>Ga0265327_10001289_pt1 | contig 32900 bp, 28 predicted proteins | sample 41621metaG_FD_202089 | JGI IMG/M metagenome (GOLD analysis project Ga0265327, IMG submission 202089) | Rhizosphere microbial communities from Carex aquatilis grown in University of Washington, Seatle, WA, United States - 4-16-21 metaG | ecosystem: Host-associated > Plants > Roots > Rhizosphere...
ATCCCCCAGTGCTCCAACTCGACCTCCACCTCGGCCCGCGCCGGCAGCAAATCCGGGGCGATGTACTCGGCCTCCACGTCCTCATCCGCCGGTTTATGCGTGAAGCACAGGCCGCAGGATTGCATCATATCGAGGAACAAGCGCTGCTCGTCGGCGCTATGCTCCTGCCACACCAGCATGTCCAGCAAAGAGCGGGTGAAGCGGCCACCCAGGCGCTTCAATTCCCGGTAACATTTCTCGCGGTGGAACAGCGTGTAAATCGCCTCCAAGGCCCAGCCCTGGTCCAGCACGATGCGCTCGCCAAACAAGCCCGCCCGGTAAAACACCACGCCACACTGGTGCAGATAATCCAGCAAATGTTCGGGCGAACTCACCCCGCCCGCCTCCGCGCACAATTGCCGGAAATGTTCTTGGCTCAAGGTGCGGTATTGCCGTTCATGGGCCGGCATCTGGGCTTCCGCCTCGCGCAAGGCCTCCAAACGCCGCCGCACCCGCAAACGCCCCGCGCCGATTAAAACCCGCCCCTGCCGCTGCCACAGCCAATCCACCGCCTCGCGCAGCGCCTCGTCCAAGGCCGCCCGGCCCCGGTTTTTCAAGCTGCTGAACTGCACGACCTTAAAAAACGGCAAGCCCTCACTATCCGCATCCTCCACCGGCAAACGCCGCGCCTCGTCCTCCGGCCGGTCGCAACGGGTCTGCACCACCACCACCGCGCTATCCGGCCCGGCCAGATGCCGCACATAGGCCAGCCAATAGCCCAAAGGATGATTACGAAACACCATTCCGCCGGGTTCGTGGCTCTCTTGATTCTCCGTCTCCGTGGCCCAGACAATCAGAAACACCGCCCGCGTTTTCAAAAACAGCGCATGGGTGCCGTGGTAAATCTCCTGGCCGCCGAAATCCCAGGCTTGCAGCCGCGCCCATTCCGCCCCGCCGCTGTCGCGCAAGCTCGCGGCGCTGATGAGGATGCCATGGGTGGAAGCCACGCTATCGTCGTAATCCTCGCCGCGCAAGCGGCGGCAAATCTGCGTCTTGCCTACCCGGCCATTGCCCAGCACCATCAGCTTCACATCGGGCAGGGTTTCGGAACCGGCCTCCAAGTCGCGCAGATGGGCGCGGAGGCGGTGGAGACAGTTGAAATTCCAATCTTGGGAAAGTGCTTCGGCGGGAACGCCGGGGATATTAGTTTGACCAAGGCAAAGCTCTTGTAGCGATGGCTTGTTCCAAAAGCCTTCTGCAATCCTTGTCAGCGAACAGCGAGAAATTTTTAAGGATTGCAGATTATCGAGACCGGACAATGGAGACAAATCAGTAACTCGCGTATTGGAACAATTCAGTTTTTGGAGGTTCGCTAGACCGGCCAAAGGCCTGAGGTCGGTGACGCGGCTACTAGAACAATCCAGCGTTTGCAGTTCAACGAGGCCGGACAGTGGCGATAGATCGGCAATTTGGGTGTTCGAGCAATATAGAATTCTCAAACCAAGAAGCCTGGAGAGTGGCGATAAATCAAAAACTTGGGTATGGAAACAATACAACGATTGCAACGAGGTAAGAGTTGATAAAGGCGAGAGATCAGCTATTTTGGTACCAACACAAAACAGCGATTGCAACTCGATAAGACCAGACAACGGCGACAAATCGACGACGGCAGTTTGGTCGCAACTCAAGTTTCTTAGTTTCAAAAGACCCGATATCGGCGACAGATTAGTCACGTGGGCATGTGATATGCCCAAATATTGCAGGGCAGTAAGGCTGGATAGTGGTGATAAATCAGCGATTCCAGTGTCGTTTCCACCGCAGCGCAGCCATTGAAGACCAGTAAGACTAGATAGCGGCGACAAATCGGCAATTTGGGTATTAAAGCAAGATAACGTTTTGAGATTCCTTAGACCCGATAACGGTGACAAATCAGTCACTTTGGTAGCGTAGCAACAGAGCGATTGCAGGCCAACATGGTCAGAAAGAGGCGACAAGTCAGCAATTCGTGATCTACTGCAATCAAGAAATTGCAGCGTGGTGATACCGGCAAGCGGCGACAAGTCATGCAAATGAGCCATTGAGAGCGATAAGGCTTGCAACTCAGGCAATTCAGCCAAATGCTCTAGCTCTATTCCAAAGTCGTTTGGAGCTATGTCACAGGCCGCTAATCTCCACTCTCCATTCTGGTCTGACATGGCCCACCCCAGATTCAAGTACCGCAAATGCCGCAAGCCAAACAATTCCTCCGGCAGCGCCGTCAGCCCCAGCCTTCCCAAATCCAAAAACCCGCTGCGCTTCTCCGCCTCCTGCGCAATCCGCGCCAAGGCGATGCGCAGCCCCTCCGCCGCTTCGTCAGTCTGCATGATGTCCCCCTTCAACAAAATTAAGCCCCTGTCTCGTTCCGACGCCCCGCGTCACCGCATCTCGTAGCCCGGATCAAGCGCAGCGGAATCCGGGATAATCGGCACCCCTTGACAGGCTTGGACACGACGGAACGCCAAGCCCCAGCTTGGCGTCAGGCCGAGGCGGCCAAGCTGGGGCTTGGCGCTCCGTCAAGCGCCCGCCCGCACCTCGTCCAGCAATTCAGGATGCTTGTCCAGCAGCTTGAACAGATTCAGCACGGCGGGCAGGGGGCGGGCTGTGCCGCGCTCGTAGCGGGAAAAGGCGTTCTTGCCGCCGCCGGTCAGCTTGGCGGCTTCGGCCTGGGTCAGTTTCAGCTTGCGGCGAATCCGCGCCAAGGCTTGCCCCTCCTCACGATCCACCGCGTCGCGGAAAGCCAGCCAAGCCGGTTCCGTGGCCTGCAAATCCTCGCCGTTGGCCCTCCCCGCACTGATCGCACCAATCGCCCGGCTGGTCTTGCTCGAACAGACGGCCTTTGTAATCCATCGCCACGCGCTGGACGCGGCGGCGCAACACGCCTTGGAAACAGACCGGGCAGGGATGGCCGGCCTGGATTTCGCTTAAGCGATAGTGTGGTGTGCGTTTTTCCATCGTTGCCATTACCCTTTAAATGCGAATTAAGCGCTTCGTGGCAAGATGTTCCGCACGAACATGGCGGCGGCGAGCCGCCCGAAGACATGGACGAGAAGCCCCTGGTAGGAGCGCACTTTGCTGGCGATCTCGATGCCGGTCTTTTCCTCGATCCAGTTGAAGATGGACTCGACCGGCTGGCGCACCTGCGAGACGGCGCGGGACAGCCAGGCGTCGGCGGCGTCGAGGTGTTCCTGGCCCTTTTGCTTCTTGACCGGCGTCAGCACCGTGAACGGCAGCCCCCCCCGCCGCGAGAGGTATTCATAGGCCTTGTCGGCATAGAGTTCCTGGTAGGGCAGCGCATGTGCGGCCCGCTCCAGCGCCGGGCCGTCGTTCAGCCCCGCCGGCGCGAGGCCGATGAAGCGCGGGCCCGGCAGCGTGCCGCGCCGGAAGTCGCCGACCAGGTGGATCTTCACGCCGTAGTAGTAGAGCTTCTTGGTAGGGCAGTAGCCGCTGTCGGCCAGTTCGGGGGCGACCTTGGCGTTGAAGCGTCGTCCTTGCCGGGCGAGGACCACCGGCATGGAGTCGGCCAGCCCGGCGAAGGGGGCCGCCTCGCCGGTTTCGCAGAACCGCTCCAGCAGCACGGGGAAGCAGTCGGCGAGCCGGTTCAGGCGCTGCACGTAGGCCCCGTAGCCGGGCAGCCGGGGGAACCAATCCCGCCAGTAGCGCCGGGCATGCTTGTGGATGGCCTTGATCTGGCGCTTCTCCTCCATGGCGACGGCGAACAGGTAGATCGTGACAACCTCCTCGTCGCTGAAGCCCAGGTCGGCGTAAGGCGCGTGGCGCTGGGCCTGCGTCCAGCCCACGTCCTCCCAATGTTTACAAACCACAAGGTAGAGTGTTATCAACTGCGTGTGCCAGTCCATCGTCGTACTCGGTCAGATTGTTGGGGAACAACCTCACAGGATAGGACTTTGGGCTGGCAACTTTCCAGATAGCTCTGAATTCGCATTTAAGGGGAACTGTACAAACAGCGGATGGGGCTTGCAAGCCAATGCCGTTAAATTAAGCCACATTCAGGCCTTGCGCCAACTCGGCATCCCTAGCGAAATGACCGCCTATCCCGTACTCTTTCGACCGTCCCCAACCCACGAGAACATCCCATGAAAGGCGTCTCCCTGATCCAATTCCTGATCCGCCAGCAACGCAAAAGCCCGGAAGCCAGCGGCGAGTTCACCTTGCTGCTGAATGAAATCGCCAGCGCCTGCAAGGCCATCGCCCATGAAGTCAACCGGGGCGGGCTGGCCGGGAATCTCGGCGTGGCCGGTTCGGAGAATGTCCAAGGCGAAGCGCAGAAGAAGCTGGACATCATCACCAATAATATTTTCATCAAAGCCTTGGACTGGACGGGGCATTTGGCGGCGATGGCGTCTGAGGAAAACGACGATATCATCCCGATCTCTCCGCACCATCCACGCGGCAAATACCTGATTTGCTACGATCCGTTGGACGGCTCGTCGAACATTGATTTAAACCTGTCGGTCGGCACGATCTTCTCCATCCTCCGCGCCCCGGAAGGCGTGGAAATCCCGACCGCCGCCGATTTCATGCAGCCCGGCACGAGCCAAGTCTGCGCCGGCTTTTGCATCTACGGGCCGACGACGGTGATGATTTTGACCACCGGCGACGGCGTCAACGGCTTCACTCTGGACGGCGACATCGGCGAGTTCATCCTCACCCACCCCGGCATCCGCATCCCCGAAGACACCCAAGAATTCGCCATCAATATGTCCAACCGGCGGTTTTGGGAAGAGCCGGTGCGGCGCTACGTGGAGGAATGCGTGCAAGGCAAAGAAGGGGTTAGAGGGAAGGATTTCAATATGCGCTGGATCGCCTCGATGGTCGCCGAGGTTTACCGGATACTGACGCGGGGCGGGATTTTCATGTATCCCTACGACACCAAGAACCCCGCGATGGCGGGCCGCTTGAGGCTGCTGTACGAAGCCAACCCGATGGGCTTCATCGTCGAACAAGCCGGCGGCGCCTGCTCCACCGGGCGGCAACGCATCCTCGACATCAGCCCCACCGACATCCACCAGCGCGTGCCGGTGATTTTAGGCTCGAAGCACGAAGTCGAGCGGATCGAGGCTTACCATCGGGAGTAGGCCGGAAACGCCCGCCCGCAGGTTTTGCGGATTAGCCAAGCCACCGGTGGGCGGGCCTTTCCGGCCTACACCTCTCAGCGAAGGTCGCGGCCAAACGGGAGCAGGGCAAGCGGCACCAGCTTGAGATGCTGGAACGCGAACGGAATGCCGATGATCGTCACCGCCAGCATGGCCGCGCTGACCACATGGGCCAACGCGATGCCCCAGCCGAACAGCAGCAGCCACAGGACATTGAAAATCAGCGCCAACGGGCTGTTGGCATCCTCCGACTCCACCAACTCCTTGCCGAACGGCGCGAACACGGCGACGCCCAGCTTCATCGACTGTAGCCCGAAAGGAATGCCGATAATGGTCAGACATAGCCCAAGCCCGCCGAGGATATAACCCAGACCGGATAGAAAACCGCCGAAAATCAGCCAGAGAATATTGCCTAACAAGCTCATACGATAGCGTCCTAAAAGTCGTTGTGTAGGGCTTAAACATAGCATGGGCCGCACTCGGCAAACAAACCCCGCCCTGTTTTTAAGCCCCGTCCCGCCGCCTGCGCGCTACTTTAATAACATTGGGCGGAACGGCTCTCCCGCGCATTCATCCGAAAACGCTCGTGTTTATGAGCTGGAGCAACGTTAAGGCCACTTTAAGCGGCGCGGCGTAGCCTTTCGCCAACCTTGAGGATTTTCCCAAGGTCAACCGAATTGCGGAGTCTCAAATGAAACGGCTACTGTGTGCGCTACTGTTGCTTGGCGGGTTGGCTGTGTCCGTCACAGCCTGTGCTGATGGCTACTACAACGCGCCTTACGGCTACCGGCCACAACCTCAAGTCTACGCTTACGGAAATTATGGCTATCCACGCGCCCAACCTTACTACGGCTCGCATGAGCGCCGTGATTTCGACGGCGGGCGCGGTTGGGGCGGGAATCGCTGGGGGGAAGGGCGCGAATGGCATGAGCACCACGAAAGAGGTGAAGGCCGTGGTTGGGGCTGGCGCTAACCGTGTTCGATGCGGACGGTTCGCGGCGCGGCCTACGAAGATAGCGCGGCACATTCCGTAAAGGATGAGACTAGGCCAACCGCCTTAAAATATCGACAAAAGCCAGCCCATGCCCTAGCATTGCCGCCTAAACGCGGCCCCCAGGCCATTCTTGCAAGCTAGTCATCCTATCCGGCCATCCCATGCTCGGCGTCCATCCTTCCGACCACCGTTATTCCGTCAGCGTCTTCGCCCCGGCACGTTTGCATATGGGCTTCATCGACTTGGGGGGGAGCTTGGGCAGGCGGTTTGGCAGCATCGGCGTGGGCATTAACGAGATAGCGACACGCCTCAGCATAACCGCCGCCGACGCCTTAAAAGTAGAAGGCCCTTGCCAGGAACGCGCCGCCAAAGCCGCGCGCAAATTCGCCGAATTCCACGCGCTGGATTGCCGGGTGGCGATCCGCATCCACCAGGCCATTCCAGAACATGTCGGCCTGGGCTCGGGCACCCAGCTCGACTTGGCGGTGGGCATGGGCCTGGCGCGTTTCTTTGGACTGGAGGATCTGGGCGTCCGCGACATTGCCCAGGCCATCGAGCGCGGGGCGCGCTCGGGTGTTGGCATCGCCGTGTTCGAGCAAGGCGGGCTGGTGGTCGATGGCGGGCGGGGGCCGGACACGGTGACGCCGCCCTTGATCGCCCGCATGGAAATCCCCGACGCTTGGCGCTTCATTTTAGTATTCGACCGTCGCGGCCAAGGGCTGCACGGCACGCAAGAAGTCGATGCGTTCAGCACCTTGCCGGTTTTTCCGGTCGCGGAAACCGCCAGGCTGTGCCATCTGCTGCTGATGCAAGGCTTGCCCGCGCTGGCCGAGGGCGACATCCAAGGCTTCGGCGCAGTCATCACCGAATTGCAAAACACCGTCGGCGACCACTTCGCGCCCGCCCAAGGCGGCCGCTTCACCAGCCCGGAAGTCGCGCAGGCGATGGCGAATCTGGAGTCGCAAGGGGCCGTCGGCATCGGCCAAACCTCGTGGGGGCCGACCGGTTTTTGCCTGCTGGACACGCCGGCCCGCGCCGCCGAACTGGCCGGGCTGGCCAGCCGGCGTTTCGACGGGCTGGATTTCCTGGTCGCCACGGCAAGAAACCGGGGCGCGGAGATTCTGCCGGAAGGCACGCCGCCTGTCGTCGATGTGTTGCGGGCTGAAGAATAGCCTATCCATTTGGAGCGCCGACGCTCCAACAAAGAATGCGCATGGATCTTCTTCTAGTCGCCCAATCCGCCCGGATGCTGGCCCAATCCGCCGCCCGCGCCGGCTTCAGCGCAAGCGCCATCGACTACTTCGCCGACGCCGACACCCGCCGCCACGCCGCCCGCTGCCTGGCCCTCGCGCCAGGCACGGCAGCCGAATGGCTAAACGCCGCCGCGCAGATGGCCCCGCCCGGCGAGTCCACCGGCTTGGTCTACGGTAGCGGCCTCGACACCCGCCCCGATCTTGTGGCGCAATTGGCGCGGGGCCGGATTCTGCTCGGCAATTCCCCCGCAACCCTGCGTCGCGCCAACACCCCGCAATGCTTTTTCCGCCTGTTGGAAAGCCTGGACATACCCTTTCCAGAAACCCGTTTTGCACCGCCTGAGTGCGTCGAAGGCTGGCTAGTCAAGCCTGGTTGCGGCGAAGGCGGCAAGGGTGTAGGCTTTGCCGCCAAAAAACGCCCGGTGTTTGAGGATGTTTATTACCAGCGGCACATTCAAGGCGAAGCGCTTTCCATCCTTTTCCTGGCGGACGGCAAACAGGCCAGAACCATTGGCTTTAACACGCAGTGGATCGCCCGCCATGACGCCGACCAGCCTTTTTTGTTTGCCGGCGCGGTCAACCGCGCCAGGCTCGACGCGGCGCAGCGCGAGGAAATCGAGGAATACGCCGGGAAACTCACGGCGGCACTGGGCTTGGTCGGCCTGAACAGCCTGGATTTCATGGTGGACGGGCGATCATGCCGGATGCTGGAACTCAACCCCCGGCCGAGCGCCACGATGGCGCTATACGACGAAGATTTTGACGAAGGGCTGCTGGCCTGGCATATCGCCGCTTGCCGAGGCGAGTTGCCGCCGGCCGGCCGGCCGGCTGGCCCGGTTCGCGCCCTGCGCATCATTTACGCGCCGCAAGCAATCTGGGTGCGGGCAGACCTGCGCTGGCCGCAAGGCTGCGCCGACATTCCGAACCCCGGCCAGAAAATAAGCGCGGGCGAGCCACTGTGCAGCCTCTTGGCACAAGGCGGCAACCGGCGCGGCGTGGAAGCCGCGTTGCGGAAGACAGAAACTGAATGGCTGCGCGGCCTGACGCAAGCGCCGACTGAAGGGCAGAAAGACCGGCCGCCCGAAGATTTTACCGAAAACCGGCGGGGCGACCCGCCGGCAATCCTGCCACCCAACCCTTAACCGGGAACACGAGGATAACCATGCCACAACAAGTCAGCGTCAACGCCCACGCCCTACCCATCGTCAAGCACATGATCGCCAACGCCGACAAGCTGCGGCTGAAGATCGGCAAGTTTGCCAACGGCGCGACCCTCATCGACGCCGGCATCGAAGCCATCGGCGGCCTGGAAGCCGGCCGGCTGGTCGGCGAAGTCTGCATGGGAGGGCTGGGCAAAATCGGCATCACCCAAAACGGCCCGTTCAGCCGCTGGCCGACGATGGTGAAAGTCCACACCAACAATCCCGTCATCAGTTGCCTGGGCAGCCAGTACGCCGGCTGGAGCCTGTCCCATGGCGAAGGCAAGAACACTTTCTACGCGCTAGGCTCAGGCCCGGCCCGCGCCTTGGCGGTGAAAATCAAAAACGGCGCGCAAGTGCCGGTGGAGGAACTGTACAAGGAGTTGAATTACCGCGACATCTGCCTAGAGACAGTCATCGTGCTGGAGGTCGACAAATTGCCGCCGGTGGAACTGATCGACAAAGTCGCCGCCGCCTGCCAACTCGATCCCGAACACGTCAACGTCATCGTCACCCCGACCAGCAGCCTGGCCGGCGGTATGCAAGTGGTTTCCCGCGTGCTGGAAGTCGCGCTGCACAAAGCCCATTCGCTGCACTTCCCGCTGGAAAACATCATCGACGGCGCGGCCTCCGCGCCGGTTCCGCCGCCGCACCCGAAATTCGTCGAAGCCATGGGCCGCACCAACGACGCCATCCTGTTCGGCGGCACCGTGCAGTTGTATGTCAAAGGCACCGACGAAGCCGCGCAACGGCTGGCGATGGAACTGCCCAGCTCCACCTCCCGCGACTACGGCAAGCCTTTCGCCGAGATTTTCAAGGAATACAAATACGATTTCTTCAAAGTCGACGCGATGCTGTTCAGCCCGGCCAGAGTCATCGTCACCAACATCGACACCGGCAGAAGCTTCCACGCCGGGGCGTTGGACGAGGAATTATTGGAAAGATCGTTCGGGGGGGAGTGATTAGATTCTCTCTCTGGTTCCCACGCTCCAGCGTGGGAACCCGTCTTGGCCGCTCCAGCGGTTCAATTATGCGGCGCTGGAGCGCCGGAGTAGGCCATCAAGCCCATTCCGTGAAGATTTCAAGCAAGCCCGGCAAGCCCGCATAATTACGGGCGCTGGAATAACGCCAGTGGACGGGATCGTCCACATAGCCGCGCTTGACGGGATTATAGTGTATGTATTCCAGCTTTTGCGCCAGCATTTCCTGGTTCTGCAACAATTGCGGGTGCGTGCCTTCCTCCCAGACTTGATGTTCACGGTCGGTCTTGTGGCGTTTCTTGTAAAAAGCGAATTGGTCGAGAATCCGGGTGGCGTTATGCACCTCGAAATAACGCACCAGCATTTTTGCGGTGTAGGATTTGAAGCTATGTATTTCGTGCGGCAGGTCGTCGGCGTCAGCAATCCAGTGTATGTGGTTTTCCAATATCACGTAGCCGTAGAGCCTTAAGCCCCGTTCGCGTTGCAGGAAGGCCAGGGAATCGAGGATGATTTGCGCGGTGTCCGGGCGCGTGAACACCGGTATCCAGTTGAGGATCGTGCAGGTCAGGAAATGCGGGCTGCGGATTTCGTAGATACGGTATCGGCTTCGGCCCATGGCGGTATTCCTCTCTCGCTGCCACGCGCCAGCGTGGTGTTCTGGTTCCCACGCTCCAGCCCTTCGACAAAGCTCAGGACAGGCGTGGAAACCCGTCTTGGCCGCTCCAGCGGTCAGTTACGCGGCGCTGGAGCGCCGGGGCAGGCATTCCCACGCTGGAGCGTGGGAACGAGAGCAATGAGCCTATTTGCAGATGTAGACAACTCCATCCAAGGAACCGCGCAGTATTTTTCCTCCGCTGGAAATATGGATCTCGACGGTCAATACATCCCCTTTGGTGAGCGGAAACTTATTCCCTTCGACACCAATGGGTTTTTGTTCACCGCCCCCTACACTACCCATGACATATCCAAGAGGGATTGAGTCCCCGGGGGCTGTATAGGTCAGCCAGCGATTATTCTCCTTGTCTCCCAACCTCGCTCCAGAGGCGTTCACCTCGAACACTTGAGGGGTGGCTCGGTGGCCCATAGAGAGCAGGTTTTTTGTCTCCCCCCCTCTGGCGACAGTGGTAACATCAAATTCCTCCTTGCCAACTATTATCGCTACTGCGCCATCCCTCTTGGCCGGCGCGAGCTTCAAAGATGGACGATCTTTGGTGAGGACAAAGTCCCTTTCCTTAGAGCATCCGGTCAAATCTACCCCTGCCCGGATTTCGTTGAGAGAGTCCGTTCCATATTGCGGTGCCCTTCCTTGCCAGGGTTCCACCGGTGTGGCTGGGGTCGGTTGGGTTGCTGGTTTTCCTGCCGAGTCTTCCGAAAAACCACCAATATTGTATCCCGTTCCAGCATCCACTATCCCGGCTGTCCCGCTCTCCCTCCCCATCTCCACCCCTAAAAACCCCACAACCATCAACCCCCCCAAAACCACAAACAACTTACGCATAGTGTCCATAATCCCCTCCGCTTACCGTCTACCCAAGCCTTGCAACACCGACGACAAGCCGGGTATGTCCACGAACTGGCCGTCGCCGTTTTGCGTAGCCAATACCCGCCGGGCTTCGACGATACACTCGTCCAAGGCGCGGGTTTCGCCGGCTTGTTCGTAGGCTTTTTTCAGCATCACGGCGGTTTGCAGCAGGATTTCAGTGGAAGAGGCTTGTTCGGTGGCGTTGACGGTGCGGCCTTCGGGGATGATTTCGCCGACGTTGAGGCGGGTGATGACGATGCCCAGGCCGAGGATGTCCGGGCAGCCGCCGGGGGCGAGGCTGTGGCCGTTGTGGTTGGTGAGTTTGCGCAGCAGCGCCTGGGTTATCTCCGGACCGGCCTGCGGCAGTTCTTGCCAAGTTTTCGGCGCGACATACTGGCGCAAGGCTTCGGCCATCATGTCGCGCAGGATATTCCACGCGCCTTGCTCGTTGCCCGCGCCGACGTAGTTGTAAAGGTAGGCGCCGCGCACATCGGGTTGCCAGGTGATGCCAACTTTGACGGTGACGCTGGCACTGCCTTGGAATTGGCCTAGCGCGTTGCAGCGCAGATCTTTAAAAACGAAATCTTGGTTTTTCTGTTCGACGTTGATCGGAATCAGGTCGAGGAAGAACGGGAAATACGGCGCGACCACCGCGTAACCTTCATCCAACACCCGCTTGCGGCGTTTGCCCCAGACCGTGACCAGCCCTTTGTGCGGCGGGTTGGACGGAATGGCGCGAAAACCCAGGCCGAAGCCGACCAGCGCCAAGCCGATGAACGCCCCACATCATGCCTTGCGCCAGCAACACAACACCCAGCAAGGCCAGCGCCACTACAACGATCAAGCCGTTCAACAGTCCAACCATCGCCCCACCCCATAGGGCGAGCCAGACGGCTAAGAGAATCCCGAATTTGGGAAGCAGGTTCAACATGCTGATTTTTCCTGTATTTTCTGGTTCCCACGCTCCAGCGTGGGAACCCGTCTGGCCGCTCCAGCGGTCGGTTACGCGGCGCTGGAGCGCCGGAATAGGCATTCCCACGCCGGAGCGTGGGAACGAGAGATGATAAGGTCTCTATCATAGCGCAGGATGCGGTTGGCAAAGTTGCCGCGTCAGTCTTCTTCCCCATACCCCGCCAACCGCTCCTCCACCGCCCAGCGGATCGCCTTGGCCCGCCTCGCGCCGATGCCTGAAACCTCCAGCAAAGCCGGTTCGTCGGCGGCGAGGACGGCTTCGACGCTGCCGAATTGTTCGAGCAGATTATGGGCGGTGCCTGGGCCGATGCCGGGCAGCGATGGAGTATCCGCAACTGGGTTTTGCGCTTGCCTTTGGGGCGTTTGCCGGGGAACAGCCGGGGCTGCTGCCCGCATCCCGTGATGCGGTCGAATTGGCGGGCCGCGTAGAGCATCAGCCGGGCGCTTTCTTCGGCGTCGGCGGCGCGCAGCAGCGGGATGCCGAGAAACAAGGTCAACGTGACCAAAGCCCCTTGCAGCGCCTCCCGCCGCATGCCGCTGTTGAGCCGGTCGTGTTTGCTGCCTTCCAGGATCATCGCTTTGCGGATCGGCGCGGCGGCGAGGCGGAGGGCTTGCTCGAACAGGCGTCCGTCTTTGAGCGAGGCGGCGAAATCATGCAGGGTCTTGCGCTCGAACAACAGCCGCCCGTCCACCAGGTAGTCGCCCAACTCCAGGCGGCGCACGATGACTTCGGCCCCTTCGTGCCGTCTGAGCGCCATGATGACCTCGGATTGGTTTTCGCGGTCGGCGGCGAGAATCTGGATGGCTGGCATCGGCATCTCCCATAGGGCAGGGTAAAAACGATCATACGCTTTCCATGCCAGCCTTGCGCGTGGCAATATTCGCGCATTTGATCGTTCCCACGTCCGAGTGGCAACGATGACAATGCAGAAGCCCAGGACAGTTATTCCGCTTGAACATCCCGACTATCGCTATCTTCACCGACGACCCCGGCTGGCACGGAGCGCGTTTGCAACGCGCTTTCGCCGCCCGGAACTTTGCTTCCCGCTATGTTTCCCTGAGCGCTTGCCAACTGAATCTGGAAGGAAGCGGCCCGCCCATCGTCATCCCCGGCTTCGAGGACAGGCTGCCCGACGGCGCTTTCGTGCGCGGCGTGCCGGGCGGCTCGTTGGAGCAGGTGACGTTTTATCTGGATATCTTGCACGGATTGAAACATCTAGGCATCCCGGTCTACAACGACGCCAGAGCCATCGAGCGCACCGTGGACAAGGGCATGACCAGCTTCTTGATACACCAGGCGGGCATTTCGACGCCAGCCACCTGGGTGGTGAACAGCCGCGAGGAGGCGCTGGCCATCGCCGGCCGGGAGTTGGCGCTGGGCCACCAACTCGTCAGCAAACCGCTGTTCGGCTCGCAAGGCGAAGGTTTGCAGCGCCATGCAAAGCTTGAGGATTTGGAACATCTGGCGGAAAGCGCCGGCGTCTTTTATTTACAGCGCTTCGTCGATTGCGGAGAAGCCTCGCATGATTTTCGCGTGTTCGTGATCCATGGCAAGACGGTGGCGGCGATGCGGCGCTTCGGCCAGAGTTGGCTGAACAATGTCGCCCAGGGCGGGCGCTGCGAGACCGTGCGGCTGGATGACTTGCTGCTGTGCCGAATGGCCGAGGATGCGGTGAAAATTGTTGGCATGGCTTATGCTGGGGTAGACCTCATCCGCGACCGCCAAGGCCGCTACACCGTCATCGAAGTCAATAGCGTACCGGCTTGGAAAGGCTTGCAAAGCGTCAGCGAAGCCATCATCGCGGATCGGCTGGCGGATGACTTTCTCGCCCTCTGCGCCCAGGGCCAAGCGCACAGACAAGCGGAAGGGCAGGCATGAACATCCCGCCGGAAGCATTGCGGCAAGCGTATCTGGACGCCTGCGAAACCGAGCTGTTGGCGTTCAAACCGGGCAATGTCAGCGTGTATTCGGCAGGCCACGACATGACGGTGGAGGATTTCCGCCATAGCGCCCAGACCAGCGCCGCGCCTCTGTGCGACCCGGCCTTGTCGCTGGGCGAGAGGATTTTCCAAGCCGTCAAAGCCACCCGCGAGGCGGTCGGCTGCAACACCAACCTAGGCATTGTGCTGCTGGCAGCACCGCTGCTGGAAGCCTGCCTCCAGGGCGGACAAAGGGAAATATTGCGGGAAAATTTGCAGGCCGTGTTGAAAAGCACCACGCGGGAGGACGCCGACCAGGTTTACCAGGCCATCCTCCTTGCCGCCCCCGGAGGACTGGGCGAATCTGCGGCGCAAGATGTCCGCTCCCCCCCTTCGGTGACGCTTTTTGAAGCCATGCAAATCGCCGCCGGACGCGACCGAATCGCTTGGCAATATGTTAATTCTTATACAGACGTTTTTGATTTAGCAATTCCACGTTATTATAAAGGAATGTCTGCGTGGGGCGACGCGGCATGGGCGGCCGTGGCCGTGTTCACAGAATTGCTTAAAGCCGTCCCGGACAGCCATATCGAACGTAAGTTCGGGACTCGCTTCCATCGGCAAGTGGCGGACAAAATGGCGCTGGTCGACCAGGCTTTATCGGTGGCCGACAAGCCTGAGCAAGCCTTGCCGCTGCTGCGGGAGGTGGATGCCGAGTTCAAATCGGCCGGCATCAATCCAGGAACGACCGCCGATTTGACGGTGGCATGCCTGCTGGCCGTAAACCTGGAACAACTGCTTGAGCGCGGCGGTTAATTCGCCGCGTAGCGACTTAAGGCTTCAAGCGAAAAAAAGAGACATTGTGTTTTTCTTGCATTCGATGAAGACATAACAATGTCGTTGACTATACAATTCGACTGTTCTTTACAACCCAAGAGGAGAGACAAATGGCGAAAATCAATAAATTCTCGGTAGGCGAATCTTTGGTCGGCGAAGGCAATGAAATCGCCCATATCGACCTGATCCTAGGCCCCCGTGGCAGCGCTGCCGAAACGGCGTTTGCCAACGCCCTGGTCAACAACAAAGATGGTTTCAGCACCTTGCTGGCCGTTGTCGCGCCTAACCTGGCCGTCAAACCGCACACGATCCTGTTCAACAAAGTCACTATTAAGAACGCCAAGCAAGCCGTGCAAATGTTCGGCCCTGCACAACGCGGCGTCGCCCTGGCTGTTGCCGATTCCGTCGAAGACGGCACCATCCCCATCGAAGAAGCTGAAGACATTTTTATCAGCGTTGGCGTTTTCATCCACTGGCTGGCTGAAGACGACGCGAAGATCCAGCAATACAACTACGAAGCCACCCGCCAAGCCATCAAGCGCGCCGTTGAAGGTACGCCGACGGCCGCCGAAGTCGTGGCCCAGAAAGGCACCATCAAGCATCCTTTCGCCCCTAACTAATCCTTAGAGGTTCAGGCTGGACGCATTGCCCCTTAACCGGGGCAATTCGCTTTCCGCAAAGCCGGTTTTTCCAAGCCGGCTCTCCTTAACGTGCTTTGCAAGCCCGTTCAGCCATATTCCCGCAACGCTGGCTGGCCGACCGCCCCCGAGTGCAAGGCGCTGGCAAGCAGCACGCCGCTAACCCCCAGCCTGTCCAGCCGGCGCAGGTCATCGCCACCCCTGACGCCACCCGCCGCAATGAGTTGTTTCCCTGACCAACGCGCCCGGAATTGTTCCAAGCGCTGAAAATCCGGCCCCTCGCCGGCACCCACGCGAGCCAGGCTCATGATGATGAGGGTTTCCGGCCAGAGACTGGAATCTTCGAGCAAGCCCACGCCTCCCAATAATCGCTCCCCCATGAAATCCAGCGACAGGATGAATTCGCCGCGCAAGCTTGGCAGCCGCCGCAAGCCTTCGCCGTCTAGCGATTCGCTGCCGATGACCGGCACCGTGTTGCGGCCCGGCAGTGGCAGCCCGTCCGCAGGCAGGCCACGGTCTATCCAAAACTCAATGGCGGGGTAGTCCTGTTGCAAGCGTTCCAACAACGCCCTCTGCTCGCCCCGGCCCGTCAGCGCGTCCAGATCGGCTATATAAATAGTCGCAAAGTCATGCAAACCCAGCAAACCGTCGATGACCGCCGCCGGGGAAGCGCCCGCGCACAAGGGCGTGCGCAGAGGCTGGTAACGGTCGCGCCGCCCTTGTTTGGCGTGGACGACGCCGCCTGCCATCAAATCAATCACGGGGATAATTCGCACGGAGTTCTCGCTTGAAAATTTTACTTCTGGAATATATTACCGGCGGCGGGATGCGGCAAGAACCGATGCCGGCGTCTTTGGCCGTAGAGGGCGCACAGATGCTACGCGCACTGGCCGACGACCTCCTCGCGCTGCCAAGCCCGCCCGGCGTCGAGCTGATTATATTGCACGACGACCGCCTGCCCGCGCCTTGCTTTGGAGTTCCAGGCTCCATTCAGCTTGTCAACATCCGCGCCGACGACACGTTCCGCTCAGTCTGGCGGAAGTGGATCGGCCATTGCGACGCGGCCTGGCCCATCGCCCCCGAAACAGGCGGCATCCTGGAGCAACTCTGTCTGGACGTGGAAGTGGCCGGCGTGCCCTTATTGACCAGCCCTGCCGCCGCCGTCCGCGTCGCCGCCAGCAAGCTGGCAACGGCAAGACGCTTGGGCCTGTCCGCGCTGCCGGTGGCCCACACTCTGGCACTGGCAGAGTGGCGGCCGCGGGCGGGCCGGCCTTTTGTCATCAAACCCGATGACGGCGCAGGCTGCGAGGGTGTCCGCATTATCCACGATCCGGCCCGCTCGCCAATGCCTGGCAGCATGCAAGGCTGGATCGCCCAAGATTTGCTGAACGGCGAGCCCTTAAGCCTGTCCGCCCTGTTTGCCCAGGGCCGGGCGCGGCTGTTAAGCGGCAACCGACAACGCATCGAGCCACGCGGCGACGGCTTCATCCTCAAGGCCTGCCGCGTCAACGCCTTCGCCGACGCGGACGGACGCTGGCAAGCGCTGGCCGAAGCGGTCGCCCGCGCCCTGCCCGAATTGTGGGGTTATGCCGGGATCGACCTGATCCTGACGGCGGAAGGCCCCGTCATCCTGGAAATCAATCCGCGCCTGACCGCGTCTTATGCCGGCCTGCGCCTGGCGACCGGTGAAAACCCGGCCGGCTGGGTGCTCGATCTGTGGAAAACCGGCCAGTTACCGGGCTTGCGCAAGCACGCCGGGCAGCCGGTGGACATTTTATTGGAGCCTAACGGTGAATTGTGACCTAATCGGCTGGGACATCGGCGGCGCCCATCTCAAAGCCGCCGCGCTAAAAGGCGACCAGCTCGTCGCCGTCATCCAAAAACCCTGCCCGCTATGGTTGGGCTTGGAGCATTTCCATGCCGCCGCCCGCGCCATCCTCGATGAAACCGGCGCGGGGCCAGGCTGCCGCCACGCTGTCACGATGACCGGAGAGCTGGCCGATGTGTTCAAAAACCGCGAGGAAGGCGTGTTTGGCTTGTTGCAAGCCCTGAGCCAACAGGTGCCTGCGGAGAGCATCCGGGTGTTCGCCGGGGCCAAAGGATTTCTGCGGATCGCCTGCCTGGACATTCAGGCGGTTCCCGCCATCGCCTCCGCCAATTGGCTGGCGACTGGTTTTCACGCCGCCTCCCGGCTGGAGCAAGGGCTGCTCATCGACCTCGGCAGCACCACCGCCGACCTGTTGGTGTTGCGCGATGGCGAGGTGCTGACGCGGGGCTACACCGATTACGAAAGGCTGCGCTATGAGGAACTCGTCTATTGTGGCGTGGTGCGCACGTCATTGATGTCGCTTGCTCAAACCGCGCCCCTGGCAGGCGAATGGATAGGGCTGATGGCCGAACACTTCGCCACGACCGGCGACCTCTACCGCCTGACCGGGGAACTGCCCGAGCACGCAGACCTGATGCCCACGGCGGACGGCGGGGAAAAAACCTGGGAAGCCAGCGCCCGCCGCCTCGCCCGCTTGGTAGGCCGCGACCTAGAGTCGGCGGACAGCGAAGCTTGGCGGCGGCTCGCCGAGTACTTTCGCGAACGGCAACTAGCCCGCCTGGCAGAGGCCTGCCATCGGCAATGGTCTCTGGGACGGCTGAATTGTCACGCACCCGTCATAGGCGCTGGCATCGGACGCTTTCTAGTGCAAGAATTAGCGCGCCGATTTGGACACCCCTACTTGGATTTCGCCGACTTGCTTCCCATACACGCCATCCCCTCAGCGTTTCACGCGGCAGATTGCGCACCTGCCGTGGCGGTCGCCTATTTGGCAAGGCACCGCCATGCTTGAAGCAAGCATCGAAGAGCTGCCTTATTGCGAAGACAGCGCCGCGCTGTTCGCGCCCTGGTCGGAAAGCCCCTGGGCGGTGTTCCTGGACAGCGGTTTTCCGCATAGCCGCCAAGGCCGCTACGACATCATTGCCGCAGATCCTGTCGCCACCCTGGTCACTCGCGGCGATTTGACCGAAATCCGTGAAGGGAAGAACGTCAGGTTGTCGGCCGATGACCCGTTCACACTGGTCAAGCAGGCGCTAGGAGAGACCGCCGCCGCGCCCTCGGGACTGCCATTTCACGGCGGCGCCATCGGCTATTTCGGCTATGACCTGGCGCGGCGGCTGGAAAACCTACCAACCCTCGCCCTCGACGCGGAAAACATACCCGAAATGGCAGTCGGCATTTATGACTGGGCGCTCGTCGTCGACCACCTTGAGCGCCGCGCCTGGCTGGTCAGCCAGGGACGCGACCCGGCGACGGCCATCCGCTGGCCGCATCTGCGCCACGCCTTCAGCCAAATCCAAACCATCGGCTGGCCGCGCGCGAACTTCAGCGTCGCCGGCGATGCCGTCTCCAGCCTGAGCCACGCCGCTTATGCGCGGGCATTTCGCCGCATCCAGCACTACATCCGCGAAGGCGACTGCTACCAGGTCAACCTGGCCCAGCGCTTTTTCGCCCACTGCCGGGGCAATCCCTGGACGGCCTATGAACCCCTGCGCCATATCAACCCCGCCCCGTTCAGCGCCTTTCTGAACTATCCCCAGGTGCGCTTGTTGAGCTCCTCGCCCGAGCGTTTTCTCAAGGTCACCGGCGGCGTCGTCGAAACCAAGCCCATCAAGGGCACGCGCCCGCGCTCGCCGAACCCGGAGGAGGACATGTACAGCCTACAGGCTCTGCAAGAAAGCCTGAAAGACCGAGCGGAAAATTTGATGATTGTGGACTTGCTGCGCAACGACATCGGCAAGAGCTGCGCGGCCGGCTCGGTGCATGTGCCGACGCTGTTCGCCATTGAAAGCTACGCCACCGTCCATCACCTGGTCAGCACGGTGCGCGGCAGACTGGCACCCGGCTGCCACGCGCTGGATCTGCTGCGCAACTGTTTCCCCGGCGGATCCATCACCGGCGCGCCAAAAATCCGCGCCATGGAAATCATCGAAGAATTGGAGCCGCACCGGCGCGGCGCCTATTGCGGGGCCATCGGCTACATTGGCTTCGACGGCAATATGGACAGCAATATCGCCATCCGCACTCTGACCCACTCCGACGACAGCATCCGCTTCTGGGCCGGCGGCGGCATCGTCGCCGATTCGATCCTGGAGCAGGAATACCAAGAATGCTACCACAAGGCCGCCGCCATGCTGACCCTGCTCACACAATTCAAGGCGGACAAAAGCAGCGACGATGTGGGTGGTTAAACTGGGCGGCAGCCTGGCCGCCTCCGATGATCTGCCCCGTTGGCTGGACGCCTTAAGCCGAACCGACGCCGTCATCGTCCCCGGCGGCGGCCCGTTCGCCGACGCCGTGCGCACGGCGCAGGCGCGTTGGGCTTTCGACGAGACCGCCGCCCACCACATGGCTATTTTAGGGATGCGGCAATACGGGCTGATGCTGGCCGCGCTTTGCCCTGCGCTGCTAACGGCGGCGACGCTGGCAGAATTGCGGCAACCCGCAGGCCGCGCCAAAGTTTGGCTGCCTGCGCCGGAATGCTTGGACGCGGCCGGCATCCCTGCCACCTGGGACGTCACCTCCGACAGTCTTGCCGCTTGGCTGGCCGGGCAAATCCATGCCACGAATCTGCTGCTGGTCAAATCCGTCAGCGCGACATCGCTTGCAGCGACGCGATCGCTTTGCTGCGCCCAACTGGTGAACCAAGGCTGGGTCGATCCGGTCTTTCCAACATACGCCGCCAAAAATGCTTGCCCGAGCTGGCTGTGTGGCCCTGACGCACATATCGGCTTGACGCAAGCCTTAAGTAAGCCTGCGGGCCATTTCACCCGCATCGCCGGTTAGCCAGGAGCGCCAACGGCCTGCCATCCCATTCAATCCACTCGAAAACCGAAAGCCATGACCAATCCTTTATTAGAACCGCACGACTTCCCCCCGTTTTCGCAAATCAAACCCGAACACGCCGTCCCCGCGATTACCCAAATCGTCGCGGATAACCGCGCAGCCATCGCCAAATTGTTGCAGCCTGGCAAAACCTACACTTGGGCGAACCTAGCCGAGCCGCTAGAAGAAATCGACGACCGCCTCAACAAAGCCTTCGCGCCGGTCGGCCACCTGAACGCCGTGGTCAACAGCGACGAGTTGCGCGAAGCCTATAACGCCTGTTTGCCAATACTGACCGACTACTCCACCGAATACGGCCAAAACGAAGACCTCTACAAAGCCTTCCAAGCCCTGGCCGACGGGCCGGAATACCCGAGCCTCGACGCCGCCCAGCGCAAAATCATCGATAATGCCCTGCGCGACTTCCGCCTGTCCGGCGTCGCCCTGCCGCCGGAGCAAAAAGCCAGATACAAGGAAATCGCCCAGGAACTGTCCCAACTCACCAGCCAATTCCAAGACAATCTGCTCGACGCCACTAATGGCTGGAGCAAGCACATCGAGGACGAGTCGCTGCTGGCCGGCATCCCCGAAAACGCCCGCGCCGCCGCCCGCGAACGCGCCGAGCGCGACGGCAAGAGCGGCTGGGTGTTCAACCTGGAATTCCCGTCTTATTTCGCCGTCCTCACCTACGCCGACGACCGCGAACTACGCCAAGCGTTTTACACCGCCTACTCCACTCGCGCCTCAGACCAGGGGCCGAATGCGGGCAAATGGGACAACACCGAACTGATGGAGCAAATCCTCGCCTTGCGCCATGAAGAAGCGCATATACTCGGCTTCAACAATTTCGCCGAACTGTCCTTGGCAACCAAAATGGCGCGATCCACCGATGCCGTCATCCGTTTCCTCGAAGACCTATCGCGCCGCTCGCTGCCGGTCGCCCAGCGCGACTTGGAAGACCTGCGTGGCTTTGCCCAGAGCCAGCATGCCCTGGAAAAGCTGGAATCTTGGGACTTGGGCTATTATTCGGAAAAACTGCGCCAAGCCGCCTATGCGTTGTCGGAAGAGGAAATCAAGCCCTACTTTCCGGCGACCAAAGCCGTACCCGGCATGTTTGAAGTGGTCAAACGCCTTTATGGCTTGAACATCCGCGAAATAGAAGGCGCGGAGGTATGGCACCCGGATGTGAAGCTGTATGAAATTCAAGGCCTCAACGGTGAAATTCGCGGCTATTTTTATTTGGATCTCTACGCCCGCCCGAAAAAACGCGGTGGAGCCTGGATGGACGAATGCGCCACCCGCCGCAAGCTGGCCGGAGGCGTGCAAAACCCGGTCGCATTCCTGGTCTGCAACTTCACCCCGCCGACCAACGACACCCCAGCCCTGCTGCGCCACGAAGAAGTGCTGACCCTATTCCACGAATTCGGCCACGGCCTGCACCACTTGCTCACCCGCGTCGACCACCTGGGCGTCTCCGGCATCCACGGCGTGCAATGGGACGCGGTGGAACTGCCCAGCCAATTCATGGAAAACTTCTGCTGGGAACGGGAAGCGCTGGATCTGATTTCCGGCCACTGGCAAACCGGCGAATCCTTGCCGCAAGCCCTGTTCGACAAAATGCTCGCCGCCCGCAATTTCCAATCAGGGATGCAAATGGTGCGTCAACTGGAATTCAGCCTGTTTGATTTCCATATCCACCGCGACTACGACCCGGCTTTGGGCGGACGCGTCTATCCCATTTTGGACGAAGTGCGCCGGCAAACGGCCGTCTTTACTCCGCCCGCCTTCAACCGTTTTCCGCATAGCTTCTCGCATATTTTTTCCGGGGGCTACGGAGCGGGCTATTACAGCTACAAATGGGCGGAAGTATTATCCAGTGACGCTTACTCGCTGTTCGAAGAAAATGGCGTGTTCGACGCGACGACGGGGCAGGCGTTTTTAGAAAAGATACTGGAGCGCGGCGGCAGCCGGGACGCGATGGAATTGTTTGTAGACTTTAGAGGAAGGGAGCCTGCGATAGACGCCCTGCTGAGACATAATGGCATAGCGGCTTAACAGATAGCAATACAGCGCGGCACCCACACAGAACGTGGGAGCTGCGCTGCATTGCCGCCTATCGGAAAACGCCTTATTGCGCCGGAATGGCTTTGCGGCTGGAGACTTCAGCTTTCGGGAGGACGATTTCCAGCACATCGTCTTTCATGGTCGCACAAGCTTGCGCGATATTCACCTTGCTGGTAAGCGACACGCTGTAAGAAAAGAACCAGGAAGAAACTTCGCAACGATAGCAATGCATCCCCCGTACCTCTTTAGATTCGCCGGCGATACTTCCCTTGAGGGTTAGGACATTGTTGCTCATGGAAATATCCAAGACTTTCCTACCTACGCCGGAAACTTCCGCACGCACCAGCACATCCTCGTCGCGGTCGATCACACTGACGAGCGGCATGCAGCTTTCAAACTGCTCAAACGCCCCCCCAACAATCGGATGATTCCATTTGAACGGGCGTAGGCCCCCACATCGCAACAGCTGAATCAAAAACCGCTTAAACCCATTCCATGAGCGCCAAGAGCTGAACGCGGTGAGGCGCTGAGTAGATACGGTTGCAGCCTGCGGATTTTTTTGCTTGTAAGACATGGCAGCCTCTTTAAAACGAATTAAGTGTAAGAATAAAACGTGCTTCAATCCTATAATGAAGTGCTCCCCCAGCGTTTGTCGAATAAGACACTTGCATTATAAATTAAAGGCTGCGCCAAGACTGGAAAAGCCATATTTAATGACTATATTAACATCTAAATACAAGCAAAATGTAAATGCGTATGTTTACTTATTGCAAATAATTCAGTGACGACATCATTATTGACTACCAATATATTTAATGACGAAAATAGTTTACCCGCGCCATTATCAGCATCAATGCTGAACTACTACTATACCCTATCTAAAGCTATTTCTTGAGAGCCTGTCAAAGTGTGAGATTTTCGAGGCTTCCTAATTGGACAAGCACCTGTTGGTCGGCATCCTGGCCAAGCCATTCATTGATCGCGTCTCGCTTAAGAGTCCGCTCAGTTCAGCGTCTGAAAACCGGCAAGCCTACACCTCCCGCCTAGCAGGGCTTGTTGACTGTAAAGCCCGAAGTGTTTTTTGCACGCCTCGCCGTCCCTCGCCCGAGGGATCGCCGCGACGGATGATCGCCCGATGCCCAGTAGATGTTGAAAAAACTTGATTCAAATCAAAAAATAGGCTATTAAATTTGAAAGTGGGAACCTCCCCAGCCTGCGCACATGAACAAGCAAAACGTGAATAATATTATATTATTCAATAGCTTAGATTTGTCTGCACACCTAACGGCACATGCGCGAACTGATCGGTTAAGAAAGCCCACCTGGCCGCGCCCGCCGAGGGCGCATGGCTCCGGGGCGCTGCCATGGCGAAGAAGCCACCAGACCATGGAAGTTCTCTCCTTGAAAACATCTTTCATACCGCGAGACGGCTATCACCCACAACCTCTAGCACAGACTCCAAATAGGTAATATTCACCATTGCAATCCGGCAGACCAAGGGGGTAAAACACTCGATGCGAATGCACAGCAAGAATTTAGGAAGCTTAAGGCTTTGCGATAAGGAAATTTATCTGTCCGCCAGCACTTCCTTGGACACCAGTGATGATGCACAAGGGGGCGCCTGAACGGTTTGTTATTAGGTTTCGCACATTCAGACGAAATATAAGGCGGAGCCGGAGCAAGGTCGAAAATTGGGCGAGCAGAAGCCTGCCCGGTAGTGTTGTCAAAAAAGTTAACACTTATTTCATTTGGAGGTCTTATGAAGATTCGAAGCTTACACATGACATCCGTTGTACTGACCTTAGGGTTCTCCCTACTAGCGGCCTACGCCAGCCCAAGCTACGCAATGTGCGGATATGGGGCTGGTAACATCCAGGACGAGGCATTATGCGCGGGTAGGACAGCAGATACCTTAAAAGGCGCAGATGAGGATTACTTCCGCGATATGGACTATGGCGTCACGAAAAGCCCTTCCGCCGTCGCGGCCTCGCTGGATCCTTTTGTGCCCGGCATCAAACCGGAAGACGCTGTCAAAGCCGTTGCCCAAGGGCGTAACAATTGGATCGTCTGGACAGCGGGCAATGACCGTTTCTGGAACGAAATCGCCAAGGACAGCGTCGGCACCTTGGACTTTCTTAAAGTGCTCTCCAACCATCCCAATTTAAAATTTAGCCGGGATAATCGCTGGCATTACCTAGGCTTAGTCAACGAACCTTGCTTCGAGAAAGCAACCGCCCCCCGTCAAGACCGCTATGGTTTGTGGCTGGATACACGCAGTGCGGATTGCCCGGCCGACCCGTTTGAAAATGAGCAGAAATATCCGGGCGTCAAATTTGGCGCACGCGGCAAGAACATTCCAGTGGGCTCTTATTATGGCTATGCCACAGGCATCGTCGGCGTCCGCCTGTTCCCCAACCCCGATTTCGACGAGAAAGCGGCGAAGCGCTGGGATCCGGTCAAATACTATAACGACCCCAGCTATTATAATGACAAGAATCTGGTCAAGCCCTACCGGGTGGGTATGTCTTGCGGCTTTTGCCATGTCGGGCCGAATCCGACCAACCCGCCCAAAGATCCTGAACATCCGAAATGGGAAAACCTCAACTCCAATCCGGGGGCGCAGTATTTCTGGATAGACCGGATTTTCTCGTATCAAGCAGACCCGTCCAGCTTCCCCTATCAACTCTTCACGACTTCGCGTCCGGGCGCACTGGATACCTCGCTAGTCTCCACCGACTACATCAACAACCCGCGCACAATGAACGCGGTCTACAGCATTGTCCCCCGCCTGTTGAACGCGGCCCGTTTTGGCCAGGAAAAGCTGGCCCATGGCAGCTTGGACAATGCCCAGTTCAACCAATACGTCCCGGCAAACAGCCCCCTCAACCAGTTTTACAAAGCCCCCGACACCGTGTTCACGCCGCGCGTGCTGAAGGACGGTGCTGATTCCGTGGGCGCGCTGGGCGCATTGAACCGGGTTTTCGTCAATATCGGCCTGTTTAGCGAAGAATGGACCCAGCATTTCCGTCCCTTGATCGGCGGCAAGAATATCAGCCCGTTCCCCATCGCCACGGCGCGGAAAAACTCCTCAATGTGGAACGCCAACGAGGCGCAAACGCCTAATTTGGCACTATTCTTCATCGCCACCGCGAAACCCGACTACTTGAAGGAAGCCCCCGGTGGCGCGGAACAGTTGTCGCAAGGCGCCGCCCAGGTGGCACACGGCAAAGAGGTGTTTGGCGAGCGTTGCGCCCGTTGCCATTCGAGCAAACTGCCCGACAAGGCTTATTCGTTCTTCCCGCAAGGCTGCGTCGGCTCCGACTATCTGAAGTGCTGGAACGACTACTGGGCCTGGACGAAAACCGACGAGTTCAAGAAACAAATCAAGGAAGTCGTCGCGAAGGACGATTTCGTCAAGGACAACTTCCTCTCGACCGACCTGCGCGTGCCGGTGACGCTGCTGGAAACCAATGCTTGCAGCCCACTGGCAACCAATGGCCTGGCCGGCAACATCTGGGACAACTTCACCTCCGAGTCCTACAAAAACCTGCCGGCAGTCGGAAAGATCACCGTGCATCATCCGATCACCGGCGAACCCAGGGAATACGACATGCCCGGTGGCGGACGCGGCTACACCCGACCTGCTTCGCTGATCTCGATTTGGTCTACCGCGCCGTTTTTCGTCAACAACAGCCTAGGCGACTTCTATCCTAGCGGTTCGGTCGAGGATCGCCTGAAGTCTTTCGATTCTTCGATTGAACAATTGTTGTGGCCGGAAAAACGCAAGGGCGACCGCAGCTACCTGAGCGCGTCCGGCAAATTGGTGCCTGGCGTCATCGACCGCACCAGCGCGACCAGTTATCTGCGCGTGCCTGTCGGCTACCTGCCTGACTTCCTGCAAACACCGTGGGTACTTGAAGCCTTGGAGGTGGTCAAGCCGCAGTTCTTCGGCGAAGAAGGCGTGGAAATTGGCCCCATTCCCAAGGGTACGCCGATCAACCTGATCTCAAACATGGATCTGGAGCCGACGGTGAAAAACTTGATCCATGTCGTGCCGACCATCCTCAAGATCAAAAAAGCGTTGAAGGCAATTCCCAAAGGTGCCAGCGACGCGGAAGCGATCAAAGTGTACGAGGAACGCGACCTGGTAGACGCCATGCTGAAGATCAACAAGTGCCCTGATTTCGTGGTCAACCGTGGTCATTACTTTGGTACGGATTACTTCAAGGAAGAGCCGGGCCTTGCCGACGACGACAAGAAGGCTCTGATCCAGTTCTTGAAGACCTTGTAAGCGGAAAATCATCCAAGGCGGGCCGACGACCGACCCGCCTTGGTTTTTCCGATGCACGGCATTGCCTTAAGCAACAGCCCGAGCAAATTTTTCAGGACATCGAGCCAATCAAGCTAACCAGACGCCCAGACCATGAAAAACGACAACGGGCGATCTTCAAATCAACGGAGAGTAACAACCATGAGCAATCAAACGGCTGAATACGAATACATTATCGTCGGCTCCGGAGCAGGCGGTGGAACCTTGGCCGCACGCCTGGCGGAACAAGGAAAAAAAGTATTAGTGCTGGAAGCAGGCGGCGATCCGAAAACGCTGCAAGGCGGCGACGCGATTGACCCCACTGGCAAGCGACTGCCGCAAGATTACGAGGTGCCGGTCTTCCATGCCATTTCCACGGAAAATGAAGCCATCCGCTGGGACTACTTCGTCCGCCACTATGCGGACGACACTTTGCAGAAAAAAGACACTAAATATGTTGAGGATTACGAAGGCCAAAAAGTGCAAGGGATTCTATACCCCAGGGCGGGATGCTTAGGTGGCTGCACAGCCCACAACGCCATGATTACCGTCTACCCACACAATCAAGACTGGGATGATTTGGCTTATCTCACCGGTGACGCCTCGTGGAATTCGGATAATATGCGCAAGTATTTCGAGAAAATCGAAAATTGCGAGCACCGCCCGTGGCCTTATCGCTGGTTGGCGAAGCTTGGCTTCAATCCAACTCGCCATGGCTTCGGTGGCTGGCTGCAAACCGAAAAAGAGATTCCCGAAACAGCGCTAGGCGACAAACCCCTGGTTAAAACCCTGGTTGAGCAAGTCAAAAGCGCATTCGCAGCACTGGGCGATCCGCTGACTCAACTGGATTGGCTAATCCACGGGCAAGCCGACCCGAATGACTGGCGGCTGGTCAAGAAAAACGCTTTTGGCATTCGTTACGCGCCCATGCTAAACCGAGACCATGCTCGCCTCGGCACACGGGAACGCTTGCTGGAAGTGGCAGAAAAGCATGGAAACCTCAAAATCGAACTGGACGCGCTGGCAACCCGCGTATTATTCGACGAAGACAATCGCGCCATCGGCGTCGAATACCTCAAGGGCGCCAAACTCTACCAAGCCTTTGACAAACCCAGCGACGAACCAGGTGAAAAGTGCGCAGTTTACGCCTCGCGTGAAGTCATCCTCGCCGGCGGCGCGTTCAATACTCCACAACTACTCATGCTATCCGGCATCGGCCCAAAGGAAGAGCTGGAAAAGCATGGCATTCCCGTGCGTGCAGACTTGCCAGGCGTCGGCACGAATCTGCAAGACCGCTATGAAGTGGGCCTGGTACACCGGATGAAAGAGGGCTGGGAAGTCTTAAAGGGTGCCAAATATTCTGAAGGCGACCCCCAATACCAGCAATGGAAAAGCTACCGGAAACGCTTATTCTCGACCAACAAAGCTGGCGTGTACGGCAGTAACGGAGCGGTGCTGGCCGTTATCAAACGCTCGCTGCCGGAACGCTTCCTGCCGGATCTATTCATCTTCGCCCTGCTCGCTAAGTTTGGCGGCTATTACCCTGGGTATTCCAAGGAGATCACCAAGTTAAACTACCTTACTTGGGCGATTTTAAAAGGCCACACTAACAACACCGCCGGCGAAGTGCGCTTGCGATCCGCCGACCCAAGGGAGCGGCCTTATATCAATTTCAAATATTTTGAAGAAGGCAACGACTACGCTCAAGACGATGTTAAATCCGTCATTGAAGGCGTCAAATTCGTGCGCCAACTGACTGCGCCGCTAAAAGCCCAAGGCTTGATCGCGGAGGAGGTCAGCCCTGGCGAAGCAGTGCAGACCGATGAGCAAATCGCCGATTTCGTCAAATATCAGTCCTGGGGACATCACGCCTCCTGCACCTGTCCGATTGGCAAAGATGGAGACCCGCTGGCGGTTCTCGATGGGAATTTCAAAGTTAGAGGTGGCGTAAAAAATCTCCGCGTCGTCGATGCCTCGGTATTTCCGCGCATTCCTGGGTTTTTCATTGTCAGCTCCATCTATCTGATCGCCGAAAAAGCTGCCGATGTGATACTCGCAGACGCGAAATAAAGGCTTTAGCTTTTAAACCTACACAAAGGGCACCTAAGGCAAACGTACCCTAAGTGCCCTTATTCATTGTGAATGATTTAAAACCAGCGCACTTTTTTACCTTGTTGGCGAGTCGCAGTGTCGGGCTTGTTTTTATCAATCCGCCATGTCGGATGGCGGAAATGGATCACGAAGTCTCCGTTATAGGAAGCCACGGCGTTATTCAGCGTTATCTTACCGATAATCCGCCAGTCGGTGATGATTTGCCGGTAGCCCTTGGGAAAAAACACAAACCCTGAGCTTTTACCGGTATCAGACACGGCGATATCGAAACTCAGCGTGCGCTGTGGAACCGGGTTGCCCTTGTCGAAAAGATGGGCCAGAACCTCATTGCGCACATCATCTTCATCAACAATAGCGTGTCCCGCAGAAGCTTGCAAGCGCATATAATCAGGCGAACGAGTGGGTTCGTCGGCAGGTTTTCCCAGTTCAGCAATTGGGTATACCTGGCGCATCATGGATTGCCGATCAACAATCATAAAAGCCAGCCCTTCTTTCAGCAAAATGGGAATTTGCGTACCCCGGTTCAAGCCGGTAAGATGGGGCGCATTGGTCAACCCAACCTCAGTGATGCGCGAGGCAGTCGACCCGCCCAAATCATCCGACAACAGTACATTAGCTGTTTCCAGTGGCTGTTCATGGCCTACATCCGCCGTGGAATAGAGCTTGAGCGCAATGCCATAAGATCGCCGGATACCGCGCAAAGTCATATGGATACCTTCGCTGATGCGGAGAATAACCAGCCCCTTGCTACCGCTTTTAAAATATCCGGAGTAAGGATTATCCTCGCTAATGTCCCAAGTGCCGATCACGCAGACGCCGGCTGGCCGCACCAATCGTCGGAAGCCCTTGCCATCTTCCCCCCAGCGCAGATCCACGCCTGAATCCAGGGTTCGGATACAGGCTAGATCAAATTGAGGAGGACGGCCGCCCGGCAACGACCCGGCTAAAACGCTCAGGTTAGTGGCTCGGTAGCCGGGCAGGGAAGGCTCGCCGGAAGCCCCCCAGACTTTCTGGTAAGGATTGGCGAATAAGGCCGATTTGACCTCAGCAAAACGGGAACCTCGATAATTCCTATCTTCCTGGGTCAGCCCCTGTGATCCGAAGATTTCTTCGGGCGCGGGTATCTTGTTCATAGATCGCCTCGTATTGTCGATTGCATGGCCGTGGAAAAGGCTGGCCGATAAGGTGCCGTTCACCTCAGCGCTTAAAGATCGGTAAAGGCTCAATCTGGATAGCTCTATCAAAGAGCCCAGTTTCGAGTCGGTGGCGACAACCTATGGGATCTGAACTCTACACCCGTGATTCAGGCTTGTCAAAACCGAGTATTTCCACAATAAACACAAGGTGAACATCAGCTTAATCCTAGCGTGTGAACGATGCAAATTTTCCATTATCGGCTACAGACAGTGCGCCATAATCAACCATTTTTGATAAAACACCTTCATCCTGCATAATACCATCATTACCTAGTTAGTAAATGTGATTATCAGTGGACGATATGCCTAGGTAGCTGTTGGCTCTTGAATTTTTGTTATGCTATTTACCGAGGACAAACACGCCTTGTGGGCCACCTCTGCGCATCAATATTTCCTTCCCCAATTGAAACGCCGCCATCGCATACAACGGGCTGTGGTTATAGCGCGTGATGACCGAAAAATTATGCAAAACTAGCCAGTATTCTGGCCCACCTTGCGTTTCCAGCGGCAGCAACTTAGCTTGCTCAGTGACTGGCACAGGCGCAAGCGCTTCCACGCCCAGGCCATGCAACTGGGCAATTGAGTTTTCATTCGTCCCAGCCTCCAATAGGTGCTTGAATCCTTCGCCAATAATCTTGGCAGGTAAAGCGACAAGCTCATTTTTGCGCCAGCCAGCATGGGCGAAATAATTGGCGACGCTGGCGATGGCGTCCGCCGGATTCGTCCATATATTGGACTTGTGGTCGCCATCCAAATCGGCGGCATATTGGCGATAACTGCTGGGCATGAACTGCGGCATGCCCATCGCCCCGGCGTAGGAGCCGCGCACTTGCGCAGGGTCAATATTCTCCTCCTTACACATCAGCAAATACTCTTCCAACTCCTTGCGGAAATAACTGCCGCGCCTGGGATATTCAAAAGCCAGCGTGGACAAGGCGTCGATCACCCGGTAATTGCCGAGGATTTGGCCATAGCGGGATTCCGCACCGATGATGGCGACGATCATTTCCGGGGCGACGCCATAGCGGGCTTCGGCTTCCTCCAGCGCGGCGCGATTGTGCTGCCAAAACTCCACGCCGCCTTCGATGTGGGCTTCGGTCAGCAAGATTTTGCGGTATTCCCACCACGGCTTAGACTCGGCGGGCCTGTCCATGGACTCGACGATTTTGCGCTGGATTTCGGCTTGCCGAAACAGCTTGGACAATTCCAGCGCATCCAGGTGGCGGCGGGCGACTATCTCCTGGATGAAGGCGACCACATCAGGACGGTCGGCAATATCCGCATGAGCCGGCATCAATCCGGCCAGCAAAGTCCAGGCAAGCAGGTAAAAGGCGGCGAGCTTGTTCATGGGGATTCCAGAGGGGGCAGGAGCTTGCGGTGGGTTTGAACGGACATCAGCATACCGAAGCCGGCTAGCAAGGTCACCATGGAAGTGCCGCCGTAGCTGACTAAAGGCAGAGGCACGCCCACCACGGGCAGAATGCCGATGACCATGCCGGTGTTGACGAACACGTAGACGAAAAAGGTCAGCGTCAACGCCCCGCTCAACAAGCGGCTGAACTTGTCCTGGGCCTGCACCACGATGTAAAAGCAACGGGCCAGGATGAACAGGTAAATCGCCAACAGTCCAATACAACCCAGCAGGCCAAATTCTTCGGCAAACACCGCGAAGACAAAGTCAGTGGAGGGTTCCGGCAGAAAATCCAGATGCGACTGGGTACCATGCAGCCACCCCCTGCCATAGAGGCCACCGGAGCCTATCGCGATCTTCGACTGAATGATGTGGTAGCCGCGTCCTAGCGGGTCAGATTCCGGGTTAAGGAACATCAGCACGCGGTCGCGTTGGTAGCCGTGCATGAAATGCCATAGTACCGGCAACAGACTGCCGCCCAACGCCGCCAGGCCGAGGATGTAACGCCAGCTTAAACCTGCGATGAACAACACCGCCGCGCCCGAAGCGCCCACGAGGAAAGCAGTGCCCAAATCCGGCTGCTTGGCAATCATCAACGTGGGAACCAAGATCAACGCGCCCGCCGCCAGGACATGCCGCAACGCCGGAGGCATGGGTTGGGAGGCCAGGAACCAGGCAATCATCATCGGCATACACAACTTGACCATCTCGGAAGGCTGAAAGCGCACCACCCCCAAATTCAGCCAGCGCGTCGCGCCTAGCGAGGTTTCGCCGACGACGAGCACGGCGGTTAACAGGAAAACGCCGACCAGATAAAGCAGCGGGCTGTACAAACGCAGATAGCGCGGATGGATTTGCGCAATCGCAAGCATGATGCTCATAGCCAGCCCTAAACGCCCGGCTTGGCGGAACACCATGTCAATTTTTTGCCCGCCAGCACTGTATAGCACGACGAAAGCCACGCCGGACAGCAACAACAAGCCAAATAGCAAGGGCACATCGACATGCAGCTTTTGCGACAGGAAATTGCCAGAGCTTGGCTCATAAAGAGGAATTTCCTCCTGGGAAGGTTCGCGCTGCATGCTAACGGCCTTTTAGGTATTGCTGGATGATAGCCTTGGCGATGGGCGCGGCGACGGTGCCGCCATGGCCGCCATTTTCGGCGATGACGACCACAGCGATGCGCGGCGCCTCTGCCGGCGCGAAGGCAATGAACCAGGCGTGGTCTTTGAGGTTGGCCTTGACCCGCATACTTTTGTAGTTCTGATCCTGGCGCACGGTGAACACCTGCGCCGTTCCAGTCTTGCCGGCAATGTGGTAAGTCAAGCCGGGCGCGATTCCCTTGGCGGTGCCGCGCTGGCTGTGAACCACATCGATCATCGCGTCCACCACGGCGTGCCAGTGGCCGGGATTGATGTTGATGTTTTCGCCTTCACGCAAGGGAAACAGGTTTTCAGTGTCGGGGGGCGCTTTCATATGGTTCACCAC
>Ga0265327_10001290_pt1 | contig 32882 bp, 34 predicted proteins | sample 41621metaG_FD_202089 | JGI IMG/M metagenome (GOLD analysis project Ga0265327, IMG submission 202089) | Rhizosphere microbial communities from Carex aquatilis grown in University of Washington, Seatle, WA, United States - 4-16-21 metaG | ecosystem: Host-associated > Plants > Roots > Rhizosphere...
GCTTCATCGAATTCACCAGAAATCAAGGGATAACAGCCCCAATTCTGGCAAATTCACCGCCGCTTGAAAACCCCTATAAACCAATATTTATGCGGGTTATAGAGGTATTTCAGGGGCGACTAGCTAGCCTGGCACTGTTTGCTTAACGCCACCAGCGCATTGCGGGCGGCAAGGGCGTCGCTGATCGGTGCTGCAAACTCGAAGCGCAGCAGCTTGCCGGCGGCGCGCACGTCAAAGCCGTCGGCGTCTATGCCTACCATCTCTACCTGTTCTGCCGCCACCCCATGTACCTTCCGGCAATAAGCACGCAGGCTGTCGGCGTGATCGGCGTTCATGTGGGCGAGGATGCCGTCCTCCTGCGCGGCCAGGGTATTTTCAGGCGGGCGTAGCGCCTCGCCGGAAAGCCAGTGGATATTGCCGAAGCCGCCGATGTAGCGCGCCTGCTGGATGGTAATGTGGTGGAACAGGAAATCGTGCATGTCGAAATACTGCGCCGCCTGCGGAAAGTAGCTCAGGTAACGCGCCCGTAGCGGGCCGTCCTGTTTGTCGGCGATGTGCGCCTCGCCCAGCAAAGTCAGCCGTCCTCCCGCCTGCATATCCGGCGCCGCCGGGTCGAAGGCGATCAGCGAGACGTGCGGGTCTTTCTGGATGTTCTTGGTGTGTTCGGCAATGGTAGAAATCAGGATCAGCGGGTTGCCGTCATGATCCAGCACGAACGGCGCGATGGAGCCGAACGGATAGCCGGCGAAGCGCGCGGAATGGGTGGACAGCACCGCGCTACGCGTGCTGCGCAGAAAACGGCGGGCCTCCAGTGCGGCGCCGGTACTCATGCCAGCTTCAGCGCCGTTTCCGCCAACCGATTGCCGAGTGCGACGCACAATTTTTTCTCGGCCTCGCTGATGGGTTTGTCGTCCGCCGGGCCGGACACATGGCTGGCGCCGTAGGGGGTGCCGCCGCCGGTGGTGGTGGTCAGCTCCGGTTCCGAATAGGGCAGGCCGACAATCACCATGCCGTGGTGCAGCAGCGGGATCATCATGGACAGCAGCGTCGCTTCGTTGCCGCCGTGCATGGAGGCGGTGGAGGTGAACAGCGCCGCCGGCTTGCCGATCAGCGTACCTTTCAGCCACAACGCGGAAGTGCCGTCGAGGAAGTACTTGAGCGGTGCCGCCATGTTGCCGAAGCGTGTCGGGCTACCCAGCGCCAGGCCGGTGCATTGCTCCAGGTCTTGCAGTTCGACATAGGGCGCGCCGCTGGCGGGGATGTCAGGCTCGCTCGCCTCGCATACCGTGGAAACCTTGGGCACGGTGCGGATGCGCGCCCTGGCGCCGGCTACGCTTTCCACCCCGCGCGCCACCAGTTGCGCCATGTCGCGCACGGCGCCACCTTGGGAGTAGTAGAGGACGAGGATGTCGGCCATCAAATCCTTTTGGCCAGCTGAGTGGCCTTGCCGATATAACTGGCCGGAGTCATCGCCAGCAGCCTATCCTTGGCGTCCTGCGGGATGGCGAGGGTGGCGATGAAGTCATGCAGCGCCTCTTTGGTGATGCCGCCCTTGCCGCGGGTGAGAGCCTTGAGTTGCTCGTAGGGGTTTTCCACGCCGTAGCGACGCATCACGGTCTGGATCGGTTCGGCCAGCACTTCCCAGGAAGCATCCAGATGTTCGGCCAGTTTGGCGCGGTTGGCTTCCAGCTTGTTGAGACCCTTGAGCAGGGAATCGTAACCCAACAGGCTATAGCCAAACGCCACGCCCATATTGCGCAGGACGGTGGAATCGGTGAGGTCGCGCTGCCAGCGCGAGATCGGCAGCTTTTCGGAGAGGTGGCCGAGCACGGCGTTGGCCAGGCCCAAGTTGCCTTCGGAGTTTTCAAAGTCAATCGGGTTGACCTTGTGCGGCATGGTGGAGGAGCCGACTTCGCCTTCCTTCACCTTTTGCTTGAAGTAGCCCAGCGAGATGTAGCCCCACACGTCGCGGTCGAGGTCGATCAGGATGGTGTTGATGCGAGCGATGGCGTCGTACAGCTCGGCCATATAGTCGTGCGGCTCGATCTGGATGGTGTAGGGGTTGTAGGTCAGGCCCAGGTCTTGCACGAACTTTTGCGCGAAGGCCTCCCAGTCGAATTCCGGGTAAGCGGAAAGGTGGGCGTTGAAATTGCCCACCGCGCCGTTGATCTTGCCGAGGATTTCATTTTCCGCCAGTTGCTGGCGCTGGCGGCGCAGGCGGTAGACTACGTTGGCGAGTTCCTTACCCAGCGTGGTAGGCGAGGCCGGCTGGCCGTGAGTGTGCGCCAGCATGGCGGCGTCGGCCAGTTCGTGCGCTTGCGCAGTGAGGCGGGCGATGATCTGATCCAGCATCGGCAGCAGCACGCCGTCGCGGGCGCCCTTCAACATCAGTGCGTGCGACAGGTTGTTGATGTCTTCCGAGGTGCAGGCAAAGTGGATGAACTCGCCGGCCTTACGGATTTCCGGGTTGCCGTAGAAACGCTCTTTTAGCCAATATTCCAGCGCCTTGACGTCGTGGTTGGTGCGCGACTCGATGGCCTTGACCTCGGCCGCCTCGATTTCGCCAAAAGTGGCGATGGCGGTATCCAGTTCCCGCAGTGTTTCCTCGCTAAACGGCGCAATCTCGGCCAGTTGCAGCGCGGCCGCCAGCACCTTCAGCCAGGCCACCTCGACCTGCGCGCGGTGCTTGATGAGGGCGAATTCGCTGAAATACGGGCGCAGCGCATCCAGCTTGGCCTGGTAGCGGCCGTCGAGCGGGGAAAGGGCGTTGAGGGAGGTGAGTTCCATGGCGGGTGATCGGGTGTGCTTGAAGATTCGCCATTTTACCGGTCTTGGGCAACTTTTTCATAAAGATTACCGTTATGGTGCCCAAGCCATGCAGACTTATCTTCCCACACCCAGACTTTTTAATTATCTGGATAAAGGTCGCGCCTTGTGAGCGGCAGCGGCGGCAGCCGGTTTTCCTTGCGTACCGCCAGTATCTGGTAGATGCCGGTGGCGCCGTTCTCAAACTGCTGCGCGCTGGCCGTCATATATAGCCGCCATACCCGGTAAGCACGTTCGCCGACCAGCCGTACTGCCTGCTCGCGCCGGACATCGAGGCGATCTACCCAATGGCGCAGGGTGAGCGCGTAGTGCGGCCGCAGCCCCTCGACGTCGAAGATCTCGAATCCGCTATCTTCCATCACGCCCTGGATGTTGCTCATGGTGTCCAACTCGCCGTCCGGGAATACATGACGGTTGATGAACTTGCTCGACACGCCCCGTTTCCAGCCCGGCTCGTCGCTGGTGATGCCATGATTGAGGAACAGGCCGTCCGGCTTCAGTACGCGCCGCACGGTGGCAAAGTAAGCTGGCAAATTTTTCAATCCGACATGTTCAAACATGCCGACGCTGACGACCTTGTCGTAACAAGCCTCGGCGGGAAGTTCGCGATAGTCGCGCAATTCAATGGTCACCTGTCCTTCCAGCCCTTGCCGCCGCACTTCTTCTTGCGCGTAGTCGAACTGGTTGCGGCTCAAGGTAATGCCGTGCGCCTGCACGCCATAGTGCCGGGCTGCCCAGCACACCAGTGCGCCCCAGCCGCAGCCAATATCGAGCAGGGATTCACCGGGACGCAGCCGCAGTTTGCGGCAGACATGGTCGAGCTTGTTGCATTGGGCAAGCTCCAGGCTCTGCTGCGGCGTCTCGAAATAAGCGCAGGAATACACCATGCGCTCATCCAGCCACAGCCGGTAGAATTCGTTGGAAAGGTCGTAATGAAAGGCAATACTCTCTCTGCTATTCTGGCGCAGGTGGCTGGCCGCCGCCGTTTCCCGGGCCAATTTTCGTTGAGCGGATCCCAGCCTTAAGGTACGCCACACCAGCGACATTTTCTCGATCAGCGGCAGTTGCAGGTGTTCCAGGTAGTAGCGCAATCCTACTGCTGCGTCGAAATTGCCCGTCACTTCAATTTCCCCGCCGCAATAAGCTTCGGCCAGACGTACCGGATCGCGGTGCAGCACCAGGTCGCGTAGCACCCCGGGATGTTGCAGGCTCAAAGTGAACGCCGGAGGGCCTTCGCCGACATGCAAGGTTCTGCCATCCCACAGGCGCACGGTCAATGCCATGGGATAGGCGCTGAATAGATGCAACAGCATGCGGCTGGCGGCATGGCTGCCGCCATGCGCCTGTTCCGGGTGATGTAGCGTAGTAGCCATTGCCTACTCTACGATATGCTTACCATGCTCGGGGATCCCGCCTTGGGCAGGGCAAGTTTTATGTTGCCGTGTTTGTGTATGGGTATGGCGGGAATATTTTGTTTGCCTTGCTGTTCCATGACTATCCCCTCTGGATGGGTCTTGGGTTTTTAATTGTAGCAAAAGTATAAGGGATTGTAAGGTAAGAAAAATATGAAATTTTGTGCAGCCGGCTCTGAGGTCTGTCAGTCTTCCAGGCGTGTCGCCGAATCTTCCGCCGGTGCGCCGGTTTCCGGGTCGATCCAGTCGCAGATGCCAAGCTCGGCCTCCGCCTCTCGCAGGGTTTCCCCCGCTTCGTAGGCGGCTTCGCCATTGGCTTCCATATTGGCAATCGCCAGGGCGGTAGTCGGGAACGGGCCGAACTCGACCCCGCTCTCGGGATCAATCCAGTAAAAGCCGTCTCGGCGCTCGGCAACGCGTGAGATGTCGTTGGCCGGGATGTTGGCGATATGGTGGATCATTACAGCTCCTCCCATTAACAGGCCATTTCAGTATAGGCCCGGCGTGCCCGGTTGTCATGATTGTCCTGCCTTGGCGATGCCGTTATCATGCAGCGAGTGGCAGGTGCACTCACCGATTGCTGGGGAACAGCATGGCTAAGGCAATAATTCCGGCGGCAACCGCTGGCTCCGATGCGTAATTTCACCCGACAGCAGCAACTGGTCGAGGCGTTGCGCGCCCCCGGCTGCTATCCCCATGCGGCAAAGAATATCCGCTTGGTAGAGACGCATATTTCCTGGGTGCTGCTGGCCGGGCGCTATGCCTACAAGATCAAAAAAGCTGTCGACCTTGGCTTCCTTGATTTCACCGGCCTGGCAGCGCGGCGTTTCTATTGTGGAGAGGAAATCCGCCTCAACCGCCGTCTGGCGCCGCAACTCTATCTGGATGTCGTCGCCGTCGGCGGCAGTCCGCAGCGGCCGCTATTGGGCGCCGACCCGGCTATCGAATATGCCGTGCGCATGCGGCGCTTCGCCTCTTCCAAGCAGATGGATCGCCTGCTGGCGCGCGGGCGGGTGACACCCGCCCACATCGACCAGCTGGCGGCCAGCATCGCCCAGTTTCATATGGCCCTGCCGCCGGTGGCGCCGGATTCGCCGTTTGGCACGCCGGCAGCGATACACGCGCCGGCGCTGCAGAATTTCGAACAGCTGGCACCGCTGCTGGACAAGGCCGATGCAGCGCGGCTGGAAGACTTGCGTAGCGCCAGCGAGGGTGAGTATGCCGCCTGTGTTCCCCTGTTCGAGCAGCGCCGGCAAGCGGGCCGGATACGCGAGTGCCACGGCGACCTGCACCTGGGCAACATCGTGCTGCTCAAGGATGTGCCGACCCCGTTCGACGGCATCGAATTCAACGCCGCGCTGCGCTGGATTGACGTGATGAACGAAGTCGCTTTTTTGGTCATGGATTTGCTGGATCGCCGCCGTGCCGACCTCGCCTTTCGTTTTCTCAACGGCTACCTGGAACTGACCGGCGATTATGCCGGGGTGGGGGTGCTGCGCTTCTACCTCGCTTACCGTGCCACGGTGCGGGCCAAGATCGGTGCCATGCGCGCCCGCCAGCCGGATGCTCGGCCGCAACAGGTGAAAAACCTCTTGGAAGCCAGCCGCGGCTACCTGGAACTGGCGGCAAGCTGTTTGGCACGGCGATGCCCGGCCCTGATGATCACCCACGGCCTGCCGGGCTGCGGCAAGACCACCTTGGCGCAAACCGCACTGGAGCGGCTGCAGGCGATCCGCATCCGTTCCGACGTCGAGCGCAAGCGCCTGTTCGGGCTGGCGCCGCTACAGCCCAGCGGCTCGGCCATCGGCGATGGCATCTACAGCGCCGAGGCGACCCGGCGCACCTACGCCCGATTACAGGAACTGGCGCGCAATCTGCTGGAAGCGGGTTTCCCGGTGATCGTGGACGCGACTTTCCTCAAGCAGGCCGAGCGCGAACAATTCCGCCTGCTGGCGCAGGAAATGGCGGTGCCTTTCGTCATCCTGGATGTGCGGGCGCCGGACGCTATCCTGCATAGTCGCATCCGGGAGCGGCAGGAGCAGGCCGGGGATGCCTCGGAAGCCGACCTGGCCGTGCTGCAAGCCTTGCAGGCAGCGCAGGAGCCGCTGTTGGCGCGGGAACTGGCGTACGCACTGGAGTTCGTCAACGACGGAGAAACTGGCTTCGCTTTGGCTGAGGGGGTTTGGGAAAAGCTGGCCACGCTTTGCCGCTGGCCTACGGGTGCGGCCTATGGGTGACCTGGAACGGCTGCTGCGCGAGGTGCGCGCCTGCACGGTTTGCGCCGCGCATCTGTCCAATCTGCCGCGCCCGGTGCTGCGCGCTGCGGCAAGCGCGCGGCTGCAGATCGTCGGCCAGGCGCCGGGCAGGAAGGTGCATGAAACCGGCATCCCGTGGAATGACCCGTCCGGCGACAAACTGCGCGAGTGGCTGCAACTGTCGCGCGAGCAGTTTTACGACGAGCGCTGCATCGCAATTATTCCCACCGGCTTCTGCTATCCGGGCAAGGGCGCGCACGGCGACCTGCCGCCACGCCCGGAATGCGCGCCGTTGTGGCATCCGCGGCTGCGCGCCGCGATGCCGGACATCCAACTGACGCTGCTGGTCGGCAGCCACGCCCAGGCTTATTACCTGGGCCGGCAGCGTCGGACGACGCTCTCGGCCACGGTGGAAAATTACCGCGACCACCTGCCGCAATTCTTCCCGCTGCCGCACCCCAGCCCGCGCAACCGCCTGTGGCTCGCCCGCCGCCCGTGGTTCGAGGGCGAAGTGGTGCCGGAACTGCGGCGCCGGGTGCATGAGGTGCTGAACTTTTGATGCGGGGTTGGTTCTATTTGCTACAGCCAGCCTATAGAATAACCGTCATGCCGAGATTCATCCTGTTGCTACTCATCACTGCGCTGCCCGCCGCCGCAATGGCGGAAGAAGCCGCTTCGTCAGCCCCTAGTGTTGAGGACAACATCCGCGCCATGGACACCAATCACGACGGCATGGTGACGGTCGCCGAAGTGCGCGCCTATCTGGAAGTCAAGAACGGCAAGGGTTACAAGCATGAATTGCTGGACGAGATGGAAGCCAAGGCTGGCGCTAAAAGCTGCGGCTCGCCGTTCAGCAAGTCTTTTTACTAAATATTTAGGGACAAATCTGGAGATTATTTGATGGCTGAAGAAAAGAAGGAACAATGGCTTAACTATCTGGCATTCACAACCGTGGTTTTTGCGGTCTGTGCAACGCTATCTACCTTCAAGGGGGGTGGCTTCTCCACGCGTTCGGTGCTGAGCCAGTCACAGGCTTCGGATCAATGGGCTTACTACCAAGCCAAGAGCATCAAGTCCTACTTGTATCAGATGCAGAAGGATAAATTGGAGCTTGAACTTCTCAATCTGCAGAAGGGGGCTTCGGATGAGGCCATCTCCGCCTACAAGGCAAAAGTCGCCAGCTACAAGGAGAAGATCGAGACCTACGAAAAAGAGAAGACGGAGCTGCAGAGCAAGGCAAAATCGCTCGAAAATGTCCGTGATGAAGCACAACTACATTCCAAGGCGTTCGGGGTCGCAGTCATCTTCCTGCAAATTGCGATTCTGCTGTCGTCCATTGCCGGCCTGATGAAAAAGCGCGAGGTCTGGTACCTTGGGACGGTTGCCGGGTTGGTTGGGCTGGTTTATTTCGCTGATGGGTTCTTTGTGTTCTTGTAATGCGCTGCGCCAGATTTCCGATTACATCATGCGGCGCAATAGCGATTGCGCCCTACTGCACTGCCTTGAAAGGCGAGTACGCCCTACCTGGCTGATTTCAACAAAACACAATATCCTGACACAAGTATGGGTGAAAACCACTATAATTAGCGCTTTCTTTGTCAGGAGAAGTGGTTGAGCGACTATTCTGTTGAACAGCAAAACGAACTCATAACCATCAACACTCTGGAAGACATTCGCAGTCGTCCAGCATTTAGGGAAGACATCGACCCTAAACAGCACAAAATCGCCAAGCTCATTGGCGACTATACCTTCAAAGACCAAGTTCCTTGTGGCCTGAATGACTGCCACACCCCGCACAACAAAGGATTTCTAGCCAGAACCGAAGACGGCCTGGAAACCATCATCGGTCATGTCTGCGGCAGGAAATGGGGTGGAGAAAGCTTCGTCCACCACAAGCGAAGCTTCACCCAAAGAAAAGAGTATCAACAGCACTCGCAACTGCTCAATTCAATCATGTCCAAAAGGAATGAGATTGAAGCCAGAATCAAGGAGATTTCCGAAAGGAAGTTTGGGGCGAAGTGGCTTATCGGCTCAATGAAGAACTTCCGTGAGATTTGCCCTGATGCGGTCTATGGCGAGTTGAGTAAACGGGCTATCAGGGGTGAACCCAATGTCGTTGAGCATCGGGAGCGTAGCCAAGAAGACATCAACAGGCTTCATGCCATGTATCCCAACACTTCAAGGGAAAGCCATCGGTATGAAGAAGTGCGTATCGGCATTTTCGATGGTTTGGAGATTTTCAAATCCAGCATTCACGACTTGCTGATATTAAAGGTTTCAAACGTGCTTCGTGAGTTGTGCCAGACCGATATTACTTCTCTCAAAGCCAGCGAGAGACGGAAGTATGTGGAATGGGCGAATCAGATAGAAAACAGATTCAACGAAGCCGAAGAACTGTTGGCATCGGGGTTGAGATTCTTTGGCGAATCCAATATCAAGCTCCTTCATCATTTGTCCAAGGACAAAAGCAATCCTATGAAGAAGCTGAAATGGAACCTTGAAGCAGGAACAGGCAAAAACTAGCTTGGCTCCGCCATTGAAGCCAGCGAGTCAGAACTCGTAGGGCGCACCCGTTCACGGTGCGCCGCATGTCTGCGAGGTAAAATTTCATTTGGCGGACTGTTCCGAGTCCGCCCTACTTCCTGAGCTTAACCTACTCTAGTCCGCTCAAATCACCATCAAATCCACAAACTCATTCACTGGGGTGGCTTCCAGTTTTTTCTGGTCCAGGCACAGGTCGAGGATGGCGGCTTGCTGGCGTGCCGGGAAGCGGCGGGCCAGATTGACTTTAAATTTCTTGACCAGTTCCGGGATGCCTTCGGCACGGCGGCGGCGGTGGCCGATGGGGTATTCCACCGCGATGTTGTCTGAGGCGCTGCCATCCTTGAAGAAAATCTGTATCGCGTTGGCGATGGAGCGTTTTTCCGGGTCCAGATAGTCGCGCGTGTATTCGGCTTTTTCCACGCAGACCATTTTATCCCTGAGGGCGTCCACGCGCGGGTCGGCGGCCACGTCGTCTTCGTAGTCGGCGGCGGTGAGGTTGCCTTTCAGCAGGCCAATGGCGGCCATGTACTGGATGCAGTGGTCGCGGTCGGCCGGGTTGTTGAGCGGGCCGGATTTATCAATGATGCGGATGGCAGATTCGTGTGTGGTGATGACGATCTTGTCGATCTGCGCGATCTGTTCCAGTGTCTGCAATTTGCCGCCTACTTTTTGATGAAGGGCGAAGGCGCATTCCACGGCGGTTTGCGCGTGGAATTCGGCAGGGAAGGAAATCTTGAACAGCACCTGTTCCATGACGTAGGAGCCATACGGGCGCTGGAACTTGAAGGCATTGCCCTTGAATAGCACGTCGTAGAAGCCCCAGGTCTTGGCGGTGAGGGCGGAGGGATAGCCCATTTCGCCCTTCATGGTCATCAGGGCCAGGCGCACGGCGCGGCTGGTGGCGTCGCCCGCCGCCCAGGACTTGCGCGAGCCGGTGTTGGGGCTGTGGCGGTAGGTGCGCAGTGCCTGCCCGTCGATCCAGGCGTTGGAAACGGCGTTGATGATGTCTTCCTTGCTGCCGCCGAGCAGGCCGGTGACCACGGCGGTGGAGGCGACCTTGACCAGAATGACATGATCCAGGCCAACGCGGTTGAAGCTGTTTTCCAGCGCCAGCACGCCCTGGATTTCATGCGCCTTGATCATGGCGGTGAGCACATCCTTGATCGTCAGCGGGGCCTTGCCCTGCGCCACGCGGGTGCGCGAAATCCAGTCGGCCGTGGCCAAAATGCCGCCCAGGTTATCGGAGGGATGGCCCCATTCGGCAGCCAGCCAGGTGTCATTGAAATCCAGCCAGCGGATCATAGCGCCGATGTTGAAAGCCGCCAGGATGGGATCGAGCTGGAATGAAGTGCCCGGCACCTTGGCGCCGTTGGGGACTGTTGTGCCCGGCACCACCGGCCCCAGCAGCTTGGTGCAGGCCGGGTAGCCCAGTGCCTCGAAGCCGCAGCCCAGCGTATCCATCAGGCAGTTGCGGGCGGTATCAAACGCTTCGGCGCTGGTGACTTCGTAATCGTGAACGTAGTTGGCGATGTCCACCAGCACTTGATCGGGATCGGGGCGGACGTTGGAGATATGGGATGACATGGGAAAGTGTCCTTAAAATAGTCTAAAAATACCTAACCACAGAGAACACGGAGTTCACAGAGGGATTCCGGGAAAGCTTTTCTCTGTGCTCTCCGTGGCCTCCGTGGTTTAAGAGTTTCGATTACCGCTTCTCAAGCGGTACAAACGGGCGGTTATCCGGCCCGGTGTAGTCGGCGTTAGGGCGGATGATCTTGTTGTCGATGCGCTGTTCGATGACGTGCGCGACCCAGCCGGTGGTGCGGCTGATGACGAAAATGGGCGTGAACATGCCGGTGGGGATGCCCATCATGTGGTAGCTCGATGCGCTGTACCAGTCTAGGTTGGGGAACATCTTTTTCTCGCGCCACATCACGGATTCGATGCGGGCGGAAATGTCGAACAGGTTCATGTTGTCGCCGTCCGCACACAGGGCGCGGCTGGTGGCCTTGATGCACTCGTTGCGCGGGTCGGCGATGGTATAGACCGGGTGGCCGAAGCCAATGATGATTTCCTTGGCGGCCATGCGGCGCACGATGTCAGCCTCGGCCTCGTCGGGGTTTTTGTAGCGCTGGATGATTTCCATCGCCGCCTCGTTGGCGCCGCCATGCTTGGGGCCGCGCAGGGCACCAATCGCCCCGGTGATGCAGGAATACATGTCGGACAGAGTGCCGGCCACTACGCGCGCGGTGAAGGTGGAAGCGTTGAACTCATGCTCGGCATACAGCACCAGCGAGGTGTTCATGGCGCGGATGTGCAGATCGGAAGGCTTGTTGCCGTGCAGCAGATGCAGGAAGTGGCCGGCGATGGAATCGTCGTCGGTCTCCAGTTCGATGCGCTTGCCATTGTGGCTGTAGTGATACCAGTACAGCAGGATGGAGCCGAAGCAGGAAATCAGCCAGTCGCCCAGGTCTTTCGCAGCGTCAATGTTGCGGTCAGCCGCTTCCGGTTGCAGCGTGCCCAGCATGGAGCAGCCGGTACGCATCACGTCCATGGGGTGGGCGCTGGCCGGGATCTGCTCCAGCACTTTTTTCAGCGCCTCCGGCAGGCCGCGCAAGGTCTTGAGCTTCTTGTGGTAAGCCGCCAGTTGTTCACGGGTCGGCAGTTCGCCGTGAATCAGCAGGTAGGCGACTTCCTCAAAGGTGGCGCCTTCCGCCAGCTCGATGATGTCATAGCCGCGATAATGCAGGTCGTTGCCGGTATGCCCCACGGTGCAGATGGCGGTGGTACCGGCGGCCACGCCAGCCAGGGCGACGCCTTTTTTCTTCTTGGGTTCAGTCGTCATTTGCATGATTCTCCTCCAGTTAAATCCCTCTCCCTAACCCTCCCCCGCTTGCGGGGGAGGGAACCTACCCCCTCTCCCGCAAGCGGGAGAGGGCTGGGGTGAGGGAGGTTTTACTTGCCTTCCCTAAACAGCGTATCCAGTTTTTGTTCGAATGCGTGATATCCCAGGAAGTCGTAAAGCTCGGCACGGCTCTGCATCGAATCCAGCACATTCTTCTGCGTGCCGTCGCGGCGCACGGCCTGGTACACCTTGAGCGCGGCCTGGTTCATGGCGCGGAAGGCCGACAGCGGGTACAGCACCAGGCTGACGTCGGCGCCGGCCAGTTCTTCCACGGTAAATAAAGGGGTAGAGCCGAATTCGGTGATGTTGGCGAGCACCGGCACCTTGACCGCGGCGGCGAATTGCTTGTACATGGACAGTTCGGTCATGGCTTCCGGGAAAATCATGTCGGCACCGGCTTCCACGCAGGCACAGGCGCGGTCGATGGCGGATTGCAGGCCTTCCACGGCCAGCGCGTCGGTACGCGCCATGATGACGAAATCGGGGTCGGTTTTGGCATCCACGGCGGCCTTGATACGATCCACCATCTCGGCCTGCGACACGATGGCCTTGTTGGGACGATGGCCGCAGCGCTTGGCCTGCACCTGGTCTTCGATATGCACTGCTGCCGCGCCCGCCTTGATCACGGACTGGATGCTGCGCGCGATGTTGAAGGCGCCGCCAAAGCCGGTATCAATATCTACTAGCAGCGGAGTCTCCACGCGGTCGGTGATGCGGCGCACGTCCACCAGCACGTCTTCCAGGGTGGAAATACCGAGGTCAGGCAGTCCCAGCGAGCCCGCTGCCACGCCGCCGCCGGACAGGTAGATAGCCTTGAAGCCGGATTGGCTGGCGAGCATGGCGTGATAGGCGTTGATGGCGCCGATCACCTGCAACGGTTTTTCGGCAGCCAGGGCGGCACGGAAGCGGGCGCCTGCGGAATTAAGTTGGGTCATGGTAGCTGTTTCAATTCTTGAACCACGGAGAGCACTGAGGACACAGAGTGAAAATGCTGAAGAAACTGTTTCTCATGGTTTTCTCTGCGCTCTCTGTGTTCTCTGTGGTTCAGGGTTTAAAAAATGCCGTTACTGCTGCATCTGGAATCTCTACGTTTGTCAGCCGGGCTTTTTGCAGCACTTCCCAGAAATAGCGGTAGGTGGCGCGGTCATGTAGTTCGCCGGCGTACTGGATCGGCCCCCAGTCGGCCGCCTGGGCGGCGAGCAGGATGTTGGCGGCATCGGTCACTTCGCTGTAGTCCGGCTTCATGGCGTCGACGATGGCCTGGATCTGCGTCGGGTAGATGCTCCACATGCGCAAGAAACCGAATTCATTGCGAGCACGGCTGGCGTCGGAGAACGTGGTTTCCACGTTCTTCAGGTCGAGGGTGACGTTGTGCGCGGGCACCACGCCGTGCGCCAGTGCCGCGGCGACCACTTCCGCCTTGGCACGCGCCAGCAGGCGGTGTTCGAACTGTCCCGGGCTGCGCATCGCGCTGGCGGGAATAGCGCCGTAGTGGCCGCTAACGAAGTCCATCAGGCCGAAATCCAGCACTTGCAGCCAGGGCAGGGCGGCGATTGCGTAGACGTCGTGCAGCGCGCCGTGGGTTTCGATCAGCACATGCACCGGTATCTCGCGCTGGATACCGTGGCTGGCTGCCACTTGCTGGATGTAGGCGATCATCTCGGCAGCCTGGTTGACGGCGGTGCACTTGGGAATGGTGAGGTAGGCCAGCACATTGCCGGCGCCGCCAACCAGGATATCCACGTCCTGGCGCCACATCGGGTGGCTGTAGTCATGGATGCGCGCGCCGGCCATCTTGTGCCGGTTGGCTTCCGAATTCAGCACGCGCACGATCATCTCGGCGTGTTCGCGCTCCTGCCCGGCGGCGGCGCCATCCTCGCAGTCGCAGGTGATGTCGAAGATGGGGCCGAGGCTGTCCTGCAGCGACAGCGCCTTGAGGATCAGCTTTTCGCTGCCGGCGAAATGCTCGCAGCTGGGAATCACCGGGAACGGCTTTTCCCCGCCGAACAGGGCTTGGTTGGGATGCGTGGCCATCAATTGCTCCTTCTGGGCATGAGTACGGTGTAGTCGAGATCCAGCACGATATTCGGGTGATAAACCGACTTGCCGTTCTGCTCGATATGGGTGCCCTGCAATTCGCCTGCGGGCAGGTTCTTCACGCCGACCATGCGCAGGCGCAAGGCGCCGAGGTCGTTGCGGTTGGGCAATTGCCAGCGCTCCAGCACTTCCGTCCAGGTGTAGAAGGTGTCGCCGCCGAAGCTGGGGTTGCAATGGCTGCCGGCATTGATGGCGGCGATGCTGAGCGCGTTTTCCAGCCCGTCGTAGCTCAGCGCGCGGCACACTGAAATAACGTGCCCACCGTACATCAGGCGACGGCCGAAGGCGCTGTCTTTCATCATCAGTGCGTCGAAATGCAGGCGCGCATTGTTCTGGTAGAGCTTGGTGGCCAGGGTATGGTCGCTGTCGTCCACCGTCATGCCGGCGGGGTGGTTGATGCGCTCGCCGGGGGTGTAGTCATCCCACAGGCGGTCACTGCCTGTCACGCTGGCTTCAAACTGATGGCCATCCACGAATTCCGGCACGCTGAGGCGCTCCACCGGCACCACGGCAGGCAGTTCGGGGATGACGGTCACCGGGGCAGGGCGGGTGAGATCCTGCTTGTGCACCATCACCCAGCGCTTCCATTCGAATACCGGTTGCCGGTTCTGGTTGTGCGAAACCGAATGCACATACACTACGCCGCTGTTGCCGCTGGAATTCTGCTTGAGGCCGATCACCGTGGAGGTAGTGCTCAGCGTGTCGCCGGGATAAACCGGGGCGATAAAGCGCACATCGGCATAACCGAGATTGGCCACGGCGTTGACCGAGATGTCCGGCACCGTCTTGCCGAAGGCGATATGGAACGCCAGCAGGTCGTCTATTGGCGTATCGCGATAGCCCAGCGCATGGGCAACCGGCCGCGCGCAATGCAGGATATGCCGGCTGCCGGTCAGTGCCAGGTAAAGTGCGGCGTCGCCGCTGGTCAGCGTGCGCGGCGTGGCGTGCTGCAGCACCTGGCCGACCTGGAAATCCTCGAAGAAATTGCCGCGTCCCGGTGTGTGGTGTTGTTCAGACATAGGTCTGCTCCAGTTTTTCTATCATTTCGCTCAAGGCGATCAGGCGCTTGGCGGCGATGATGTGGTGATGTTCCACCAGGCGATCGTTCACCACCACGGTGCCGCGTCCGGCGGCGTTGGCGGCGGACAGTGCGCTGATGATTTCGCGTGCGGTCTTGACCTCGCTGGCCTTGGGGGTGAAGGCATCGTTGGCATAAGCCAGTTGCACCGGATTCACCAGCGACTTGCCGTCGAAGCCGAGGTCGCGCCCCAGCCGGCAGGCATATTCGAACGCCACCATGTCCTTGAGGTGGCTATTGATGCCGTCCACCACGCCGCGGTTGTAAGCGCGTGCGGCCAGAATCACCATGGACAGACTGGTCAGCAGTGGCAGCCGCTCGTTGGTGGTGCGCGCATGCATCTGCGAAACCAGGTCGGAGGTGGCCATGATCATGCACGCGATGCGGTCGGAGGCGCTGGCGATTTCTTCGGCGTGCAGCACGGCCAGCGGACTCTGGATCATCACCATGATCGGCAGGTGCGTGCCGCCGGCGCTGTCCAATACCTCCAGCGCGGCCAGCACGTCGCCCCGGCCTTCGATATTGGTAAACAGGACGGCATCTGCGCCGAGGCCGGCAACCGCCTTGATGTCGTCGTGGCCCCATGGCGATTTGAGGTCGTTGACGCGGATCACCACCTCGCGCGCGCCGTAGCCGCCTTGCCTGAGGGCATCAACCACGTTCTGGCGTGAGGTTTCCTTGGCCTCGATCAATATGGGGTCGCCCAGGTCGAGGATGATCGAATCCGCCGGCAGGCTGCGCGCCTTTTCCAGGTAGCGGGTGTTGCAGCCCGGGACATACAGCATCGAGCGGCGAGGGCGGAAATACTTGTTCATGATGCTCCCTGATGAAGTGCCATGTTGTTCTGCTTCAGTAATGAACGCCAGCCGATTCTATCGGTGGCAAAACCGGGTGTCAATAAAAATCTTATGTCTTATATAAGATATAAAACACTAGACTTGAAAAAATAGGCATGATATAAATCGCTTCAACGACATTTGAATTTCGGCGACATGAACGCACCTATGCCATCCCCTAGTTTTCAGCCGCTCTACCAGCAGATCAAGGCGCTGATGACGCAAAGCCTGATCTCCGGCGAGTGGGGTCCGGGCGCAGCCATTCCCAGCGAGATGGAGCTGGCGGCGCGCTTTGGCGTGAGCCAAGGCACGGTGCGTAAAGCCATAGACGAACTGGCGGCGGAAAATATACTGGTGCGGCGCCAGGGCAAGGGCACCTTTGTCGCCACCCATAACGAAGACCAGGTCAAGCTGCGTTTCCTGCGTCTGGTGGCTGCCAACGGCAGCAAGGAGTTGCTGGACAACCAATTGCTGAACTGCGAGCGCGCGAAAGCCCCCGCCAACATCGCGCGCATGCTGGATATTCGCAGCGGTAGTGCCGCGATTGCCATCAGCCGCCTGTTGCTGTTTTCCGGCAAGCCGCTGATCCTGGATCGCATCATCCTGCCAGCCACACCGTTTAAAGGGATTACCGCCGAGCGGATCGAGGCGTTCAATGGCTCGATGTACCGCATGTACGAAACCCAGCTGGGCATCCGCATGGTACGCGCCGAGGAAAAGCTGACCGCCGTCGGGGCGGATGCCGAAGTGGCCGCGGCTTTGGGGCTCAATCCCGGCACGCCGCTGTTGAGCATCGAACGGGTGTCCTATACCTACGGTGACAAGCCGATGGAATGGCGGCTGGGCTTGTGCCTGACGGACGACCATCATTACCTGAATCATCTGGAATAGGGAAGGCCGGACATGAGCCACCTCAAACAGCAAGCCCTGGACTATCACGAGTTTCCCAAACCCGGCAAACTTTCCGTCGAATCCTCCAAGCCCTGCGCCACCGCTGCCGATTTGTCGCTGGCTTACACGCCGGGCGTGGCGGAGCCGGTGCGCGAGATTCACCGCGACGCGGAAAATGCCTATCGCTACACCAACAAGGGCAACTTGGTGGCGGTGATTACCGACGGCACCGCCGTGCTGGGGCTGGGCAACGTCGGCGCGCTGGCCGGCAAGCCGGTGATGGAGGGCAAGGCGGTGCTGTTCAAGCGCTTTGCCGGCATCGATGTGTTCGACATCGAGGTCAATGCCCCCACGCCGGATGCCTTTATTGAAACCGTGGTCAACATCGCACCCACCTTCGGCGGCATCAATCTGGAGGACATCGCCGCGCCGCACTGCTTCTATATTGAGGAACAACTGAAACAGCGCCTGGACATCCCGGTTTTCCACGATGACCAGCACGGAACGGCGGTGATCGTCACCGCCGCCCTGCTCAATGCACTGGAGCTGCAGGGCAAGACGCTGGAAAACGCCAGGATCGTGTTCCTCGGCTCCGGGGCGGCCGGTTGCGCCTGCGCCCGTTTGCTCAAGGTTTCCGGTGCGCGCGACATTACCATGGTGGACAAGACCGGCGTGTTGTACACGGGCCGCCCGGACAGCGCCTACTTGCCCGGCGACTTGCTGCGCGATACCACGGCGCGCACCCTGGCGGAGGTGATGCCGGGCGCCGATGTGTTCATCGGCGTGTCCGCCGCCAACGCCTTACCGCCGGAACTGGTTAAAACCATGGCCACCAAGCCGGTGATTTTCGCGCTGGCCAACCCCGACCCGGAAATCCTGCCCGCGCTGGCGCACGCCCAGCGCGATGACATCATCATGGCCACCGGGCGCTCCGACTTTCCCAACCAGGTCAACAACGCTTTGTGCTTCCCCTATTTGTTCCGTGGTGCGCTGGATGCCAGGGCCAAACAGATCACTCAGGCCATGCAGATTGCTGCCGCACGCGCCTTGGCCGAACTGGCGCGCGAGCCGGTGCCACAGGCGGTGTTGGAGGCGTACAACCTGAAGGAATTGCATTTCGGTAAGGAGTATTTCATTCCCAAGCCGTTCGACCCGCGCTTGCTGGAGCGGGTGGCACCGGCCGTCGCCCAGGCGGCAAGGGAAGAGATGTAGCCATGGCTGCCAGGCGTCCCGTGGTCGCGCGGCCGAAAAACCTTAACCTGCTGAGTATCAGGTTGCCGGTGCCGGCCGTGGTGTCCATTCTGCATCGTGCCAGTGGCTTCCTGCTGTTTCTGGCGTTGCCCGTGCTGTTGCTGGCGTTCCAGGCGTCGTTGCAGTCGGCGGAGGGTTTTGAACAGGTGCTGCGGGCGCTGCACCATCCGTTGGCGAAGCTGGCGCAATGGGGGCTGATCGTGGCGTTTGCACACCATTTTCTTGCCGGGTTGCGCCATTTGGCCATGGACGTGCATTGGGGTACCCCGTTGGCACAGGCGCGGCTGAGCGCCAAGCTGGTGCTGGCGCTGGATGTACTGGCGGCGGTGCTGGCTGTTTGCTGGTTGTGGTGAAGGCATGCTGAGAAAAATTTTCAGGAAAGCCTATGCCGGGCTGCGCAACTGGCTGCTGCAACGGCTGACGGCGCTGGTGATGGCAGTTTATAGCGTGGTCATGGCTGTGCTGCTGGTGGTGCAACAGCCGGCCGGCTACCAGGCCTGGAAAGCCATGTTCGCCCCGGCCTGGCTCAGGCTGGCGACGCTGCTGTTCTGTCTGAGCCTGATGCTGCATGCCTGGCTGGGGGTGCGCGACATCCTCAAGGATTATGTGCCATGGTTAAGAGCAAGGATGTTGCTGCAACGCCTGTTTGCCGCCGCTTTGCTTGGCTATGCGGTGTGGTCGGCGATGATTTTATGGAGAATTTGAGTGGCTAACGGGATGAATATCTTGCAGTTTGATGCGGTGGTGGTGGGCGGCGGCGGTGCCGGCCTGCGTGCCGCGCTGCAATTGGCCGAGGCCGGTCTCAACGTGGCGGTGCTGTCCAAGGTATTTCCCACGCGCTCGCATACGGTGGCGGCGCAGGGCGGCATCGCCGCCGCGCTGGCCAATGTGTCGGAGGACAACTGGCTGTGGCATATGTACGACACAGTCAAGGGCTCGGATTACCTGGGCGACCAGGACGCCATCGAGTTCATGTGCCGCAATGCCGCCAAGGCCATCTACGAACTGGAGCATTTCGGCATGCCGTTCGACCGGCTGGAAAACGGGCGCATCTTCCAGCGCCCGTTCGGTGGCATGACCAGCAACTTCGGCGAGAAGGCGATTTCCCGCACCTGTGCCGTGGCCGATCGCACCGGCCACGCCATGTTGCATACGCTGTACCAGCGCAACGTCAAATCCAATACCCGTTTCTTCATCGAATGGCTGGCGCTGGATCTGGTGCGGGATAGTGACGGCGCCGTGCTTGGCGTGACCGCGCTGGAAATAGAAACCGGCGAAGTCTCGCTGTTGCAAGCCAGAACCACGTTGTTGGCTACCGGCGGCGGCGGGCGTATTTTTCAGGCCAGCACCAACGCCTTCATCAACACCGGTGACGGCCTGGGTATGGCGGCCAGAGCCGGGATCCCGCTGCAGGACATGGAATTCTGGCAGTTCCACCCCACCGGCGTGTATGGCGCCGGCGTGCTGGTTACCGAGGGCGTACGCGGCGAAGGTGGCTACCTGGTGAACAGCGAAGGTGAGCGCTTCATGCAGCGCTACGCGCCCAATGCCAAGGATCTCGCCAGCCGCGATGTGGTGTCGCGCGCCATCGCCACTGAAATCCGCCAGGGACGCGGCATCGGCAAGGACAAGCAGGCGGTTTACCTCAAGCTGGATCACCTGGGCGAAGACAAGATCAAGAGCCGCTTGCCGGGCATACGGGAAATCGCCCGGACTTTCGCCGGCATCGACCCGGTGCACGATCCCATCCCGGTGGTGCCGACCGCACACTACATGATGGGCGGCATCCCCACCAATCTGCATGGCCAGGTGGTGGCGCCGGATGCGCAGGGCGCGGACAGCGTGGTGCCGGGCCTGTATGCGGTGGGCGAATGTGCCTGCGTGTCGGTGCATGGCGCCAATCGCCTCGGCTCCAACTCGCTACTCGACCTGGTGGTGTTCGGGCGCGCGGCGGGCGACCACATGGTGCAAGAGGTGGCCGGGCAGGGCGCACAGCGGCCGTTGTCCGCCGATGCCGGCGACATTACCCAGGCGCGCCTAGCGCGGCTGCAAACCCAGCGCGGTGGCGAATCCGTCACCGAAGTCGGCAAGGCCATGCGCTCCACCATGCAGCGGCATTGCGGCGTGTTCCGCTTTCCCGATCTGCTGGAGCAGGGGCTGGGCGAAATCCGTGGGGTGGCTGAACGGGTGAAACACACCGAAATCCGCGACCAGAGCCAGGTGTTCAACACCGCGCGGGTGGAAGCGCTGGAACTGGACAACCTGATGGAGGTGGCGTTGGCCACCATGCACGCCGCCCATGCCCGGCAGGAAAGCCGCGGCGCGCACTGCCGCGAGGACTTCCCGCAGCGTGATGACGAACAATGGCTGAAGCACTCGCTGTATTTCAGCCAGGATCGTCGCCTGCAATACAAGCCGGTGCGCATGCAGCCGCTCACCGTGGACAGCTTCCCGTTAAAGGCGCGGACTTACTGAAGAGGCCACCATGAAATTTTCCATTTACCGCTATAACCCGGATACCGATCTGGACCCCACCATGCAGGACTACGACGTCGTGCTGGAAGACAGCGACAAGATGCTGCTGGACGCCTTGGTGCGCATCAAGGAGATGGACGACACCTTAAGCCTACGCAAATCCTGCCGCGAGGGGGTGTGCGGCTCGGACGCCATGAACATCAACGGCAAGAACGGTCTGGCTTGCATCACCAAGCTGGCCGACCTGGCCGAGCCGGTGGTGCTGCGGCCGCTGCCCGGCTTGCCGGTGATCCGCGATCTGGTGGTGGACATGACGCAGTTCTTCGCGCATTACAACTCGATCAAGCCCTACCTCATCAACAACGACCCGCCGCCGGAAACCGAGCGTCTGCAATCGCCGGAGGATCGCGCCAAGCTGGACGGGCTGTACGAGTGCATCCTGTGCGGCGCCTGCACTACCTCCTGCCCGTCGTTCTGGTGGAACCCGGACAAATTCGTCGGCCCGGCCGGGCTGCTGCAGGCCTACCGCTTCATCTCTGACAGTCGCGACCAGGCGACCGAGGAGCGTCTGGAAAACCTGGAAGACCCATACCGCTTGTACCGCTGCCACAACATCATGAACTGCGTGGACGTGTGCCCGAAAAAACTCAATCCTTCGCTGGCCATCGCCAACATCAAGGACATGAAGCTCAAGGGCGCGCTGTGAGCGTGGCCGCCGAAAACCGGCGCCTGTTGTGGCGCTGCCGCCGGGGGCTGCTGGAGCTGGATATTGTGCTGCAAGGCTTCATCGAAAGCAGTTACGCCGCATTGAGTGCCGCGCAGTTGCAGGCTTTCGATGCCTTGCTGGATTTGCCTGACAACGACTTGTGGGAACTGGTGTGTTCCAGAATAGCGTGTCAGGATCAACAACAACGGGAAATCCTGGCCATGCTGGCGGGAACGGAGCGGGGAGCACTATGAACAAAACAGTCGAACATCAAGGCGAAGCGGGCGCCGGCGGCGATTTTTGCCGGGTCATCAATGCCGCCGTTCTGGGCGGCTACTGGCCGGGCATCCAGCTCTATTACCCGCCAGTCAAATACGCGCCGTCGCTGGGCATCTACGAAGACCTGGAGGCGGCGGCGCTGCGCATGAAAAAGCACGCGCACCAGACCCATGCCCACACCCTGATCTTCGACCTGGAAGACGGCTGCCGCCAGAAGGAAATGAGCCGGACGCTATTAAGGCAGGAGTTGCCGCTGTTCAAGCGCCGCAAGGAAGTTGCCGTGGCCATCCGCGTCAATCCGTTCCGCACCGAGGAATACGAGCGCGACATGCAGCTGGTGAGCGATATGGCCGACCATATCGACGTCGTGATGCTGTCCAAGGCGGGCGAGGCCTACGGCGCGGCCGAAGTGCGCGACCTGTCCAACTTCCTGGTCGGGCTGAACCAGAAAATCTCGATACAGCCCATCATCGAGCATCCCAAGTCGCTGAAAATCGCGCCGGATTTGATGCAGTACGGCACGGTCAAGCATGTAGTGTTCGGCATCCACGACTTTTCCAAGGCCATGGGCATCCACATCACGCCCGAGCACTGGACCGAGGAACTCAAGTATTACCTCAACCAGATCATGTTCGAGGCGCGCATCGCCGGCAAAGGCGTGATCGGCGGCGTGGAAACGCTGATCGGCTCCAGCAGCATGCCGGAAAACTTCATCGAGCCGCATGATGTGCGGCGCTGGCTGGACCTGCACGGCGAAAACGAATCGCGCATCGTCTACAAGCACGCCTGCCAAGAGGCCGCCATGGGCCTCACCGGCAAGCAGGTGATCCATCCGGCACATATCCATTTGTGCAAGGTGGCCTACACCCCGTCGCCTACCGATGTGGCGCTGAAAATCAAGATACTCAAGGCTGCTATTGAGGCCGATGCGCTGCTCGGCGGCGCCATCCGCTTCGAGGGCGAAATGCTCGATCCGCCCATGTTCGGCAAGGCCTTGCAAACCCTGCTGCGCGCACACGCCCTGCGCGCGCTCAGCCCCGCCGATACCGAATTTGCCATGACCGTGCTGCGCCTGATGCCGACCCAGGTCATCCGTGAAAACTGGCCGTACGGTGTGATTCTATGACCCAAACACTCCCTCTCCCCAACCGGCTTCGCCCCCCTCGCTTCGCTCTCCCCGCTTGCGGGAGAGGGGCGCAAGGCTGCCTGTTATTACCCTCGCCCGCAAGCGGGAGAGGGTGGCACGCAGTGCCGGGAGAGGGGCCGTCAAAAAGGAGAAAATGATCATGCAGCCCTTTGCCCCCTGGCTATGGCAAGTGCCGGAGTATCTCAACATCGGCGTCGCCTGCAGCGATGCGCATCTGGGTACGCCCTCCGCAAGCAACATCGCCATGATCGTCGAGGACGACAGGCTGGGCACCTCGCAAATCACCTTCGCCGAGCTGGCGGAGCGTACCAGCCGCTTCGCCCAGGTGTTGCGTAACCTCGGTGTCGGCATCGGCGAGCGCGTGCTGATCCGCCTGCCCAACTCGCTGGATTACCCGACCGCCTTCCTCGGCGCCATGAAACGCGGCGCCATTGCGGTGCCCACTTCCACTTTGTTGACGGCGGAAGAGGTGGCTTACCTGGCACAGGATTCCGGTGCGGCGGTGCTGGTCACCGATAAGGCGGCCTGGACCACGCTCAAGGACAAGCTGGGCGGTGCGCCCAAACTGCGCCACGTGCTGCTGTCCGGGCCGGGTGAAGTGGAAAAAGTGGCAGGGTTGAACGTGCTGGATCTGGACGCCGCACTCAGCGCCATCCAAGGCTATGAGCCGCCGCATCCGACCAAGGCGGCCGACCCGGCCTATCTGGTCTACACCTCCGGCACCACCGGCTACCCCAAGGGCGTGCTGCATGCCCACCGCGCCCTGATCGGTCGCACCCCGGCTTCAAGATACTGGTTCGATTTCGCGCCGGGCGGCGACCGTATCATGCACTCCGGCAAGTTCAACTGGACCTACGTGCTGGGCTCCGGCCTGATGGACCCGCTTTATCTCGGCAAGACCGTGATCGTGCACGAGGGCAAGAACGACGCCAACACCTGGCCGCGCCTGATCAACAAGCACTCCGCCACCATCTTCGTCGGTGTGCCCACCATCTACCGCCAGATCGTGCAGAAGAGTACATTTACCAAGGCCGACGTGCCCAGCCTGCGCCATTGCATGAGCGCCGGCGAACACCTGTCGGACGAGGTTCTGACGCAGTGGCGCGAACGTTTCGACGTGGACATCTACGAAGCGGTCGGCATGTCGGAATTCTCCTACTACCTGTGCCAGACCAAGTCGCGGCCGATACGCCCCGGCTCCGCTGGTTTTCCCCAGCCGGGACACGCCATCCAGCTGCTCAACCCGGAAACCCTGCAGGAAGTGGAAGCCGGCGAGGAGGGCATGATCTGCGTGCCGGACGACGACCCCGGCCTGTTCCTGGAATACTGGAATCTGCCGGAGGAAACCGCCAAGCTCAGGCACGACGGCTGGTTCTTCACCGGCGACTACGCGCGCTACGACGCGGACGGCTACCTCTGGTTCCTCGGCCGCAAGGACGACATCATCAAGAGTTTCGGCTACCGCGTATCGCCCTACGAGATCGAGCGCGTGCTGAAATCGCACCCCGCCGTGGCTGATTGCGCCTCGGTTGGCGAGGAAATCGAAAAGGACAAGGTGCTGGTGGTGGCCTACGTCATCCCGCAGCCGGGCAGCGACATCAGCGCCGATGAGTTGCTGGCCTTCGGCCGCGAGCACCTCGCCGCCTACAAGGCGCCCAAGACCATTTACCTGGCCAAAGACTTTCCGCGCACCAAAAACGGTAAAATCCTGCGTAAGGACATCAGTGCCGAGATTGCTTATTCCCGCTCTACAGGCAGGTGATCCCGGAAAGCAGTGCGACGAATGATAATCCTCCGCAAGCCCTCATCCCCAGCCCTTCTCCCGAGGGGAGAAGGGGGGTTAAAGTCCCTCTCCCAGCGGGAGAGGGGTTGGGGTGAGGGCAAGCAGGCGAGGCCGCCTGCGCTACCAGATTCAGGAACAAAATGACAGTTATCCGCCAACAGGATTTCATCCACAGCATCGCCGACGCGCTGCAATACATTTCCTATTACCATCCGCTGGACTACATCCGGGCGCTGGGGGCAGCCTATGAGCGCGAGCAATCGCCGGCGGCCAAGGACGCCATCGCGCAAATCCTCACCAACTCGCGCCTATGCGCCGAGGGCAAGCGGCCGATCTGCCAGGACACCGGCATCGTGGTGGCCTTCGTCAAGGTCGGCATGGCGGTGCGCTGGGAAGGGGATCTGAGCCTGGAGCAGATGGTCAACGCAGGCGTGCGCCTGGCCTACACCAACGCCGACAACCCCTTGCGTGCTTCGGTGGTGAACGATCCGGCCGGAGCGCGCAAGAATACCCGCGACAACACGCCCGCCGTGGTGCATGTGTCGCTGGTGCCGGGCGACACGGTGGAGGTCAGCATCGCCGCCAAGGGCGGCGGTTCGGAGAACAAGGCCCAGCTCGCCATGCTCAACCCCAACGACAGCATCGTCGACTGGGTGCTGGAAGTGGTGCCGCAGATGGGCGCCGGCTGGTGCCCGCCGGGCATGCTGGGCATCGGCATCGGCGGCACGGCGGAAAAGGCGGTGCTGCTGGCCAAGGAAGCGCTGATGGCGCCGATCGACATGCACGAACTGCAGGCGCGCGGTGCCGGCAACCGGCTGGAAGAATTACGGCTGGAAATCCACGAAAAAGTGAACGCGCTCGGCATTGGTGCACAGGGGCTGGGCGGGCTGACCACGGTGCTGGATGTCAAAATCCTCGATTACCCCACCCATGCCGCCTCGCTGCCGGTCGCCATCATCCCCAACTGCGCCGCTACCCGCCACGCGCATTTCGTGCTGGACGGCAGCGGCCAGGCGCTGCTGGAACCGCCCAGCCTGGCCGATTGGCCGGAGGTGCACTGGGCGCCCAGCCCGCAGGCGCGGCGCGTCGATCTGGATACCGTCACCCGTGAGCAGGTGGCAAGCTGGCAGCCGGGCGAAACCCTGCTGCTGAACGGCAAACTGCTGACCGGGCGCGATGCCGCGCACAAGCGCATCGCCACGCTGCTGGAAAAAGGTGAACCGCTGCCGGTGGATTTCCGCAACCGCTTCATTTACTACGTCGGCCCGGTGGATCCGGTGCGCGACGAAGTGGTCGGTCCGGCCGGCCCGACCACCGCCACCCGCATGGACGGCTACACCGAAATGATGCTGGATCAAACCGGCCTGCTCGGCATGGTGGGCAAGGCCGAGCGCGGGCCGGAAGCGATTGCAGCCATCCGCAAGCACGGCTCTGCCTACCTGATGGCGGTGGGCGGCGCGGCCTACTTGGTTTCCAAGGCGATCAAGTCCTCCCGTGTGCTGGCGTTTGCCGACCTCGGCATGGAAGCGATCTACGAATTCGAGGTGCAAGACATGCCGGTGACGGTGGCAGTGGATAGCCGTGGCGTCTCCGTGCACCACACCGGCCCGGCGCAATGGGTGAAAATAGCTGTCGCGCCCGGGCGCTGAATTTGCTTTTCCAAGGCTATAATTCCCCATCCCTATTTACATCAAGCGATACCACATCATGCTCAATGCCTACCGTACCCATGTCGCCGAACGCAGCGCGCTCTGCCTGCCGCCACTTCCCCTTACCGCCGAGCAGACCGCCGCACTGGTGGAACTGCTGAAGAATCCGCCCGCCGGTGAAGAAACTCTGCTGCAGGACTTGCTGGAAAACCGCATTCCTGCCGGCGTGGATCAGGCTGCCTACGTCAAGGCCGCCTTCCTCACCGACCTCGCCAACGGTACCGCCAGCTCGCCGCTGGTCACGCCGCAAAAAGCGGTGCAGTTGCTGGGCACCATGCTGGGCGGCTACAACGTGCAGGCGCTGGTGGCGTTGCTGGACGGCTCGCTGGCAGCGGAGGCGGTGACGGCGCTGTCGCACACGACATTGATTTTCGATGCCTTCCACGACGTGCAGGAAAAAATGCAGGCCGGCAACGCCCATGCGAAAAAGCTGATCGAATCCTGGGCGGCGGCGGAGTGGTTTACCTCGCGCCCGGTATTGGCGCAGGAAATCAAATGCGTGGTGTTCAAGGTGCCGGGCGAAACCAATACCGATGACCTGTCGCCGGCGCAGGAAGCCTGGTCGCGCCCCGACATCCCGCAACACGCCAAGGCCATGCTGGTATCCAAGATGCCGGACGGCCTGAATACCATCGAACAATTGAAGTCCAAGGGACTGCCGCTGGTCTACGTCGGCGACGTGGTCGGCACCGGCTCCTCGCGCAAATCCGCCATCAACTCGGTGCAATGGCACATGGGCGAGGACATCCCGTACATCCCCAACAAGCGCACCGGCGGTATCGTGCTGGGCGGAAAAATTGCCCCGATTTTTTTCAACACCGCCGAGGATTCCGGCGCGCTGCCCATCCAGTGCGATGTTTCGAAACTCAATACCGGCGACGTCATCGTCATCCACCCCTACACCGGCAAGATTACCGACGAAGCCGGCGCCATCCTCAGCACGTTTGAGCTGGCGCCGCTGACGCTACCGGACGAAGTGCGCGCCGGCGGCCGCATCCCGCTCATCATCGGGCGCGGCCTGACCGCCAAGGCGCGCGAGGCGCTGGGCCTGCCATCCTCGGATTTGTTCGTGCTGCCGGCCGCCCCGGCCGACACTGGCCAGGGCTACACCCTGGCGCAGAAGATGGTCGGCAAGGCTTGTGGCCTGCCTGAAGGTACTGGCGTGCGTCCCGGCACCTATTGCGAACCCAAGATTACGACCGTGGGCTCGCAGGACACCACCGGCGCCATGACGCGCGACGAGCTGAAGGAACTGGCCTGCCTCGGCTTCTCCGCCGACCTGGTGATGCAGAGCTTCTGCCACACCGCCGCCTACCCCAAGCCGGTCGACATCAAGCTGCAACACACGCTGCCGGAATTCATGTCCAGCCGCGGCGGCGTTAGCCTGCGCCCCGGTGACGGCGTGATCCATTCCTGGATCAACCGCATGATCCTGCCGGACACGGTGGGTACCGGCGGTGATTCGCACACGCGCTTCCCGATTGGCATTTCCTTCCCGGCCGGTTCCGGCTTGGTGGCCTTCGCCGCAGCCATGGGCGCGATGCCGCTGGACATGCCGGAATCGGTGTTGGTGCGCTTCAAGGGCACCATGCAGCCCGGCATCACCCTGCGCGATCTGGTCAACGCCATTCCCTACGCGGCGATCCAGCGCGGGGATTTGACGGTGGGCAAGCAGGGCAAGAAAAACGTGTTTAACGGCAGGATTCTCGAAATCGAAGGCCTGCCTGATCTGAAAGTCGAGCAGGCATTCGAGTTCGCCGATGCTTCCGCCGAGCGTTCGGCCAATGGTTGTACCGTCCGCTTGAATAAAGAACCGGTGATCGAGTTCCTCAATTCCAACATCGCCCTGATGGAGAACATGATCGAAAGCGGCTACCAGGATGCCCGTACCCTGCGCCGCCGCATCGAAGCGATGCAGGCTTGGCTAGCCGCGCCGGAACTGCTGCAACCGGATACCGACGCCGAATACGCCTACGTGTTGGATATTGATCTCAGCGAGATCAAGGAGCCGTTGGTGGCCTGCCCGAATGACCCGGACGACATCAAGCCGCTGTCCGCCGTAGTGGGCGACAAGATCGACGAAGTGTTCATCGGCTCCTGCATGACCAATATCGGCCACTACCGCGCCGCCGCCAAGGTGCTGGATGATGCCGGCCTGATCCCGACCCGCTTGTGGGTCGCCCCGCCGACGCGCATGGACGAAGCCCAGTTGCGCGAGGAGGGCGCCTACTCGGTGTTCGGCCGCGCCGGCGCACGCACCGAAATCCCGGGCTGTAGCCTGTGCATGGGCAACCAGGCGCGCGTGGCGGACAAGGCCACGGTGTTCTCCACCAGCACCCGCAACTTCGACAACCGCATGGGCAAGGACGCGCGCGTCTACCTTGGCTCCGCCGAACTCGCCGCCGTCTGCGCGCGTCTGGGCAAGATGCCGACGCCGGAGGAATACCTGGCGACGGTGGGCGACAAGCTCACCAAGAACGCCGGCGAAGTCTACCGCTACCTCAATTTCGACCAGATGGCGGAATATCAGCCGAAGAAAGTGATCCCGATTTCGGAAATCGGCTTGGGGATGTAAAGGCTGGAAGCCAAATGACAGACCAGCTAAAGCAGGATCAGCACTCGCACACCGGAGTGTTTGATGTTCCTACGCTGGTGCCCAAGCCGCGCCAATCAAGTTGGAAGCTCATGCTGCCGATTTGGGCGGTGTTGCTCGGGTTGGTCTGGCTCGGGTTGCGCTTCGGCCTGGATCACCGTGTGGTGGCGGGCGGCGCGCTGCTGTTCGGCCTGTTGTCCAGCGCCTTTGCCTGGCTGGTGGGGGTGATCGGGCTGGTGCCGCTGATTGGCCCGCTGATCGTCAAGATATTAGCCATTCCCATTATCTGGCTGCTCAACGCGTTCGGTTACCTGGTGTCCTTCGTCGCCATCCGGCGTGGCTATACCCAGGATGTGCTCACCTATCGCGGCCTCACCGTCGCCCTGATCGTCGGTATTGTCATTGGCTACGTGCTGGGCAAGCTGCTGTAGCAGTTCCTGTAGGGTGCGGCATCCGCACTAGATGGTGCGTGGAACGCACCCTACTCCCTCAGTCACGCAATCGCGTAATCCAGGCTGAATCCCGCGCCATCGTCCTGCCCCAGTTGCTCAACCAGATAAGGCATGGTTTCCCGCAATATCCCGGACAAAGTCCACGGCGGGTTGATGACGAAGAGGCCGCTGCCGTGCATGCCGAAGCCCTCCGACGAGGGTGTCTGTATGGTCAGGCTGACGTGCAGCCAGCTTGCCAGCCCCAGCTTGGCCAGCCGCTCCTGCAACAGGCGCGGCTCCGGGCGTTGCAGCAGCGGGTACCACAGCAGGTAGGTGCCGGTGGCGAAGCGCTGCAGGCTGTCCTTGAGCGCGTCTATCACGCGGGCGTAATCCTGCTTCTCCTCATAGGATGGGTCGATCAGCACCACCGCGCGGCGCGGCGGCGGGGGCAGCACGGCCTTGAGGCCGGCGTAGCCGTCCTGCGTCTCGATTTTCACCTGGCGTCCAGCGCTGGCGAAGGTCTGGTGCAGCAACTTGCTGTCGCTGGGGTGCAGCTCGAACAACCGCATGCGGTCATCCGCCCGCAGCAAGGGCAGGGCGCAGGAGGGCGAGCCGGGGTAGAGTTTCAGCTTGCCGCTTGCATTCAATTTGCGCACCAGTGATACATAGTCCGCCAACGCCGGCGGCAAATCATCGCGCTCCCACAGACGGCCGATGCCGCCGCTGAATTCCGCATTCTGCGTAGCATAGCCCTTGTCCAGCGCAACCATGCCGGGGCCGGCGTGGGTATCCACGTACCAGAACGGCTTATCCTTCTGCGCGAAATATTCCAGAACCTGGATCAGGACGAAATGCTTGAGCACGTCGGCATGGTTGCCGGCGTGAAAGGCGTGGCGGTAGCTGAGCATGGCGCCATTATAAGCGGCGCTTGGGGATGAAACCTAAGGAACCTCTGATTAAGTGGCTGCGCGGGCCAATCGCGGCGTTGCGCGGTGTTCGCCCGCTCGCCTATCTATGTGATATGTCTCGCGTTCTGCGCTCCGTGCGCCTTGCGTTCATCCCGCTCGCTCACTTAATCAGAGGTTCCTTAATAGGTTGCGGGCCACCACAAGGTTAACTTGGAGACGGTTGCCAAGACTGGCGGAATTTCGGGTAACCGGCATCTTGATGTTGGCTAGTTTGACAACATCCGCAAAACGTTGGCATACTTGCCAACATGAAGGCGGATTTAGTCTATCGGCACCGGCTGGATTTTGATGATGGGGCGATTGTCGAAATCGTGGTCTGGCGGCTTGCAAAACCGGTGGAAGGGTGTAGCCACCCGTTCAAATACCGGCTGTTTTATGGCAAGGCCGAGGTGCGTATCGTTGGCTACGACAATGAGCGCCCCAAGGGCGATCACTGCCACCGTGACAATATTGAAGAGGCGTATGTTTTTGAAAGTCCGGAAAAATTGATCGCCGATTTTCTGGCTGAAATTCAGGCAAGGAGAAATACCCCATGAGAACCGCAACCATCCGTATCCTCAAGGCAGATCAGGCGCTGCAAGACATGCGCGCCGGTTTCGTTGCCGCCTGGAACACCTCGGAATATGCCGGGGAATACTTTGACTTTGAATCTCCTGCCGCGCTGTTCCGCGTGCTGACCCCCAAGCGCTGGGAGTTGATTGAGTGCCTGCAAAACAACGGTGCTTTAGGCGTGCGCGCCCTGGCCCGCGCGCTCGGACGCGACGTCAAGCGTGTGCATGAGGACGCCAGGGTGATGGAACGATACGGCCTGATTGAAAGAAGCGAGGACGGCAAACTGATCGTGCCTTTCAGCGAAATCCGCGCCGATTTTGTGATGAAAACGGCGGCTTGACCCAATAAGCCAGCTGGCTGAATACGGCATCAGTGATTTTCCCATCAGGATGCTTGAGCGCTTGAGTCATGTTCCGCTATCGCTATTCTTGCTAGCCTCGCGAAGCGAGAACGCATTGGACGGCGGCCCTTTAGGGGCTGGTAAGTGTGGTGTTGCAGATACTTTTCTCATCTCGGGTGAAGTTGGGTATTGCTCGCGGCTGAATGGTTCTGTCCTATTGTGGATTGAAATGACCGGTTAGCCGTCCTATACTCCACCCCATGAAGAAAAAATCCCTTTTCGAGCAAAATCCGCATCTCAAAGGCAAGCAGTCCTATGAGCGGGCGTTGCGTGTCAATGTGCTGTCTTCGGTGGCGATTGAAGGTGTGCGCAAGGTGGCGGAAAAAGCGCTCCCCGTTTCTGGCAAGCAGGCTAAGGCCTAGCCCTGCTGCTCACTCCGCCGGATTACCGCGCGGAAAACTTTTTTCATCGGTTCATAGTCGTTGCCCATGCTGGCTTGCACTGCCAGAAAATAGGCTTGTCGCGCCTTGCCTCTGATCCCTGAAAAATCCAGCAACGGCAGTCCAGCCTGCAACGCCATTAGGGTTGAAAGCAAGCGCGATACGCGGCCGTTACCGTCGCGGAACGGATGGATCAGCACCAGCTCGCAATGCGTTACGGCCAGCGCCTCGATGACTTTTTCAGAGTCATCAAAATTGCAGGGGGTATAAACAGCCAGCACTTTGCGCTCGAACTCCTCCATCAAGCGAGGAACCTGCGCCGCCATCGCAAAGGCAAAGCCACCCTTGCCGATATTCACCTGGCGGTATTCGCCAGCCCATGAATACACTTCGTCCAGCCATTGCTTGTGTAGCAGGCCGACATCAGCGGCGGTAAAACGATAATCAGCGGAATAGTGGCGAATTGCCCAATCGGTGGCCTTGGACATAGTTCTTGAACACCAGGTGGCGCTTCTTGTCGCGCCCGCCTTCCATTTCATCGTACAGCTTGGTGAATATCAGCTTGAACATTTCCTCGAACACGTCTACGCCGGCGTTGGCGAGAACTTCATCTTCCATTTCCAGAATCAAATCCTTGAGCGATTTGCGCTGGTTGACGAGTTTGTCCAGTTTGACCAGGTCGTCAATCGTCCAGCGTTCGCTGAGGATGTCGGAGAGCTTTTCATGCGCAGAGGGGATGGCGGGGATGTCTTCAAAGTAATTCGGGTCCTTGCGGTGGTAGTACGAAATGCTCTCGCCATTGGTCCATACGCCTATTGGGGCGCCACTGAAATTGCAATAACTTTTAAGCTGCTCCTTGCCGTCCTTGAGCTTGGGCTTCTTAAGCTCTACCAAGATATACGGGGTTGTTGTTTTGTCCTTGTCGAAAACGCAGATATCAACCCGCTTCTTTTCCCGTCCACGAGTCACATCGTATTCAAGAGAAAATCGATTGACCGGGTAGCCCAGCTCCTCCTTGAGAACCATGATGTAAAGCTGGCGAATAGCTTCCTCTGGCGTGAGCTTGATCGGCTTGCCGCGCACCAGGCAAGTGAAATAAGGCGTGGGGCTCTTGCCGGTATCTTTCATGGTGATTCCGGATTCTAGGGCCTCGATCTGGGAGGCTTTGAATTGTGTAAGCCTGTAGGCGGAATCACGCAGGAGGTCGGAGAGTTTGATTGGTTGTGACATGTTTCTTCCTAGATAGTGTCGTCACAAGATATTTGCCCACAAGGCGATGCAACGAATGTGGACGGCTGCAAGGAATGACGAAGTACATTTCGCGTAGCGCGTCGCAATTCCTCGCCACCGCTTGAGATGCAAAA
>Ga0265327_10001291_pt1 | contig 32872 bp, 28 predicted proteins | sample 41621metaG_FD_202089 | JGI IMG/M metagenome (GOLD analysis project Ga0265327, IMG submission 202089) | Rhizosphere microbial communities from Carex aquatilis grown in University of Washington, Seatle, WA, United States - 4-16-21 metaG | ecosystem: Host-associated > Plants > Roots > Rhizosphere...
TGGGAGCTCGCAGAACAGCTCGTGGTGGCCGTCCACCGGCGCCTCGACGACCAGGCCGGCGTCCGCTCGAACGGCCATCTCGGCCAGGGCCACGCCGAGCCCACCGGCCGACACGTCGTGCACCCCGCACAGCACGCCGTCGTCGCCGGCCAGGGTCTCGGCCACCAGACCGGCCACCAGTTCGACCAGCCGGCGGTGGGCCTCGACGTCGAGGGGCGGCAGCGAGCCCCCGCGACGCCCCCGCCGCTCGACGGCCCAACGGCTGGCGCCGAGTGGGTGCGGCGCGCCCAGTGCCGCCGCACGGGGTCCGAGGAGCACCACCGTCGACCCGTCGGCCCACGACGCCCCGGGCGGCCGGCGGCGGAGGCGGTCCACCAGGCCGAGGACCCCGAGCACGACGGTGGGATCGATGTCGCGACCGGCCGACTCGTTGTAGAGGCTGACGTTCCCCCCGATCACCGGCAGGCCGAAGGCCGCGCACGCCTCGGACAGGCCGTCCACCGCCTCGGACAGCTGCCACATGACCTCGGGATGCTCGGGGTTGCCGAAGTTGAGGCAGTTGACGACGGCCACGGCGCGGGCGCCGACGCAGGCCAAGTTGGCCAGGGACTCGGCCAGCACCAGGGCGGTCCCCGCCCGCGGGTCGATGGCGCACCAGCGAGGCGCGGCGTCGGTGGTGACGGCCACCCCTCGCTCGCTCGGCGGCAGCCCGGGACCGGCCAGCCGCAGGAGGGCGGCGTCACCGCCCGGGCCCACCACGGTGTTCAAGAAGAGCTGATGGTCGTACTGCCGCCACACCCACGATGGGTCCGTCAACAGCGACAGCAGGTCGGCGCCGGCGTTCTCCGGCGCGGGCTCGTCGGCTGGGTCGTCGGCCCGGCGGGCGGCGAGGTCGGCGGGGGCCGACAGCGGTCGGCGGTAGAGGGGGGCCTCGTCGGCCAGGGCGGCCGCCGGGACGTCGGCCAGCACCGGTCCGTCCAGACCGTCGCGGATCCGTAGCCGGCCCGGCTCGCCGTCGTCGGGGTCGGTCACCCGACCGATGACGGTGGCCCGGACCTCCCAGCGGCGGCAGACCTCGTCGACGGCCGGCCAGGACTCGGGGGTGACGATGGCCAGCATCCGCTCCTGGCTCTCGCTGGTCATGACCTCCCACGGCTCCATCCCCAGCTCGCGCCGGGGGACGGCGGTCACGTCGACCTCCATGCCCACTCCGCCGCGGGCCGCGGTCTCGCTGGTGGCGCAGGCCAGTCCGGCGCCGCCGAGGTCCTGGATGCCCACCACCAGCCCGGCGTCGAGGAGGGCCAGGCAGGCCTCGATGAGCCGCTTCTCCTCGAAGGGGTCGCCCACCTGGACGCTCGGCCGCTTGGCGTCGTCGGCCGGACCGTCGCCGGCGTCGCCGTCGAACCCGGCCGAGGCCAGCACGCTCACCCCGCCGATCCCGTCGCGGCCCGTGGCCGAGCCCAACAGCACGGCCAAGTTGCCCGGACCCGAGGCCCGGCCGAGCACCAGGCGCTCTACCGGCAGGGCGCCCATGCACAGCACGTTCACCAACGGGTTCTGCGCGTAGCAGGGGTCGAAGGTGAGCTCCCCCCCGACCGTGGGGACGCCGACGGAGTTGCCGTAGCTCGAGATGCCCGCCACCACCCCCTCGAGCAGCCAGCGCTGCCGGGGTTCGTCGAGGGGGCCGAAGAAGAGGGGGTCCATGACGGCGAGGGGCCGGGCGCCCATGGTGAAGATGTCCCGGAGGATCCCGCCCACCCCGGTGGCCGCGCCCTGGTGCGGCTCGATGGCCGAGGGGTGGTTGTGGCTCTCGATCCTGATGGCCACGGCGATGCCGTCGCCGGCATCGATCACGCCGGCGTTCTCGCCCGGTCCGACCAGGACGCGCTCGCCCTCGGTGGGCAGTCGCCGTAGGTGCACTCGCGACGACTTGTACGAGCAGTGCTCGCTCCACATCACCGCAAAGAGCGCCAGCTCGAGATGGTTGGGCTGGCGTTCGAGCACCTCCACCACACGGTCGAATTCGTCGTCGGTCAGACCCAAGGCGCGGTGCAGCGGCTCGCTGGTTGGCGCTGCAGTGGACATGGCCACACCGTAGCGGGGGCCCCTTCCCCACCCGAGAACCGGCACCCGCCATTGACCAACCGGATCTCGTCAGGTGGGCCCTCCATCGAGCGATCGATAGGGACGGCTGGACGGCTCTTTTGGCAGGTCCAGGGCGGTCTTGCGACCCGTAAGTACGCCGTTCGATTTCCGTCGCCGCGCCATGCATCGGCAGGAAGAGGGGAATGGTTTCGGGCGATTTGGCGCATGGGCAGAGGCCCGGAGGGTCAATACCCGCCCTGCCGACGCCTCAGTCAGCCTTCGGGGCCGGGAGAGAGCGGTTATTCGGCGGCGCAATTTGACCGGTTCACCACGGCCAGTGGGGGCGACCGTTCACTGATTGTACGGGGCCCGTCTTAGGCCATTATTATGAAATAGGTGGGGATGGATTTTGCTATTCATCTATCAATCGGGGAGAATCAGAACATGCCGACCCAAAAGACCAAAGCCCAGAACAGATCAATGAGCAGCGAGCACAAGGCGGCGCTGGCCAAAGGCCGCGAGGAGGGACTCGCCGTCCGCCGCTACCTCGAGGCCCTGGAATCTTCCAAGCCGCGGCGTGGGCGCCGCCGGACGAGCACCTCCATCGAGAAGCGTCTGACCGCCATCGACGCGCAGCTGGCCGAGGCCGAGCCGCTCACCCGCCTCCACCTCACCCAGGAGAAGAAGGACCTCGAAGAAGAGCTGGCCCGATCCGGCGAGGTGCAGGACTTGAGCGGCCTGGAGAAGCAGTTCGTGAAGGTGGCCAAGTCCTACGGCGAGCGCAAAGGCATCAGCTACAGCACCTGGCGGAGCGCCGGGGTGAGCGCCGCCGTGCTGCAAAAGGCCAACGTCGCCCGCTCGCGCGCCTGATCGCCGGGTCGCCCCTCTTCAGGCGGCACGAGCGCCGTCGGCGGCACGCAACAGCGCGCTGAGCAGCACCGCGCCGTCGGTCGACCCGACGAGGTCGCTCACGGCCCGCTCGGGGTGGGGCATGAGCCCCACCACGTTGCCGGCGGCGTTGGCGATGCCGGCGATGTCGTCGACCGAACCGTTGGGATTGTCCGTGTACCGCAACACCACGCGGTCCTCGGCGACCAGTTCGGCCAGGGTGTCGCGGTCGCACACGTAGCTGCCGAGGAAGTGGTTGATCGGGACCTGCAGCTCGGTCCCGGTCGGCACGCCCCCGGTGAGCACCGAGCGCTCCGAGGCCACCCTTAGCCCCACGGTCGTGCACAGGAAACGCAGGTCGCGGTTCTTCTGCAGGGCACCGGGCAAGAGGCCGGCCTCGGTGAGGACCTGGAAGCCGTTGCAGATCCCGACGACGGGGCCACCGGACAAAGCGAAGCGGGCCACGGCGTCCATGACCGGTGAGAAGCGGGCCAACGCCCCGGGCCGCAGGTAGTCGCCGTGGGCGAACCCTCCCGGAAGGACGACGGCGTCGACGCTGTGCAAGTCGGCGGTCCCGTGCCACAGCAGTTCGGCGCGTCCCCCAAGGTGCTCGACGGCCGCCACCACGTCGTGCTCGCAGTTGGTCCCGGGGAACACGATCACCCCGATCCGGGCCGCCATCACCCGCTCCCGTCGGCGGCCGACACCTCCAGCCGGCTCTCCTCGATGACCGGATTGGCCAGCAGGCGGTGGGCCAGCTCCTCGGCGCGCCGGCGGGCCGAGGGCTCGTCGGCGGCCTCGAGCTCGAAGCGGAAGGAACGGCCGGCCCGCACGTCGTGCACGTCGTCGAAGCCGAGGGCCGGCAGCGCACGCTCGATGGTGGCGCCCTCGGGGTCGGCGATCCCCGGCCGCAGCCGCACCTCGACGCGGGCCGTGAACCTCATCGGCGGGCACCGTACCAGTCGTCCAGGCGGCGCCCGGTGATCCGCTCGTAGGCGGCGACGTAGCGCGCTGAAGTCGCTTGCACCACCTCGGGCGGGAGAGCCGGCGGGGGTGGGCGCTTGTCCCAGTCCCCGGCCGCTGCCCAGTCGCGCAGGGGTTGTTTGTCGAAGGCGGGCGGGGTGGTGCCCGGCACCACCTCCTCGGCCGGCCAGATACGCGAGGAGTCAGGGGTCACCACCTCGTCGCAGAGGGAGAGCACCCCGTCGACGTAGCCCAGCTCGAACTTGGTGTCGGCCAGCACGAACCCCGCTGCCGCCACCCGTCGGGCAGCGTGCTCGAAGAGCGCAAGGGACATGGTCCGCGCCCGGATGGCCGATTCGGCCCCGATCAACTCCGTGGCCTCGACCATGCCGATGTTGAGGTCGTGGCCGACTTCGGCCTTGGTGGATGGGGTGAACATCGGCTCCTCGAGGCGGTCGGCCAGCTGGAGGCCGGCGGGCATCGGGGTGCCGTGGACGGTGCCCCGGGCCGCGTACTCGTCGTAGGCCTGGCCGGCCAGGTAGCCCCGGACGATGCACTCGATGGAGAGCATCTCGGCCCGGCGAACCAGCAGCGCCCGGCCGTCGATGGAACCACCCGGGACCGCCGCGTCGAGCGCCTCGGCGAAGGGGATCTGGGCGCGGATCTCGGCGGGGTCGGCGGTCACCACCGACCCCGGGGCGACGTCGGCCAGCTCCTCGAACCAGAAGGTCGTCATGGCCGTGAGCACCCGTCCCTTCTCGGGGATGGGTTCGGCGAAGATCACGTCGTAGGCGCTGATGCGATCGGAAGCCACCATGACCGCCAGCCCCTCGCCGGCGTCGTAGAGGTCCCGGACCTTGCCCGAGTGCAGGAGGGGGAGGCCGTCGGTAGCGCTCACGGCGCCGCGCCACTGTCGAGGTCGCTCAGGGCCTCGAGGAAACGCGTGCGGTGGCGCAGGCTGCGCTCCAGGTCGAAGGCGCCGTCGAGTTCCTCCTCGCTGAGGGAGACGGCCGGGTCGGCGGCGAGGACCTCGCGGAAGGGCCGCCGCTCGGTCACGGCCGTCGCCGCGTCGCGCTGGACGATGCGGTAGGCGTCGTCACGCGAGAGTCCCGAGGCCACCAGGGCCAGAAGCACCGACTGGCTGAAGACGAGGCCCCGGGTGCCCTCGGTGAGGTTGGACAGGGCGCGCTCGGCGTCGACCACCAGACCGGCCACGAGGCCGGTGGCCTTGCGCAGGACGTAGAGGGTGAGCAGCGAGGCGTCGGGAAGCACCACCCGCTCGACCGAACTGTGCGAGATGTCCCGCTCGTGCCAGAGGGCCACGTCCTCGAGGCCGGCCCCGGCGTAGCCGCGCAGCACCCGGGCCAGGCCGGTGAGCCGCTCGGAGAGGATCGGGTTGCGCTTGTGGGGCATGGCCGAGCTGCCCTTCTGGCCGGCGGCGAACGGCTCGGAGGCCTCGGCCACCTCGGTGCGGGCCAGGTGGCGCACCTCGGTGGCGATCATCTCGATGGTCGCCCCCACCGAGGCGCAGGCATAGAGGTACTCGGCGTGCCGGTCCCGGGCGATCACCTGAGTGGCCGGCACCGGGACGAGGCCGAGCGCCCGGCAGACGTACTCCTCGACCGCCGGGTCGATGTTGGAGTAGGTGCCGACCGCACCCGAGAGCTTGCCCACGGCAACCTGACGGCGTGCCGCCGCCAAACGCTGGCGGTCCCGATCGGCCTGGAGGGCCCACAACGAGAACTTGGCCCCGAAGGTCGTGGGCTCGGCGGCCATCCCGTGGGTGCGACCCGTGACCGGGACGTCGATCAACTCCTGCGCCCGGGCCACCAGGGCCGCCACGAACTCGTCGGCCGCACCGAGCAGCAGATCGCAGGCGGCGACCAAGGTCGCGCACTGCGCAGTGTCGACCACGTCCGAGGAGGTGAGCCCGTAGTGGATCCAGGACCCCACCGGCTGGCCGATGCGCGACTGGACGACGTCGACGAAGGCCGCCACGTCGTGGTCGGTCACGCGCTCGCGCTCGGCGACGTCGGCCACCAGGGCCGCGTCGACGACGGGGGCCCGGCGTCGGACCTCCTCGGCGTCGGCGGTCGGCACCACCCCCACCTGGGCCAACCCCTCGACCGCCAAGAGCTCCACCTCGAGCCAGCGGCCGAGACGCGCCTCGTCGCTGAAGAGCGCGGCCATGTCGGCCGGGCTGTAGCGGGGGATCACTGTCCGGACCCCGCGGACCCGACGCTCCCAGCCACCGACGCCGCCCGCTCGGCGATGTCCCGGCGGAAGTGCGCGCCGTCCCAGTCGATCGACGCCGCCGCCTCGTAGGCGCGACGCCGCGCCTCGGCCAGGTCGGGGCCGAGGGCGCTGAGCCCGAGCACGCGCCCTCCCGCCGTGACGAAGGGATTGTCACGTGCCTGTCGACGGGTACCGGCGTGCAGGACCGTGACCCCCTCCACGGGGCGGGCCAGCTGCCCGTCCTCGGACAGCCCGCGGATGGTGTCGCCCGCCCGCGGGTCGGTGGGGTACCCCTCGGCCGACATGACGACGCAGACCGCGGCGTCGTCGCAGAAGCCGAGCTCGTCGGAGACGTCACCCAGCCGACCCTCGGCCACCGCCATGAGCACGGCGACGGGGTCGCCGGTGAGGCGGGGCAGGACAGCCTGGGCCTCGGGGTCGCCGAACCGCACGTTGTACTCGAGCACCTTGGGACCTTCGGGCGTGAGCATCAGGCCGGCGTAGAGCACCCCGCGGTAGTCGATCCCCCGAGCGCGCATGACCGCCACCAGGGGTTCGACCGCTCCGTAGAGGAGCTCCTGCACCAGGTCGTCGCCGACCTCGGGCACGGGCGAGTAGGCCCCCATGCCGCCGGTGTTGGGGCCGGTGTCGCCGTCGGACAGCCGCTTGAAGTCCTGGGACGGCGCCAGCGGCACCACCCGTCTCCCGTCGCACAGCACCAGCAGCGAGCACTCCGGCCCGGTCAGTCCCTCCTCGACGATGACCCGTCGCCCGGCCTCCCCGAAGGCCGCCCCGCTCAGCTTGGCCTCCACGTCAGCCTCGGCCTCGGCCAGCGTGTCGGCGACCAGCACACCCTTGCCGGCGGCCAGGCCGTCGGTCTTCACCACCCAGGGTCCGGGGAGCGAGCGCAGGAACCCCACGGCCTCGTCGAGGCGGTCAAAGGACCCGAAGGCGGCCGTGGGCACCCCGGCCTCGTCCAGCAGTTCCTTCATGAAGCGCTTCGAACCCTCCAGGCGCGCCCCGTCGGCCCCGGGACCCACCACCGGCGTGCCACGCGCCCGCAGACGGTCGGCCAGCCCCTCGACCAGCGGCCCTTCGGGTCCCACCACGACCAGGTCGGCCTCGATCTCCTCGGTGGGAGCGGCCGTCACGGTGACCCGGTGGCCCTCGGGCGTCACGGTCTCCATGCCCGGGTTGCCCGGAGTGACCACGACGTCGGCACTGCGGGCCAACACGGTGGCCAGCGCGTGCTCACGGCCGCCGGAGCCGACCACGCAGACCGTGGTGGAGCGGGAGCCCGTCACCGGGACCACCCGGGTCCCGGATTGGCAAGCGACCTCGTCACGCCGTCGCGAAGGACACGAACTGCTGGCGCCCGGGGCCCACCCCGACCAGGCGCACCTCGACCCCGACCTGGGACGCCAAGAACTCCACGTAGTCACGGGCCGCGGCCGGCATGTCGCAGAGCGCCGTGACCCCGGTCAGGTCGGTGCGCCAGCCGGGCAGCTCCTCGTAGACCGGGGTGACCTGGTGGAGGACCGACTGGTGGTACGGGGGGTGAGTGAACCGTTCCCCGCCGGCCTCGTAGGCGACGCAGACCTTCACCGTCTCGAAGGTGTCGAGGACGTCGAGCTTGGTGAGGGCGATCTCGGTGAGGGAGTTGAGGCGCACCGCCTGGCGGGCCATCACCGCGTCGAACCAGCCGGGCCGGCGTCTCCGGCCGGTGACGGTGCCGAACTCGTGGCCCCGCTCGACCAGCAGGTCGCCCACGTCGTCGTGGAGCTCGGTGGGGAAGGGGCCCGCGCCCACGCGGGTGATGTAGGCCTTGGCGATCCCGATCACCCGGTCGATGTGGCGGGGTCCGAGGCCGGTCCCGGTGCAGGCCCCGCCGGCCACCGGGTTCGAGGAGGTGACGAAGGGGTAGGTGCCGTGGTCCAGGTCGAGGAAGGTGGCCTGGGCCCCCTCCATCAGCAGGTTGCGGCCCGCGTCGAGGGCCTCGTGGACGATGCCCACGGTGTCGGCGATCATCGGGGCGATCCGGGGGGCGAACTCGTCGAGGTAGCGGGCCGCGATGTCGTCGGCCGACAGCGGCAGCCGGTTGTAGACCTTGGCCAGGAGGGCGTTCTTCTCCTTCAGCGCCACGTCCAGCTTCTGGCGGAAGATCTTGGGGTCGAGCAGGTCCTGGACCCGCAACCCCACCCGCGTGGCCTTGTCGGCGTAGGCCGGGCCGATCCCGCTCTTGGTGGTGCCCAGGGCGTTCTTGCCGAGATAGCGCTCGGTCACCCGATCGAGCTCCTGGTGGTAGGGCATGATCAGGTGGGCATTGCCGCTCACCACCAGCCGCGAGGTGTCCACGCCGCGCGAAGCCAGCTTGTCGATCTCCGACAGCAGCACCGAGGGGTCCACCACCACGCCGTTGCCGATGACCGGGGTGATGTGGGGGTACAGGACGCCGCTGGGCACCAGCTGGAGGGCGAACGACTCGCCGTCGACCACGATGCGGTGGCCAGCGTTGTGGCCGCCCTGGTAGCGGACGACGAGGTCCATCTCTCCGGCCAACAGGTCGGTGAGCTTGCCCTTGCCCTCGTCACCCCACTGGGTCCCCACCACCACGGTTGCGGGCACGCGCTCATCCTCCGTCGACGTCTACGGATTACGGGTCAGTGTACCCCCCGCCGGGAACCTCCCCGGGAGGTGAGGCCCTACCGCAGGACGACCGTCCCGTCCTGCACGTCGACGACCACGGTGGAGCCCTCGGGGTAGCGGCCCTCGAGCACCGCAAGGGCCAGTTGGTCCTCGACCTCGCGCTGGATGACCCGTCGGAGCGGCCGGGCCCCGAAGTCGGGGTCGTAGCCCTTGGCCGCCAACAGGGCCTCGGCCTCGTCGGTGACCTCGAGCGACAGGCGGCGCTCGGCCAGCCGGGTACGAAGCCTGCCGAGCTGGATCCCGACGATGACCGCCAGGTCCTCTTGGGAGAGCGGTCGGAACCGCACGATGTCGTCGATGCGATTCACGAACTCGGGCTTGAAGAAGGCCGACGGGTCGCCCGGCAGGTTCGAGGTCATGATCAGCACGGAGTTGGTGAAGTCGACCGTCCGCCCCTGGCCGTCGGTGAGGCGACCGTCCTCCAAGACCTGGAGGAGGATGTTGAAGACGTCGGGGTGCGCCTTCTCGATCTCGTCGAGGAGGACCACCGCGTAAGGCCGGCGACGGACGGACTCGGTCAGCTGGCCGCCCTCCTCGTAGCCGACGTAACCGGGTGGGGCCCCGACCAGCCGGGAGACGTTGTGCTTCTCCTGGTACTCGCTCATGTCGATGCGGACCATGGCCCGTTCGTCGTCGAAGAGATAGTGGGCCAGAGCCCGGGCCAGCTCGGTCTTGCCCACCCCGGTGGGCCCGAGGAAGAGGAACGAGCCGATCGGACGGTTGGGGTCCGAGAGGCCGGCCCGACTCCGCCGCACGGCGTTGGCCACGGCCCGCACCGCCTCGTCCTGCCCGACCACCCGGGCGTGCAGGGTGTCCTCGAGCCGCACCAGCTTGTCGACCTCGCCCTCCATGAGCCGGGTGACCGGGACCCCCGTCCACCGGCTGACCACCTCGGCCACGTCCTCGGCGTCGACCTCCTCCTTCAAGAACCGCTGGGTCGACTGCAGGCGCGCCAACTCCTCGGTGGCGTCGTCGATCCGTCGCTCGAGGTCGGGGAGCTCGCCGTAGCGGATGGCACTCGCCGCCGCCAGGTCGCCGTCGCGTTCGAGGCGCTCGGCCGACGCCCGCTTCTCCTCGAGTTCCTCTTTCAACGACCGGATGACCCCGATCGCCTCCTTCTCCGCCTGCCAGTGGGCGGTCATGGCGTTGGACTGCTCGTTCAGCTCGGCCATCTCCTGCTCGAGGCGGGAGAGGCGCTCGGCCGAGGCGTCGTCGGACTCCTTCTCCAAGGCCACTCGTTCGATCTCGAGCTGTCGCAGTCGGCGGGTCACCACGTCGAGCTCGGTCGGCATCGAATCGATCTCGATGCGGAGCCGGCTGCCCGCCTCGTCGACCAGGTCGATGGCCTTGTCGGGGAGGAACCGACCGGTCACGTAGCGGTCCGACAGCACGGCGGCCGCCACCAGGGCGGCGTCTTGGATGCGCACCCCGTGGTGCACCTCGTAGCGCTCCTTTAAGCCGCGCAGGATGGCCACCGTGTCCTCGACCGAGGGCTGGCCGACGAAGACCTGCTGGAAGCGGCGCTCGAGGGCCGCGTCCTTCTCGATGTACTTGCGGTACTCGTCGAGGGTGGTGGCCCCGATGAGCCGGAGTTCGCCTCGGGCCAAGAGGGGCTTGATCATGTTGCCGGCGTCCATGGCTCCCTCGGCCGCACCGGCGCCGACGATCGTGTGCACCTCGTCGATGAAGGTGACCACCTCGCCTTCGGCGTCGGTGATCTCTTTCAAGACCGCCTTCAGGCGCTCCTCGAATTCGCCGCGGTACTTGGCCCCGGCCACCATCGACCCCAGGTCGAGGGCTATCACCCGCTTGTTCTTGAGTCCCTCGGGGACGTCGCCGGCGGTGATGCGGTTGGCCAGCCCCTCGACGATGGCGGTCTTGCCTACGCCGGGCTCGCCGATCAGCACGGGGTTGTTCTTGGTGCGACGCGAGAGCACCTGGATGACGCGCCGGATCTCCTCGTCCCGCCCGATGACGGGGTCGAGCTTCCCCTGCCGGGCCAGCTCGGTGAGGTCCCGGCCGTACTTCTCGAGCGCCTGGAACGTGTCCTCGGGGGTGGGCGAGGTGATCCGGTGGCTGCCCCGGACCTCGCGCAGCGCGGCCAACAGGGCTTCGCGGGTCACCCCCAGCTCCTCGGCCCAGGCCAGGAGCAGGTGCTCGACCGAGAGGTAGTCGTCTCCCATGTCGGCCCGCAGGCCGTCGGCCGTCTCGAGTCCCTCGCGTGCCGCCCGCGACAGCGTCGGCTCGGAACCTCCCACGGCCCGCGGGAGCCGCGTGAGCTGCTCGCCCAGATTGCGGATGACCGCCGAGGGGTCTGCACCCACCTTCTCCAGTAGGGGCCGCGAGATGTTCTCCGGCTGGGCCAGGACCGCCGCCAGCAAGTGGGCCGGCGACACCTCGGCGTGGTGGGCGGCGGCGGCCTGCTCGGTGGCCGCCGAGAAGGCCTCGCGGGTCTTCATGGTCCATCGCTCGGGGTCGAGGGGCACCGCCATCACCTCCTCGGCCGCGTCCGCGCGGCCGGTCCATAGGGGACGGGAGACTGGTCGAGGGGGACGAGGTCCCGTCGGTACAGGCGGTGGGTGCGCTCGATCGCCTCACGCGCCTCGGCGCGCACCACCTCGAGCTCGTCGCGCAGGCGCGCCACCTCGGCTTCGAGGGCGAGCACCTGGCGAACACCTTCGAGGTTGAGACCGGCCGTCGTGAGCTCTTGGATGTGGCGCAGACGGGCCAGGTCGCGCTCGGAGAACCGTCGACTCCCCCCGCTGGTGCGCGACGGGTCGAGCAACCCCTTGCGCTCGTAGACGCGCAGGGTCTGGGGGTGGACGCCGGCCAGCTCGGCCGCCACCGAGATCACGTACACCGCACGGCTGGCGTCGGGCGCCCCGTCGCCTCGGCGAGGGTCGGGCACGCTCACGTCTCGGCCTCCGCCTTCTGGGGCTCGGCCGTGCCGTCCAGCGCCGCCGCCATGGCCTCGACGGCCGAGCGCTGCTCGTCGGTCAGGTCCTTGGGCACCGTGACGTCGATCCGCACCAGCAGGTCCCCCGCCTTGTTCTTCCCTCCGGCCGGGACCCCGCGGCCCCGCACGCGCAAGTGGGTCCCAGGCGAGGTGCCCGGCGGGACGCGCAGCGTCACCGGCCCGTCGAGGGTGGGCACCGTGATGTTCGTCCCGAGAGCGGCGTCGGCGAAGCTGACGGGCACCGTGAGGGTGAGGTTCCTCCCTCGCCGTCCGAACTGGGCGTGGCGGCCCACGCGCACGACGACGAACAAGTCGCCCGACGGCGCCGACCCCTGGCCGGGCGCACCGCGTCCCTTCACCCGGATCCGCTGGCCGTCGTCGACGCCCGGCGGGATCCGCACCTTCACCCTCTTCACCTTGCGCTCGGTCCCCGTGCCGTGGCACGTGGGACAGGGCGTGTCCACCGTCGTCCCACGCCCGTTGCACACCGGGCAGATCGTGGAAAGGGAGAACATGCCTTGGTTGTCGTCGAGCGTGCCCCTCCCGCCGCACCGCTCGCACGTGTGCGTCGAGGTGCCCGGCGCCGCGCCGCTCCCGCCGCAGGTGTGGCAGCGGCCGTCCTCGGCGATGTTGACCGTGGTGGTGACGCCCAAGACGGCGTCTTCGAAGGCCAGGTGGACCTCGGTCTCGATGTCTGCCCCGCGCTGGGCCGCCCTCGAGCGGCGCCGGGCGCCGGGGCGGCCGCCTCCCCCGAAGAGTCCGCCGAAGATGTCGCCGAGGTCGCCCATGTCCTCGACCCGGAACGTGCCCCCTCCGGGGAACCCGCCCGACTGGCCGAACCCTCCGGCCATCGGGCCAAGACGGCGGACCTCGTCATACTCCTTGCGCTTGTCGGGGTCACCGAGGACGTCATAGGCCGCGGAGATCTCCTTGAACCGGTCCTCGGAACCGGGGTTGGCGTCGGGGTGGTACTTCTTGGCCAGCTGGCGGTAGGCCTTGGTGATCTCCTTGTCGGTCGCCGTCGAGGAGACCCCGAGCACCTGGTAGAAGTCCGTCTCGAACCACTCGCGCTGGGGCGCCATTTTGCTCAGCCCCGCACGCGGACCATGGCCGGGCGCAGCACCTGGCCGCGCCAGCGGTAGCCGGCGCGCAGTACCTCGTCGACCGTCACGTCGTGCGCGGCGGCCTTGCCGTCGTCAGTGTCGACGGCACCATCGTCAGGCTCGGCGGGCGCGTGCGCCACCGCGTCGTGCACCACCGGGTCGAACGCCACCTCGGTCTCGTCCACTCGCTCGAGACCCTCCTTCGAGAGCACGTCGAGCAGCTGGCTGCGCGCCTGTTCGAGGGCGCGGCCTTCGTCCGAGGTTCCGGCCTCGCTGCTCAGGTGGGCGCGGGCGAGGTCGAGGGTGTCGAGCACCGGCAAGACCTTGCCCACGAGGTCCTGGGCGGCACGACCCGCCTGCTCCTCCTGCTGACGCACCACCCGCTTGCGGTAGTTCTCGAAGTCGGCCTGCAGCCGCTGGAGCGCCAGCAGGTACTCGTCGCGCTCGGCCACGAGGGCGGCGGCATCCGCCAGGATCTCGCCGCCTACTTCCGCCAGCCCTGACGGCGGCGTGCCGAGGGACGGCTCGCCGGACGGCTGCTCTTCATCGTCGGTCACCAGCTCCAGCGGGAGGTCGTCCTCGCTCGGAGGACGCTTCCGACCGGCCGGACCCCGCCCGCCGTGGGCGGCCCCGGGGCCCGAGGTCACTGCTCGTCGACGATCTCGGCGTCGACCACCTCGTCCTCCGAAGGTTCCGATGCCGACGATCCGTCGCCCTCGCTGCCGCCGGACGCCTGAGACTGGGACGCCTGCTCGTAGAGCCGCTGGGAAAACCCTTGGCTGGCCGTGAGCAGCTTCTCGGTAGCCGTCTTGATGGCCTCGATATCGGTTCCCGACAGCGCGTCCTTCACGCCCTGGAGCGCCGAAGAGACGTCCTCCTTCTCGGAGCCCTCGAACTTGTCTCCCTGGTCACGGAGGAGCTTCTCGGTCTGGTACACGAGGGTGTCGGCGCTGTTGCGCACCTCGGCTTCCTCGCGGCGCTGGCGGTCGTCCTCGGCGTGGGCCTCGGCGTCGCGCACCATTCGCTCGATGTCCTCCTTGGGCAGCGACGACTGACCCGTGATGGTCATCGACTGCGCCTTGCCAGTCGCCTTGTCCTGGGCCGACACGTGGGCGATGCCGTTGGCGTCGATGTCGAACGTGACCTCGATCTGCGGCACGCCGCGCGGCGCGGGCGGAAGGTCGACGAGCTGGAACTTGCCCAGCGTCTTGTTGTACATCGCCATCTCGCGCTCACCCTGCAGCACGTGAATCTCGACCGAGGGTTGGTTGTCCTCGGCCGTGGTGAACACCTCCGACCGCTTGGTCGGGATCGTGGTGTTGCGCTCGATCAGGCGGTGCATGACCCCGCCCTTGGTCTCGATCCCGAGGCTAAGCGGCGTGACGTCCAACAGGAGGACGTCCTTCACCTCGCCCTTCAGCACACCGGCCTGCACGGCGGCGCCGATGGCCACCACCTCGTCGGGGTTGACGCCCTTGTGGGGCTCCTTCCCGCTGAGGGACTGCACGAGGTCCTGGACGGCCGGGATGCGCGTCGACCCACCAACCAGCACGACGTGGTCGATGTCCGACGTCTTCAGTCCGGCGTCCTTGATGGCCGACTCGAACGGCCCACGGCACGCCTCGACCAGGTCGGAGGTGAGCTCGTTGAACTTGGAGCGGGTCAGCTTCACGTCGAGGTGCTTGGGGCCCTCGGACGTGGCCGTGATGAACGGCAGGTTGATCTGGGTCTCCTGGACGCTCGACAGCTCGATCTTGGCCTTCTCCGCCGCTTCCTTCAGGCGCTGGAGGGCCATCTTGTCGTTGGCGAGGTCGACACCCTCGGTGTCCTTGAACGTCTTGACGAGCCAGTTCATGACCTTGTCGTCCCAGTCGTCGCCGCCCAACTTGGTGTTGCCCGACGTGGACTTGACCTCGAAGACGCCTTCGCCGATTTCCAGGACCGAGACGTCGAAGGTCCCACCGCCGAGGTCGAAGACGAGGACGGTGTGGTCCTTGTCCTCCTTGTCGAGGCCGTAGGCCAGGGCCGCCGCCGTCGGCTCGTTGATGATGCGCAGGACCTCGAGACCGGCGATCTGGCCGGCCTCCTTGGTGGCGGTGCGCTGGGCGTCGTCGAAGTACGCCGGGACGGTGATGACGGCCTGCTCGACCGTGTCACCCAGGTAGGCCTCCGCGTCGCGCTTCAGCTTGCCCAGGATTCGGGCCGAGATCTCCTGGGCGGTGTAGCCCTTCCCGTCGATGTCCACCTTCCAGGACGACCCCATGTGACGCTTCACCGAGCGGATCGTCCGCTCGGGGTTGGTGATGGCCTGGCGCTTCGCCACCTCTCCCACCAGCACTTCGCCGGCCTTGGAGAAGGCCACCACCGAGGGAGTGGTCCGGCCCCCTTCGGCGTTGGGGATGACGACCGGCTCGCCGGCCTCCATCACGCTCACCACCGAGTTGGTCGTTCCGAGATCGATTCCTACCGCCTTGGCCATTGCTTCTGCCTCTCTGTCTGGTCCCCTGACCGTTCGTATCGTGACCACAAGTATAGCAAAGTTGAGTCACTTTGTAGCAAGTTTTCTTCCGGACTCAGAAATAGGACCTGACCAGGACGGATACCTGGGTTCACCGGGAGTTTCGCCCCCGGAGCGCCTCGAAACCCCCGGTCGACGTGTTGGTCGGGATCCTTAGCTGCGGTTTAGCGGTCTGTGACCGGGCACACAGAGGGCTCGGGGTGCGGTCACAGTCGCCGCCTTCAACCTGGCACTACTCCACCAGACGGTGGGGAGGCCTCAGGGCCGATGACCACCGAAAGGAAGGCGCGATGCAACACAAGGTACGGAACATGATCGGAGTGGGGGCCATGGCCGCGGGACTCGTCCTCGGCGGGGCCGCCGTCGCCAGTGCCACCACCGGCTCCACCACGAGCACGGGATCCGGCACCGCCACGACCACGTCCAGCGGGTCCAGCACCTCGAGCACAATTTCTGGCGCCTCCACGTCGACCACGACAACGTCATCGTCGAACGCCGCGTCGACGTCGGCAACAACCGGATCCAGCGGTTCCACGTCGACTACCACTCCGGCGTCGTCGGGGTCGGGCTCCTCGGGGTCGGGCTCCTCGGGGTCGGGCTCCTCGGGTTCGAGCTCCTCGGGTTCGGGCTCTTCGAGCGGGACGGCGATGACACCGGCGAAGTGCCCGCACATGGGGACACACACGCCGCCGTCGGGCTCTTCGAGCAGCTCCACCTCCACTACGACCACCTGACGCCCCGCCGAGGCGGCGCGGCCCTTCCCCCCTCGGGCCGCGCCGCCTCGGCGCGTGCGCGCTGGTCTGGCACCGTCGGGGCCCAGGCCATAACCACACCGTTGGTACGCTCGAGACGTGCCTGACCTCGTGTTGCTTCGCCACGGCCAGTCCACGTGGAACGCGCAGAACCTGTTCACGGGGTGGGTCGACGTCGACCTCTCAGAACTTGGCGAAGCCGAGGCCGTGCAGTCCGGCACCTTGCTCGGGGCCGAGTCGGACCTCGACCTGCGCATCGTGCACACCTCGGTCCTCACCCGTGCCGTGCGGACGGCGAACCTGGCGCTCGACGCCGCTGGACGCAGCTGGCTCCCGGTGCGCCGGCACTGGCGGCTGAACGAGCGCCACTACGGCAGTCTCCAGGGCAAGAACAAGAAGGAGACGACCGAGCAGTACGGAGCCGAGCAGGTGAAGCTGTGGCGCCGCTCCTACGACACCCCGCCCCCCCCGCTCCCCCTCGACGACCCGGGCCACCCCGCCGGTGACCCCCGCTACCGGGACGTGCCGGCCAGTGCTCTGCCAGCAACCGAATGTCTGTCCGATGTGGTGCGGCGGGCCCTGCCGTATTGGGAGGACGCCATCGTGCCCGACCTGTTGGAGGCCGGAGCCCGCGGCGGGGCGGTGCTGGTGGTGGGCCACGGCAACTCGCTCCGTGCCCTTCGCAAGCACATCGACGACATCTCCGACGCCGACATCGTGGCGCTCGAGATCCCGACGGGCATCCCCTACCGCTACCGCCTGGACGAGAACTTGACCGTGCTCGAGGCCGGCTACCTGGGCGACCCCGACGCCGCCCGGGCGGCCGCCGACGCGGTGGCCCGCCAAGCGGGCTGACCCTTGGACGCGGCACGGCCGGGACGCCTCGCCACGTCCCGGCCGCCGCCGCCTTACGTCCGGAGCTGCACCGGCGGAGCGCCGGCCGCCCTCTAAGGGGGGGATTTACAGGGCGTCCGTGCCCCGCTCCCCGGTCCGCACCCGGACGATCGTCTCCAGGGGGATGACCCACACCTTGCCGTCCCCGATCTTCCCGGTGGCTGCCGAGCTGACGATGGCATCGACGACCTCGTCGACCTGGGCGTCGTCCACCGCCACCTCGATGCGGATCTTCGGAACGAAGTCCACCTCGTACTCGGCACCCCGATAGACCTCGGTGTGGCCACGCTGTCGGCCGAACCCCTGGGCCTCGGTGAGCGTCATCCCTTGCACGCCCATGTTCTTGAGCACTTCTTTCACGTCATCAAGCTTGAAAGGCTTGAGCACCGCAACAATGAGCTTCATCGTGAGTTCTCCTTGCGTTCAGGTGGTCCGGGTCAGCTGCCGCTACCGGGTGGACTCGTTGCGGGTAGTTCACCCGGTGGAGCCGCTGGGCTCCCCTCCGTGCCGATCCCGGCCATGGCGAACCCGCCGACCCGGTGGGCCAGGGTCTCCTCAGGGAACGCCTCCTCGTCGTGGATGGCCAGGTCGCCGACCTCAAGGATCTCATCCTTGTAGCGAGCTCCTCTGAGCACCCAGCCGATGATCTTCATGAGGATAAAGGTCACCAGGGCAGACCAGATGATCACCCAGAGCGCCGCTCTGAACTGTTCCCAGAGCTGATGGAAAGAGCCTGTGTACAGGAGGCTGTGCACCGAGACCGGCGTGCACTTCCCCTGGGCCGTGAGATAGGTGGCCTGGGAGGTGCCCACGACCTGGCCTGCGGGATCGAGGTGGCCGCAGCCGTACTCGACCATGTTCGGGTCGGCGAAGACGCCGAGCAGCATGCCGCCCATGAAGCCGGCAATGCCGTGGGTGTAGATGACCCCGAGGGCATCGTCGACCTTGGAGAACGGCCGGACCTTGGAGAGGTAGTTCCAGGCCACCCACACGATCGCCGTGCAGATAACGCCGATCGCAATGGCCCCCTTGCCGTTGACCCAGCCGGCGCAAGGCGTGATCCCGACCAGGCCGCAGATCATGCCGTTCACGCCGCCCAGGAACGTCGGTTTCTTCGCCTTGGACAGCCAGGCGTCCATGGCCATCCACGTCATCACCCCGGTAGCGGTGGCCAGGTTCGTGTTGATGACGGCAGCCGCCGCGCTGGCCCCGGCGTAGTACGGGTCACCGCCGTTGAAGCCGTTCCAGCCCAACCACAGGATGCCAGCTCCCACCGCCGCCATCACCAGGTTGTTGGGCAAGGCGTTCTTGCGATCTCGTAAGAGGCGAGGTCCGAGCACCCAGGCCGCCACGAACCCCGACACCCCGGCCGACATGTGGATCACGAAGCCACCGGAGAAGTCCAGCGCTCCCTCCTGGGCGAAGTACCCGCCGCCCCAGAGCAGGAAGGCGTTGATGGTGTAGACGAAGGTCGACCACAGCGGCACCAGCAGGCACCACGCCAGGAACTTGATCCGGCCCAACACGCTCCCCAAGAAGAGCAGGGGGGTGATGGCCGCGAACACGAACTGGAAGTAGGCCAACGTCGACGTCGGGAAGTGGAAGGGGATGATGTTGTTGGCCGCCGACACGGCTTGGCCGGTTTCGCCGGCGGCTGTGGTGATGGTCCCGGGTTTGCCCCACATGTTCTCGGTGAAGTGTTTGAACCACCCCACCCCTGTGGTCTGGGTCCATAGCCCGTTATGCACCCCCCCACCGATCGAGGTCCCACCGAATCCCAACTTGAATTCCCACAACACCCAGGCGATGAGCACCAGCGAGAAGCCGGCGAACATCATGGCCAGGACGTTGACGGCCCACTTCTTGGGAACCAGCGAGGCGTAGAGCACAGCCAGGGCTGGCAGGCTCATCAATCCCACGAACGTGGCCGCGACAATCTGCCACGTGTTGTCCGCTGGATTCAGCCAACTGGGATACGGCACATTCACTATGGCGGCTAGCACTCGGCTCTCCCTCCTTGTTTGTTTCTGTCCCCCGTCGCACAGAGCCGTATCCCGTCGACCCGTCTCCGGGTACTGAAGGGCGAGGCGACGGTGCGCTGTTGCCAGGGGAAGCATGAATCGCCGTCATTTCCGCACCGTCACGCCTGTGTTACGTGCGCGTGAACTGGCGTCCGTGCCTGGTCCCGGCCTCGCGAGACAGCCAACACCCTCCGCTACCATCGGCTCCGCATGGAGGCCGGTCCGTCGGGCGCCGACGACGTCACACCCGAGGAGCGCATCTCGACCCTGAGGGGGGCGGGCGTCTCGGTCGACAAAGGGCGCCTGGTCTGGTGGGTCTTCCTCGTCGTGGCTGTCGGGCTGCTGGTGGCGTCGGTGACGCTGGCTGTGGCCGGCTCGAGGAAGAACGACCAGATCAACCAGCTACGACAGCACGGGGTGGCCGTGGTGGTCACCGCCACCGGCTGCGATGGGCTCCTCGGCGGGAGCGGCAGCAACGGTGCCGGTTACGTCTGCCGGGGGGCTTTCACGCTCGACGGCCGGCAGTACAACGAGGAACTCCCGGGCAACACCTTCTTGTCACCGGGGACCAAGGTGGGCGCCATCGCCGTCCCCAGCGATCCCGGGCTGGTCACCACGCCGGCAATCCTCGCCGGCGAGCACGCGTCGAACACCGTGTTCGTCGTGCCGGTCGTGCTCGGCGTCCTCGCCGTGGGTGGCGTGATCGTCCTGGTGTTCCTGCGTCGGCGCCGAGAGCCGGCCGCCAACCCCCCGCCAGGCGCCTGAGTCCGGGCCGCTAGCCGGCTTTCTGCTCGTCCTCGGGATTGGCGGGGCGTTTCGGTTTGGCCGTCGGCGGCGTGTAGCGCTTGGAGGGTCGGGGCGCGGACGATTTATCCGCGCCCCCCGACGCTCCCTGGCGGGGTGTCTCGCCGGTCGCCAGTTTCAAGGCCTTCTGGGCCCGGTAGGCACGGACCATGAGCCACGCCCCGAAGAGCACGAACGGGAGGCCGAAGCCCCAGTACTTGAGGTTGAAGACGGTCAAGCCGTAGAGGGCCAGGGCCACGCCCAGGAGGAGGCGCTTGCGGAACCAGGCAGCGGCCAGCATCCCCAGGGCCAGGATGAGGAGGACGATCAGAAGTTCCGAGTAGAGCGAGTGCGACACGTGGGCGGCGTTTACCGTGCCGTTGGCGAACGTGGCGGCCGGGTCGTTGTGGATGTCGGCACCCACGATCAGGATGCCGATGAGGGCGGCGACGGGCGCTGCCAGGAGCCCGATCATGCGCTCCTTGTCGTCGGCGAAGCGGTTGGCATCTTCGAGCTCCTCGACCGTCGGGGGAGGAGCCACCGGTGCGGGCTCGGAGCCCGGCGGGGGCGCTTTTAGGAAGAGGAGGCTCAGCCGTTGACGGAAGGTCGGGCCGCGCTCACCGTCTCCCACAGGGCCGTTGTCGTCCTGGCCGGTGGGCACGGCGGAAGGCTACCGCGGCCCCTGCCGGGCGGCGCAAAGCCGGGCCGCCCGACCGTACGAGATCGGCGAACGGCACCTGCGTCGTGGGCGAGTGTGAGCGCGCGGCGATAGCCTGCCGTCATGACGAACGCGGCAAAAGATCTCGACCTCTCGAAAATCTGGCTGTTCTCCACCTGCTCCAGCCGGGATCTCCGCACGATCCGGAAGGCCACCGAAGAGGTGACGGTCCCGGCCGGACGCGTGCTCTGCGAAGAGGGCACCATCGGCCGGGAGTTCTTCCTCATCGTCGACGGCTACGCCACGGTGAGCCGCAACGGCCAGAAGATCGCCACCCTGGGGCCAGGGCAGTACTTCGGTGAGCTCGCCCTCTTGGACCGCCGTCCCCGTTCGGCCACGGTGGTCTCCGACACCGAGATGTTGCTGCTGGTGCTCGGCCAGCGCCAGTTCAACGGGATCCTCGACGCGGTACCGGCGCTCTCGCACAAGCTGCTGGCGGCCATGGCCACCCGGTTGCGCGAGTCCGACCAAAAGGCCGCCGCGGTCATCTACCACTGAGTCGATGGAACTCGACGCAGCGCTCGCCTTCGCCCGACCCCGCCACCAGGGCGTCCTGACCACCTTGCGGGTGAACGGCCGGCCGCAGATCTCCAACATCATGTTCGCCCTCGGGGACGACGACGTCGCGCGCATCTCGGTCACCGGCTCGCGGGCCAAGAGCAAGAATCTCCGGCGCGACCCCCGGGCCACCCTGTACGTCCCCGGCGACAGCTTCTGGGAGTACGCCGTGCTCGACGGGGATGCCGACCTCACTCCCGTCGCCGCCACACCCGACGACGCCACGGTCGACGAGCTGGTCTCGCTCTACCGCTCCATCTCGGGGGAGCACACCGACTGGGCCGAGTACCGGGCGGCGATGGTGGCCGACGGCCGGCTCGTCATCCGCTTGCGCCCCACCTACGCCTACGGCCAGATCGGCGCCTGACCGCGGGCCTGCCCCGCGGGACGCTCAGTCTCCGTCAGGAGCTGCAGTCCCGTCCGGCAAAGCGGGCGGTCCCACGCCGGTCAACAGGGATTCCTCCACCAGCTGGGAGAGGTCGAGCACCCGGACCTCGTCCTCCTTGGCGTTGGCCCGCACGGCGTCGTCCAGCATGATCATGCAGTAGGGACAGGCCGTCGACACCACGTCGGCCCCGGTACCAAGCGCCTCTGCCGTGCGGTTCATGTTGACCCGCGTGCCGATGTTCTCCTCCAGCCACATGCGTGCTCCGCCGGCCCCGCAGCAGAACCCCCGCTCGCGGCAGCGCTTCATCTCGACCTGCTTGGCCCCGGGGATGGCGTCGATGACCGACCGCGGCTCGTCGAAGACCCGGTTGTGGCGGCCGAGATAGCAGGGGTCGTGGTAGGTCACCGTGCCCGTGTAGCCCGAGCCGGGCACCAGCCGTCCGGTGGACACCAGGTGGTCGAGAAGCTCGGCGTGGTGGATCACCTCGTAGGTGCCACCCAGGGCCGGGTACTCGTTCTTGATCGAATTGAAGCAGTGCGGGCAGGTGGCGATGATCTTCTTCGCCCCCACGTCGTTGAGGGTGGCGATGTTCAGCTTGCCCTGCTCCTGGTAGAGGTACTCGTTGCCCAATCGCCGAGCCGGGTCGCCGGTGCAGGATTCCTTGGGCCCCAGGATGGCGAACGTGACCCCGGCGCGGTGCAGCATCCTGGCCGTGGCCTGGACGCCCTTGCGGGCCCGCTCGTCGAGGGCCCCGGCGCACCCCACCCAGAGGAGGTACTCGACGTCGTCGGGCACCGAGCCGTTGACCACCGGGATCTCGAAGTCGAGGCTCTCGGTCCACTCCGTACGCTTGGACTGCCCGAGACCCCACGGGTCGCCCTGGTTCTCGATATTGCGCAGCATGAGGCCGGCCTCGGAGGGGAAGCGGGACTCCATCAGCACCTCGTAGCGGCGCATGTCGACGATGGCGTCGATGTGCTCGATGTCCACCGGACACTGCTCAACGCACGCACCGCAGGTCGTGCACGACCACAGGACGTCGGGGTCGATGATGTTGGGCACCAGCGTCTCGGGCTCTGCTGCGTCGGATTCGCCGTCTTTGGACCCATTGGCCAACAACCGCGAAGAAGACGAGAACATGTTGTCCCGCAACCCCATGATGAGCAGCTTCGGCGAGAGCGGCTTCTCGGTGTTCCAGGCCGGGCACGCCGACTGACAGCGCCCGCACTCCGTACAGACGGTGAAGTCGAGCATCTGTTTCCAGGTGAACTGCTCCACCAGACCGACACCGAAGACCGTGTCTTCGCTCACGTTCTCCATGTCCATGTCGGGCGTCTTGTCGAGTGCGCCCAGCGCCCTCGGCCGGCGGGAGAAGGCCACGTTGATGGGGGCCACGAAGATGTGCAGGTGCTTCGAGTAGGCCACGAACACCAAGAAGCCCATGATCACGGCGATGTTCAGGAGCAGGAACACGGTCACGAGCACGCTGTTCACGCCACTGCCCAAGGGGCGGAGCAAATTGCCCACGAGGTGCGAGGCGAAGGCCCAGTCGCTGTAGGGGAACTGGGTGGGCTGCGTCGCCACCTGCGCCCCACGATAGAGGAGGAGGGTGATCATCACCGCGGCGATGAAGGCCAGGACCAGCCAGGCGGCACCCGTGTGCGAGCCGTAGAAACGGGACATCCGGTGCTTGCGGGCGGGAGCGTTCTTGAGCCGGATGATCGAGAAGGTCACCAGAGCGACCAGGACGGCCACGATGAAGAAGTCCTCGAGGAAGCCGATCCAGGACCACGTTCCGATGCCGGGAATGTGGAAGTACTTTGTGAACAGGTCGCCGTAGGCCTCGATGATGGTCAGCAGCAGGATCGTGAAGCCCCACATGGTGAAGAAGTGGGCGGTCCCCGGTACCGTCCACTTGAGGAGCTTGCGCTGGCCGGCAACCTCGGTGACCTCGGCTTCGGCCTTCGGGCGGATGCTGCCCCTGGTGCGGTCCGGCGCAGGCTGGCCGGCACGTACCAAGCGCGAGAGCCAGTGGAACCGTCGTCCGGCGATGGCGAGGGCGGCGATCGTGACGATGACGCCGATAACGATCCTGACGGGCACTGAGCCTCCTCTTTCGAAGTCAGGTGGTGGTGTCCTAGATGGGCAGGTTAAATGCGCGGATCGGTGGTTGCGAGGCGATCCGGATGGGTTTAGCTACGACCTGAAGTTGTCGGAGTAGCGGCTGGGCGTCGGTCCCCATTGCCCCTGGTACTTGGACCCGAGTCCGTTCGAACCGTAGGGGCGGTCAGCCGGGGTCGACATCCGCAGGAAGCTGATCTGTCCAATTTTCATGCCTGGATAGAGCGTGATCGGAAGGTTGGCCACGTTGGAGAGCTCGAGAGTGAGATGGCCATCCCAGCCTGCATCGACAAACCCTGCCGTCGAATGGATCAACAGGCCGAGGCGGCCCAAGGACGACTTGCCCTCCAACCGGGCCACCAGGTCGTCGGGGAGGCGGACCCGTTCAACGGTCGACCCGAGCAGGAACTCCCCCGGGTGCAGCACCAAAGGTCCCTCGGCGCCTACGTCGACTAGCTCCGTGAGGTCCTCCTGGTCCTCACGGACGTCGATGACCCGTTGCGTGTGGTTCCGGAAGAGGCGGAAATACTGGTCGACATGCAGGTCAACCGAGGACGGCTGAATGCAGTCTTCGCCCAGCGGGTCGATGACGATCCGGCCTGCCTCGAGCTCTTCGCGAATCGTGCGGTCGGATAGAACCATGGCGGGCCAGAGGATAGTGTGACCCCCGCTCGCGGGCGTAGTTCAGAGGCAGAACATCAGCTTCCCAAGCTGAGAACGCGGGTTCGATTCCCGTCGCCCGCTCGGAAATTTTCCACCTCTGTTGTCGCCCCTGGTGAAGCCCTGTCTACGCCCTCTTGAGTACCCCCTAATGAATGTCGGGCATGGCGTCGTGCGGTGAGTTCGTCCTGGTCAGTGGTGTGCTTTCCACGCTGAGAACGCGGGTTCGACCCCCGTCGCCGGCGGCACTGGGGCATTTCCGGCTCCATTCGCTCTCGATCCCGATGAGCTATGAGGACCAGGGGGAGGCTCCGACAAAATCCTCCTGGATCCGCGCAGCCAGCCTGGAGATCACCCCGGAGTTGTCCGTGACGATGCCGAGCTCGCGGTTGTAGTTCAGTGAGGCCGTCGAGAAGTTCTGCGATCCGACGAAAGCCCGCGCGGAAGGACCTTTGGCGTCGACCACGATCGCCTTGGCGTGGATATAGAGGCCCGGGTCGCCCGGGTACGTCGAGACTTTGACCCCGGACGACACCAGTTGGTCAAAGTCGTCCGCGTACTTGGATGTGTCATTCATGACCACCTCGACGTCTACGCCGTTCCTCGCCGCTGCCTCCAGTGCCCCGACCACGCCGGTGTTCTCCATCTCCTCGTTCTCGACCAGGAGACTCGTCTTCGCCGACTCGATCAGACCGATCAGGTCTGCGTACGAAGTGGTCGGGCTCCAGACAAGGCTGCTGCCTGTCCCGGGGGACACCGTGGCCCCTCGGAAGTCGGCGTCAAAGACCGAGAGGATGGCGGCCACGTCCGCGGCGTCCGTGTCCTCGACGGCGAAGTCCCGCGTGTTCGAGTAGTACCTCGAGGTGAGATTGAGCGACATGATCCAGGCCGTCTCTGTGTCGACGACCATCGCCTTCTCGTGGTCGGCGTCGAAGCCGGGCGGCGCCCAGGCCACCTGCACTCCGTGGGCCGAGAGGTAGTCATAAGCCGGCGCGTTGTGGGTGCCCTCCAGGTTCTTGTCGAGGATCACGCGAACTGCCACGCCGCGCGCCACGTCCTGCACCAGAATCTCCTCCGTTTTTGTGTCCACCAACTCGTACATCTCGAGCTCCAAGCTGGAGTGGGCACCGCGCATCGCCGAGTAAATCGGGGAGATCCCCGCTGTCGGCTCGGTGAAGAGCGTGAGATCCGACGACGGAGCGGGTGCGCTGGTCGTGGTGGTGGATGAAGAAGTCGTCGACGAGGAGGCCGAGCTCGACGCGCCTGTCTTCGGCGCGGCTGGAGCAGATGGCGTGCTTGAGGTCGCCGTACTCCCGTTCCCCGCTCTCACCCCGCTGGTGCACCCTGCCGCGAGGGCTGCGGCCAAGACCACGGCACCGGTGATGTGGGTCTTCCGCACGCCTCCACGGTGGCACACTCGTTGCATGGCGCCGGCGCAGCACCTTTGCTCGACCCGAGCTTCCAGACGCCCGTTCGGTTCCGCTCTGCGGGACCAGAAGAAACTGTCGGCCGCTGCACGCAGCTGCTCCCGCTTCGAGGGCTTACCGCCCTACCGCAAGTGATCTCGAAAGTGCCTACCGGGCGTCATCACCGCGTCAGGCTGGCTCGGGTAGGGCGCCAAGAACGGTGATCTCCTCGCCCAGATGGGCGCCTTGGAGAAGCTTGAGTTTGTCGCCACTCCAGAACCGGCCAGGGTCATACCAGTTGGCCGGGGGGCTGCCGGCGAGAAGTCCCATGGCCTGATAGGTGCCGGCAACAACCTCGGCGCAGTAGCTGGCCTCGAGGTCGGCCGGGCGGCGGATCCGCCCGCGGGCCCAACGGCCAGCCAGAGCGAGCATGGCCGGAAATGGGGTTCCGTCCTTCCGGGCGATCTCAGTCAGGAGAGCATCCTCTATCTCGGGAGTCACCTCGGCGTGCAGTTGCCGAAGCCAGGCACTCTGGTGGTAGCGCTCCATCCAGGTGACCACCGCCCCCCGCAGGTCGTGGAGCTGCACCCCCCGGTGGTGGGTGCCGCTCCAGACGTCGAGCAACGAGTGGCCCAGTTCGGCATGCCACAGCAGCGGCGGGAGGTCCTCAAGCACGACCGCCATGCCCACATGGTTGACAGGGCTGTTGGTGAAAACTCGGATGGCGTGGTCAGCGGCGCTCGGACCTCGGAACAGCCAGAGGTCCCCGGTCCGCGTCAGCTCGACAGCGTCACCCAGGCTGAGCGGCTCAGCCACGGCGCACAAGCTGGAGCGACTTTCCGGTCCGGCGGCGTACGCGGCGGAAGCGCCCCGGCTGAGCGGTCTGAGGGTGCACAGCCGGGGCAGTACCGTTACTCGCCGCGATGGTTGCAACCCGCTGGTGCAGCCGGATGCGCACTTCGTCGGGCGTGTAAGCCCTCCGTCGACGTTCTGACCGAACGACAGCCGCGCCGGTGGCGGCGACACCGAGCAGGCCGGCAAGACCCACAATCTTCCAAACGGAACCCTTCGTCATTTTCCCAACATCCTAAAGACGTCCCTCAACAGCATCAGCTCACGTAGCTGAGCACGCTTGCTCCTTGACGACAAAGACGCTGGGGGGTTCCGGTCAATCCACCTGCAGCGCTGGCCGCAAGAGGTTCGCGAGCTTGACAAAGCGGGGGTCATCGACCCCAACGATGCGTTCGAGCCAACCGAGACACGCCTTTTGCCGAAGTACGGTCTTCGCGACAACGATCGCATCGATGTCCACCCAGTCCTTGGGTCGGTCAAACACTGCCTTACACACGATCAGGTGCTCTGGCGACAGGATCAGGATCGTGACGTCGCCGAAGGGAACCGCGCGAGCGTCCTCACGCATTGCGTCATGGATCGGGTCGTAGTTGAAGAAAAGATCGACGGGGGTCGTTTCCCACCAGAATCGAGTTTGTCCATCGCGCTCGACTTCTGCGACGTCAATACGGGCTTTCTTTCCGGTGACTCGTTCCAGGGCCTTGCGCAGCTGATCCACCTCGCTCGGGTCCACGAAGACGTTCACGTCGATGTCATGGGTCGCCCGCGGTTCTGCGTAGTACGCCAACGCAAGGGCCCCACCGAACGCGTGAGGGATCTGGCATCCATCGAGGGCTGAATTCAGGTCGGCAATCTTTGATGCCAGCGAAACCTCAGCGGGCATGCTGCGTGCTCATCAGGCGTACCACTTTGGGTTTTCCATGAGGGCGCCGCGGGAGCGCATCGACAACCCCGAGGAGGTCCACCAGGACTGCGGCGTGGAGCTCTGGTGCCGCTCGTGACCAATCGATCGGAGTGGAGTCGTCGACCTGCAGGCCGACAGTAAATCCACACGACCGCAGCACCCGATCGAGGGTCGGGACGGTTGGCTGCCGGTGGCCTCGCTCGATGGCGCTAAGGACCGAGGCGGGAACTCCCGAACGGTTGGCCAATGCGGCTTGGGTGAGCCCGGCTCTCTGACGGGCGCGCCGAACCAGCTGACCGGCCACCTCATCACTCTGGTCGACCGCTTCCACGCAGATATCTTAGCGGATACGCTAAGATATCTGCGTGTGCGAGTCATGCCGTACCCGCGCCGCGCTCGGTTACCGCGTCAGAGCGAGCCGGCTCCATCCCGGATTGGTCAAGGGTAAGGACCTCATTCGATCCGCTGAATTGCTTCTCTGCTTTGCACGCTGAGTACGTGGGGGTACCGTCGCCCGGACCCTCAAGCCGCCCTTCACGACTTCGCATGATGAAACAGAGGATGTTGGCCTCGTACGCCTTCGTCGATGATCTTCGTCTCGGCGTCTCGTGCCTCTCTTCCCGATGGAAACAGCATGAAGCGGTAGCTCAATCGGGTGCGGATGTAAGAGCGGATTAGATCGTCGATGGTCAGATCCCCGCTGGCCGCGTCCTGTATCTGCTGCCCGGACATCGTCGGCAGTACCAGACGGTCAAACACGTAGACGCAGAACTGGTCACCACTGCGCCGTCCGGACGCATGAGCGTCCAAGCGCCCGGCCAGTCCCCGCGATTTCGTGGGGGACTTCGCCCCTTTCGTGACGGCCGTGTCCGGTCCTCTTCCTGACATACCCACGTAGAGCAGCAGTTTCCCGTCCCATACGGTGTAGATCCCCACGCTCCCCTCGGGAACGGCTGGATTTGGCCAGTCGGCGAACCGGTACGGCGGGCTCCAATCCTTCATGTACGGCGACTTCCGCCAGGCTCTCTGCGGCGCCCCTCGATGCTTCTTGGGAGTCGATACCGACTGAGCCGCTGCCGGGAACGCCTGACCGCCGCGTGCCGCGGCCCTGCGGAGCTTGCGATCGCTCGGCTTCGCACCCACGGCTCAGAGAGTCCGATCGCCTGGGGTAGCTCTGAAGGCCACTTGAAACTCTGGTTTCTCCGTTGCCTTGGGTACGCACGTATCCGAAAAACCCCCGGCGAGGGGATGCCCTCGCTGAGTACTCAGAATTCGCCCCAGGGAATTTGCCATCTCCCAGTCCAGGTCTCCGCGGCTCACACCGAGACGCTAGATGCCTGGACGTACTCGAAGAGGAATCGCCGCATCCGACGAGCCTCTCCCGGACGCTCCAAAACGTGGTCGTCGTTCCCCGCGTCGGGTTCAAAACGGTCGAACGAGGGCCTCAATCGCACGGTGCGCCTTGGAGAGCCTCCTCGCTAGACCGCTCGGGAACGGCTGAGTCCTCCGACGTAAGGGTGCATAAAGCTCGCACCCGACGACTCAGGCTGCATCTCCTTCTGCAAGGTCCTCGAGGATCGAACGAAGTTGGCGGCCCATCTCACGCGCGTTTCCCGAGAGCTCTCCAACCGGCTCCCCTTCGGTGTCGAGCGCGTCGCCCGGACGGTAGAAGGAGACATGCATCCCGCGGCCTCCGCGGGTGGCGAGTACAACCCACGGTTCGCCGACTCGCCCCGAGTCACGCGTTGCGATGACCCGAACTGGCGAGCTGGCCACCGCGACGCTCCACGCGTGGGTGGCAGCCGCCCGAGCAACTCGCGTCAGATCCTCAGGAGACGCGAAGGCCACGGGTAAGACCATTGGAGAACATCGACCCATCGTAGGAGTGCCCTGTGCGGCATCAGGGCGCTCGGAGTTGTTGACCGCTCGGGCGGAAGAGCGGTCCTACACGTCTACTGGTCCGCGTCGAACCGTCGAGGGGATGCCGGCAACGCAACCTACCCCCTGCCAGCGGATATGAGCCCACGGCATCAGCTCGTGTAGCTGAGTGCCTACCCGCGGGCTGGTCCTCCGCTACCACGCTGAGCTCGCCCCCTCCCACGCGCCAGCCATCACTCCCCCTGGCGCCGACCATCCCGGCCAGGCCCTTTTCTTCAGAGCCGGAGAGCCCCTATCTCGGTACACTGCCGACATTCAAGGCAGAGGGGACAGCGTCACCTTCGGCCTTCTTACCAAAGGGGCGGACATGGAAAACGTTGAACTGATGAAGCAGGTCATTGCCACCACTGACGGCGTCGTGAAAGGAACCGCCGCCACACAACTCGACCTGCCGTCACCCTGTACCGAATGGACGGTGCGAGGTGTCATGAACCACATCACTGGTGGAGCGACCATGTTTGCCGTCTGTGTGGAGCAGGGCTCGGTGCCTGACGACATGTTGGGCCAACTCATGAGCGGTGACAATCTCGGCGCGGACTATGTGGCCTCGTGGGAGGCCGCGTCTTCCCGTGCCATTGCCGCGTTCGAGGCTCCCGGCGCACTCGACAAGACGGTGAAATTGCCCTTCGGTGAGATGCCCGCCGGGGTGGCCGTAAATATCGCCATCTTCGACGTTCTTACGCACGCGGCGGACATCGCGACCGCTACCGGTCAGACGATCGGCAACACCGCGCTGGTCGAGACGGCCTTGGAGTACGGCCACCAAATGGTCGGCCCCGAGCTCCGGGCACCCGGCATCTTCGACCCTGAGCAGACGGCACCCGAAGGAGCGACAGCCACGACTCGCCTCCTCGCGTTTGCCGGTCGCAAGGTCTAAGCGAACGCACACCGGGGCTAGGACTCCATGCTCCCGGCCGGCCGGTTCCTCAACTTCTGTAACTGAGCACGCGCCGGTAGTGACTTCACTCTGTCGTCACGGTGAGAGCCGACAATCCCTGGAGCGAGGGCTACAGAGCAGACAGGATCTTCGCAGCAGCTGCGTCGCCTGATCGGATGGCGCCTTCCATATAGCCGGGCCATGCCGGGGAGTAGTCCGCCCCGGCGAAGTGAATGTTCCCCACGGGCCCGGCGACGGCGGCACCCAGCGACGTGAGAACCCCCGGGGGATTGAAGGATCCGTACGCCCCCCCGGTGTACTGCTCGCGAGCCCACACCATGTCGAGATAATGCGTTGGCTTCGTCGCCTGGGGGCCGAAGTAGCGCGCCAAGCACGTGAGCACCGCATTTCGTCGTTGGGCATCGCTGAGTCCGAACAGCTGCCGGGCCTGATTGCCCTCGGCGAAGCCGACGAGGACCCCTGGGCTTCCATCGGGTGGGGAGTTGTCATAGGTGATCTCGACGGGGCCGGTGTCGGACACCACGTATCCGCTGAGTCCTTGCTGTCGCCAGAACGGTGCGTCGTAGATCGCCTGGATCTTGATGGCCGAACCTGAGGGTTGCCGTTGAAGATACTGGGCGTAGGCGGGCGGCAGCGGTGGCTCGAATCGGATGGCCGCGGTCACCGACTTCGGCACGGTGACGATCACGTGCTCGGCCAGCCACGTTCCCTTCGCAGTGTGAACGGACGTGATCCGGCCCTGGGTGACGGCCACTACCGGAGAGGCCAGGCGGACGGGACGATGCAGCCGGCCGGCGAGGATCTTCGACATCCTCTGTGGCCCTCCCTCGAAGCGAACGCTTTGGGCTGTCCCAATAGACGTGTTGAAATCCCCTCCGACGCCTGAGATTTCGGACAGGAGATCCAAGAGCGAGATCTGTGAGGCCTCCTCACCGTAGACACTGCGGACAGCCACCTCACAGAGGAATCTGGCCTCATCGGTAAAGCCCTCGCCAGCCACCCACGAAGCGATGGTCTGGCCGTCCCATGTCGCCGCCTGAGTCGCCTTCCAAGGGGCGAGCGCAGGGACTCCCTTCGCCATCTTGTTGAGCGTTGTGATGATCTCCCCCACCTGTGCCAGGGACACACCGCTGGCGGGGGGAACTGCACCGAGGTAGGTCGACAGGGACCCGTTGCGGTAGTACAGGTTGTTCCCGTCTGCGTAGGTGGGGAAGAGCTTGATCCCGAGTTCCCGCGCCAGGGCCTGCACCCGCGTCTGCCCTGGCCCCGTCCACTCGCCGCCCATCTCAACCACGACTCCGGGAAGCGGCTCGAGGTCATAATTCCGTCCACCGACTCGTGCCCGAGCTTCGAGCACCACGACGGACCGACCCGCCCGCTGCAGGGTCGTCGCCGAGGTCAAGCCGGCGAGTCCTGCGCCGACGACAACGACATCGACATCGACATCGACATCGACATGTTTGCCGTCGCCTTCGCTGGTCGTGGCGGCGCCGGCCACGCCCCTGTTACGCCCAACCGCGGTTCCGGCCACTGCGGCACCCGTAGTGGCCGCGCCGACCAACAAGCCTCGACGGCCGAATCGGGTGTTCTTAGCCCTCACCTCTTGACTGTCGGCTTCTCTCAGAAGAGTGGATCCTTTTCTCGATCGTGGCTCAGTGCACCGTAAGGACCACGCCCAGACATTCTGCATCTTGTGTTCACACAGCGAAGGGCGAGCCAACTCCGAGTCTTACACCGCAAGCGCCGATCAATAGCGTTCCGGGTCGGCACCGCGCGGATCCCACACATCCCATGTTGAATCAACAGTGGGCGATCGCGGTCACACCGTCATCTGGTTTCGAGAAGGCCGTCGATTTCTCGGTTGAGCGCGTCCTGATTCGCGACGTGGACGTAGACGTCGTCCGGTCGGCCCGAGTCTGTCCGCCATGACAGGCCGCCTTGGGAATTGATGTACGCCGACCCACCTTTCCCTAGTTCAGTGAAAAGATCACCGGGGCCTTGAACGGCGTAAAGGAACGTTGGTCCATCCCAGTCCCCGTCGCCTGGTGGACCGCAATCGAATTCAGCCTCGTAGACAATTCGCATCGGATTCTTTGGCGGGGTCGAAGTGCAGAGCGCTCCCCCGACCTTGGTGGACAGACCAGTCGTGCCGTCGACCCAGGCGATCGGCGTCGGCCAGTTGCCGCTCACCACGTCGGTGGCCGCTGCAAGATCGAGCTTCTGGTTGGTCACGGCTGGGAAGCCGTTGTTGGGGAAGAACCCGTCCTCGATCACCGCCTTCTTCACCTTGGCGGCGATGAGCCTCCGCCCATCGAGGGCGCTGCCTTCCCCCGGTCTGGACGCCAGCAAGCCGGCCAAGTTGGCGTACGAGCCGATGGCCACGATGGTGACGCTGTGGTCAGGCTGCGCGGCCAGGATGCGGCGGTAGAGCGGCACGGCGTCGGGCACGTCTCGGCTCGACTTGATCTTGTGGGGAAGCGAGTTCGCCAGCTTGTCGGAGAAGCCGTGTGGCGCGGTGTTCGCCT
>Ga0265327_10001292_pt1 | contig 32848 bp, 27 predicted proteins | sample 41621metaG_FD_202089 | JGI IMG/M metagenome (GOLD analysis project Ga0265327, IMG submission 202089) | Rhizosphere microbial communities from Carex aquatilis grown in University of Washington, Seatle, WA, United States - 4-16-21 metaG | ecosystem: Host-associated > Plants > Roots > Rhizosphere...
CGTCGGCGGTCCGCAAAATGCGGATCTTATCTTCCGTCGTGAATTTTACTCCTTTCATGGTCTGGGTCCTTTGCTTGTGGCCCAGACTAACTCCCTTGGCGGCTTAAAAATGCGAGGTCAGGTCAGCACACAGCATTCGGATGAATGCTAGCGACCCACAACGACCCTTACATCGGTTAGCTGCGAGTTTCTAGCCGCGTATCATTATTGTAGGGGCGGAGGGCAGTTTGACTCGGTGAAAATTTGAGACGCCAATGAGTCGGGGCGACACCGTAGGCCTGTTTGAAGGTGGCTGACAGATGAAAGGCCGAACTGAAGCCGACGCACCTGGCAACTTCTTCGAGCGCGGCATCGCTGGAGGAGAGGAGGCGGCGGGCCTGAGCAAGTCGAAGATGAAGCATATACTGCCATGGCGCATATCCCGTAATCATTTTAACTTCCCTGCGGACCTGCGAATAGGACGCTCCGAGCCGCCGCGCAAGCTGGGTGATACTCACCGGCTCCGCGAGGTTTCCGGAAAGATGTTGCTCGGCTTCGGCGACAATTCGCGCAATTCGAGTTTGCCGCTGCGGCGCAACTCTTGCATGGTCCCACGCGGCGAGCACGGCCGTACCTCGTACCGCCAATTCGGGATCGAAACCCGGGCGCGGCTGGCGCGCTCGTGTATGCACGGCCTCGATGCACATCTCAAGATCCGCCGGCATCGCGATGCGCAGCACCGGTGTCTTGCGGAAAAAATTTTCTGCCTCAAAAGCCGCTTTACGGTCTCGCCGCGCAACTCCACCCAGCTTTCCACCCAACCGGTGGCGGGGTCGGGCCGGTAGCGGTGCCAGACCCCGGGGAACTGAATGAACGCATTCCCGGCATCGATCACCTGCGGTTTCGTTCCTCGAGATTCAAATTGCCCGCGGCCCGCCGTGATCAGCACAATTTGTAGAGCATCGAGTACCCGCCCGCAGCTCCACGCAAAATGATGGTCGTCGGGATGCCGCACGGGCGGGTAGGGCGTATGCGGCCGGACACAGGTGAAGCCGGCTGCTGTCACGGCTAGAAATTCCGGTGGGTCCGCCTGACCACGGCTATGAACATCCGGGCCCCGGTTTGTCCGTGACAACGAACATTATTCCGTCGTCAGTTGCTGGGCTGCCCGGACATCCTGTTACGGAGATTACTCTGCGAAACATGACTAGCGTGTGCGCCGGAGGCGGAGGACGGGATAGGGCGGAGGTTCGCTTGAGTGAATTGGATCGGATACCAGAATTGCCGAGCGCGTATCCGGAATTCTCAATGTTTGGCGAGTTGCCAGCCTGGGGCATATTTTCCGGCACGCTGAAAGAATCACTCTCGAGAATGTTTCCTTGCGGTTTAAATTGCATGACTTCCGGGCGGCAATCGTAGCAGATGACGTCCACGATCTCGTGCTTGATAAGACGACAGTTTACTCTGCAGGGGACGAAGCGGCGATCGTATTCCGAACAGTGACGGGAGAAACCCTACGTGATCTCTCGCTGCCGAGTGAAATTGAGCACATACAGCGTATTCAATAGTGTAACAATCGCGCGAACTGCCGAAATCTGCTCCGGCTGTCTGGGGGACGTTAGGATGTTTTCCGCGATAATATCTAACGATTCAGGAAGAATAGAAACCATCTGGAGTAATTCATGACGGACCATTCGAAGGCAGGCAGTCGGCCAATCTCCTTTGCCCGTACCGCGCACGGGAGCAGGTCGGCTAGGCAACGGTGCGCTTATGTAGGGGTGAGGTGTTCAATTGGCCGAATCATTTGCTGCGGAGTAAGCCTGTTTTGTTTGGGCTCACTCACGGCGCTGTCGACCAGAGCTGAGGGGGGGCTTTGATGGGCTGGTGCGAAATTCACCTTTTGGGATGGAGACGGCGGTTTCCGCTATCGACCCTGCAGTGGAGTTCCGTGACTATGTCAGCGAAGAGGGGCGATATCTGTTTTCTCTTGCTGGTCCAGATGCCACAGGCCGTATCCGCGGTGCTTGGGTGGGGGTGGATGAGCCCTATGTAGGCTACGTGGTGCGATCATTTGGTCAGGATACCGACACCATTCAGGTCGAACATCGTGGCCAAACACTCACTCTCCCACTCAAACTAAGCCGGGTGCAGTTGTTGCGAGCGCCAGAGGGGCCGGTGGGCGTCGTCGAATCCGCAGCCGGTGGAGATAGGGATTCACGACTCGAAGTCGTCACCGACGAAATCCGTCGTCGTCGAGTACTGCGGCAAGCCAATGTGGAAAACTACGAGCCAGACCAAACATGACAGGAACTCTTGGAAACGATCTCAACAAATGTGCCGTAATGTTGGGGCGGGTCGTTGGTTCAAGATGGTTCCGAGTCCAACCTGAGAAACTATGGAAAACGTTCGCTTCAGAGTGGTCATAGGGGAAGGCAGTAGGACTGGTGCTTCCACTATATCGTAACCGTTGTGTGAGAAGGGCCATTCTTGGCCCGTAATTGTGAGAGAGCATTTAGGTTTCATTTGAGACGGCGCGCATTGAGATAAAAATACCAATAGGGGAAAAAAACATTCAATACAGGTATTGCCTTCATCTCTAAGAAAACGTGGATTGGTAGCCGACTCACCTTAGGTGCACTGCGCAGAGGCTCTGGTGGTGCCAGGGATTTTCGCTTTTCCCCCCAAACTCCACGATGAATACTCCATCCAAAAAACATCCAATGAGCGGCAGAGCTGTTCATTTTGTTCTGCTTATTGCTGGCTTCTTCCTCTCGATGATCGGATCGGCGCTCGGCGCGCAGGCGCCGGCAAATTCGGGTTCAGGTCCAAAAACGACCGCCTTAATCAACTGGTTATCTGAACTGAGCACTCGGTCCGGTCACAAAGTGGTTTCTGGCCAATACGTGGGGCCAAACTACGGCCGGCCGGAATCGGGGTTTGCCACGCTACAAGATTGTTACGATGCAGACGTCGGCAATCTAGCCACGGCAACAGGCGAGTATGTTGGCTTGGTGGGATTTACTCCTACAAATCGCCCGCTGGCCGGAGGCGGCAGTGCGTCGGACAACATGCCGGACTTCACCAATATCAAGCCAATAGCCCTCAGTTATGCGAATGCAGGGGGCATCGTTGCTATCACTTTCATACCTTCAAATCCGTTTACTGGCGAAAACTGCCTGAACTCGACCGTTCCGGCTGGCCATACTTTAGGTGAAATTATTACGCCGGGCACTGCGGCCAACACACAATATATGATCTGGCTAAGTGCATTTGCCGACGGCCTTCAATATTTTGAAGATAACGGAATTCCGCTGATCGTTCGGCCTTTTGCAGAAATGAACGGTGGTTGGTTCTGGTGGGGAACGACGAGCACTAGCTCAGCGAGTGACTACATCGCGGTTTGGCAACATTGCTTCAATTACCTTACTGTTACGCGGGGACTCGGTAATCTGCTCTTCTCTTGGGCGCCGGATTGCAATCAGAGCCTTTCGGCGGCGACCGCACGTTATCCTGGTAATGCATATGTAGACATTATCGGCTGGTCTCGATACGCGAATACTTACACCGCGTCCAATTTCTACACCACCTTCAATTCAGCTACATACGGAAAGACGCTGATGTATGCCGAGGTGGGCAAGACCGCAGGGACTTTTAACGACCCACAGATCATGACGGAAATTAAAACCAATTTCCAGAATCTGACTGGTTATCAATTCTGGATGAAGACCCCCACATTGGATTTATCCATGATAGCAGGCACCAATGCGAGTGCTCTGTTATCGGACGCTTGGACTATAAATCGAGGTGGCGTCATGAAGGGGGGAGAGTTCGATGATCCCTCGGCTTCGATCACTTACAGCGGCACTTGGAATCACGTCACCGGCCAAACCGGCTTCTACCTTGGGACAGAGGCAGCAGCGAACACGACCGGTGCGTATGCGGAGTTAACCTTTATGGGCACCGGGATACAAGTGATGGTGAAGAAAGACACTGGTTTGGGGAAGTTCGACGTATACATCGACAACATGACCACACCTGTGGCCACGAACATCGACACTTACAGTTCGTCGACGCTCTTCCAGCAGATCGTCTATTCCAATCTGTCGTTGGCGAGCGGCACTCATAAGATCCGGATCAAGCTTAACGGGCAGAAGAACCCGAGTTCAACCGGTTACTGGATCGGGCTAGACGGGTTTATCAGCCAATAGTCACCCAGAAGGGTTCGGTCCTGCACCTTTGTTGCGTAGCCTTAGATGAAAATTAACCGTCATGTGGCGAACCAGCCGTTGAGAGTATTCTCCCTTACGATTACCGTGCTATGGTTGGGGATCGCCATGTGCGCGGGCCGGCTGCGGGCTGCACAGGAGCCAATACTTCCGTGCAGTCTTCTGCTTGAGGTGCGGGGTATCTGCGTTGAGGGTCAAACCACTCTTGCCTCAATCTACGACCTGACCACAAAGCGGAGCGAGTGGATTGAGGAGGGTTGGGCGCGTGATGGATTTGAGGTGGCGCTCATTGATTCTAAAAACGACAGCGTGTTTTTCATGAACCTGAAGAACGAAAGCATAAGCGTACTTTATTTAAGAAAGGGGAGCATTGTCCCGCTGGAAACAACGGAAACGACGGATGAACCACCGTTGGTTTCAGTTAGACCAACGCCAATGTAACAGCGCCCTAGCAAGGACTCGCCCGTGCAGCTTCTCACGCTCGTGTCGCTGCAACCGGCACTAGCTACCGCCATCAGATCGAGGACGGCACGGGCCGGACAACGCAGCATCCGATCGAGATTGTTTCTAGGGTGTGTTTGCAAAATGGTGGAACAGGCCTGGTCGGGCCGAGTCGGAGTGGGCACATGTATTGCTCCGATCGACAGATGATCCCCGAGCCGCGATGGGTGCGGCTAAAAAAATGATCTGATGCGTCGCGAAAAACGCGGCGCTGGCATAATGGCACAGTGGCGATAAGGGGGCGCCCGCCCAAGGACGACCGGCTCATGCTCAGCGCTATCATCTTCGTTTTGCGCACCGGCATGCCGTGGCGCGACCTGCCCGAGCGTTACGGTCCTTGGCCTACCGTCTATGCGCGCTGCCGACGTTGGTGCGCCACAGGCCTGTTTGCACGGATGCTCGCCATGTTGGCCAAAGGGGCTGAGGGCGAGTTGCGGCACTTGGATTGCTCGCACATCAAACTCCATCAACATGGGGCCAATTCCCAAGGCGGTCAGGCGGCACAGGCTATGGGGTGCACCAAGGGTGGTTTGAACACCAAACTGTCCGCGGTCGTCGATGCCCGCGGCCAAGCCGTGGCACTTGGCCTTTCGCTGGGGCCGCAACATGACCAGCATGCCGTTTTGCCTTTGCTGGCCAGCGTGCGGGGGCGCCGAGTCGTGGCCGACAAGGGCTTTGATGCTGATATCTTTCGGGCCCGCCTTCACACCCAACGCTCCCGTTGCTGCATCCCGCCCAAACGCGGCCGCCGGCATCCGGCTCGCTTCCATCGCGGGTACTACCGCTGTAGACATCAGATCGAGAACTTCTTCGGGCGGATCAAAATCCATCGTCGCATCTCCACGCGCTACGAGAAACTCGCCGAGACCTTCCTCGGCTTCGTTTGTCTCGCGGCGATCCTTGATTGGCTCACTCATTGATTTCGCAAATACCCGCCCTAGTAACTCAGGTTGCTCAGGCGGCGATCGCAGAAGTGCCCGATCGAGACGAATGAATAGACCCAGATTCTTAACTTTCCGTCGGCCTGAATATGCTGACGCCATGCGTGATTTTCCCGGCGCTAGTTCGCCCGCCCTTGTCTCGTTTGGCTCAGCGGGAACCGTTCTAACGATGGACTTCATCCGCGAGCGTAACACGCTACTTATCCGAGGTGATTGCGGCCCTATTTTATCAGCCTGTAGCCACCACCTCGTCAAACATCGATTGGCTTTGGAGCCTGAGCAATTTCGCATGCTCAAGGATTATATTGCGGTCTTTGCGCTCCACTGCGCCTCACGTCCATCTTCCGAACGTTTGGCTTGGACGTTGAATTTCCGTGCCCCGAACTTGACCATGTCTCTTATCGGAGACAACGAAAATGGCTGGGTGACTGGTCGCATATTCTCGGGCAATGTCGCACGAGTGACAGAAAACATTTTTTGTAGCGATGCGACCACGCGGACGATGGGAGCGGTTCCCCGGCGTAGCCTCGTCACTTTTGCCGACACGGATGCGATCGCCACAGTCGAGCATTATTACTGTGCAAGCGAACAGCGCCCAGCCCGTTTCCTACATCTCGGGGACAATCAGATCGCGGCGTTGATTTCCCATCCGGATTGCGACGAAAAGTGGATGCGAACGGTCAGCCTTTCGGAGGTGCGTGCTTTGGCGGGCCATGAAATACTCACGAACCTCCAACGGCGGAATTATCGCTGGCATTGTAACTGTAACCAAGGACAGATCCTCGGGGTAATGGCAGCCACGGCGCGGGAAGATATGGACGCCGTTTTCGGTGAAGCTGAGGCGACTGATGTTCAGTGCCCCCGGTGCGCCGCGCGCTATTCATTCACTCGCGAAATGATGGAAACATATTTGGCCACGGTGGACCAGAGATGAATGCGGAACGAGGCGCGATCGATGCAGTTGTCTAGGCCAGATGAATCTTCCAGCGTGCCCCGTCCCTGCGTTGGGCTATTTAGAGTGCCTTAGCATACAAACTGGCCGCCCATTTCCATTCCCTCAAGACCAGTGCGTATAGAAGGGCACGACACGAGCAGGGGAGAGGGCTAGGGCCAGACCACCGACTTGCTCAACCCACTAGAGCAACCCATAAACCTTCGGCTGCTTTCCGGCAATAGGCGGAAGCCAGGGGATTTGGGTTAAGGACTTTTCCGGTTCCACCATTTGCAAACGCACCCTAGTGCACTCAATATGAGTTAAGAGGCTGCTGCGATCAAACACGCCGGTGCTGTAACCTCCAAACTTGCCACCTCTACCATTCCAGTTGGCGGATAGCGTTGAAAGGCAAAAAGCGACACCGAGTGGCTATCCTGATTGGCTACGGCAATGTAACGGCCGCTTGAATCAACGGTGAAATGCCGCGGAGTTCGGCCGGAGGTGGCGAAATTGCTGAGGAATTGAGGCGCCGCGGGGCTAATAAAGGTATCGAAAATGGCCACGCTATCATGGCCTCGATTCGAGCAGTAAAGCCGGTGGCTTTGCGGGTGCAGGACAATTTCTGCGGCTGAGTTCGGGCCCGAGAATCCGGCGGGCAGTGTAGTGTGCGCCACCTGTGGGTTCCATTTATCTGTGAGGAAATCGCCGGTGATAGTGATCAACGTCGAATCCAATTCGTTTAGGCAATAGACTGCATTGCCGTCGGGATGAAACGCGAGGTGGCGGGGGCCGCAGCCAGGCGGCAGGTTTATTCGAGATCGCCTTGGCGACAGGACCCCTGAGAGGGCGTTGAACGAATATACTAGGATCGAATCCATGCCGAGATCAGGAACCCACAGCTGATTTCCGCCTAAAGCCCAATAGACGCCATGGGGGTGAGGCTGGCTCTGCCGCACAGGATGAATGCTTTGCCCCTCATGGGTGACGAGCGAACTACGCTGTGCAAGTTCTCCATGTGGTTGTAGTGCAAAAACCGCGACCGATGCACCGCGGTAGTTGGCGACCGCCAGCCAACGACCTGTTGGGTGCACCGCAAGATGGCATGGAGCAGCGCCGCCAGTGGCTGCCGTACCGATAAAATTCAGCTTTCCGGACAAGGCATCAATGGCGAAAGCGGTAACCGCACCCTCCGGCACCTCGTTTACGGCGTATAGGGTGTGGCCTGCCGGATGCAGCGCCATGAATGATGGATTGGGCGTTTCGGCGACCACGCGGCGACAAGCGGCTCCGTTCCATCCGACTTCGAGTATACCCAGGCCGCCTTGCCCGGTGTAGGTGCCAACGTAGAATCTCACGACGCCATCGCCACTTTGATGGCCTGCGCAACTTGATTCCCCAGTTTTTCGTATCCGCCCGGCGTGTAATGAATGCCATCATCCGCCAATAGGGCTGCTGGGTCGTTTCGAACGACAAAACTGTGCAGGTCATTCACGGGCACTTCGAGTTCACGCATGATTTCAAGGGCTGCCGCATTGTAGACATCAATGTCCGGGCCGTGACGTCCGGCGGTTCCCCTCTGGAAGTTTCCTCGGTCGTAGGTAAGCTGGTCAACCGGAGTGGTCGTCGCCCAAATGAGGCGAGCTTGCGTGTGCTCGCGCAGGAGTTCGACCAATCGACGGACGTTACGTGCGTAACCCGCAACAGGGATGATGTTGTCCGATCCGCCAAGAGTGACTCGGCGGGTATCCCAGAGCCCGGCGTTGAAGTGGACAACGTCGGGCTGAATCGGGACGACCCACTGCCAGAAATTCATCAGATGGTTGACCGTGTGTTGGCAGTTCTCGACGGGAGCGAGAATGTGGGCGGTGCCAGCCAAGGCTCCGCGAACGAAGGGCTCGTAGCCCAGCCGGATGGAATCGCCTATGAGGAGGACGCGGTGCATGGTGACTTAAAAGTAACCACCATTCTTGGTAATTTGCTCGACTGATTGGCCTTCGGCCACCCAGGAGAATATCTTCTTTTCGTTTGCTTTGATTTCCTCAGCACGGAGCAAAACCGCATAGGCGATGTCGCGCGGCACGCATACTATCCCGTCAATATCCCCGACGAGCACATCACCTGGTTTTATTAGGACATCGCCGATCTTGATAGGGACTTGGTAATGGGTAATTAAGCAACGACCGAGGCTCCCGTTGGGGAGACGGTATTTGTAAAAAACGGGAAACTTCTTTTCCAAGATCTGATGGGTGTCTCGAATGCCACCGTCGATCACCGCGGCACGGACGCCGAGACCGACCGCAGTAGCGGTCATCACCCCGCCCCAGAGTGTTGCTTTTTCGTCACCCGACGTGTCCCAAGCAACAAAGCTGTTTGCCGAGAGTTCGGTCAGCATTTGCGTGCGGAAACTCATCTCGCCGGTGATCTTTACGTTGGGGGCGCTTTTTACCGTGAACGCCAACCCTGCAACCGTGCGATCTGGCTGTAGCGGCAACAGATACCCGGGCAGGCCTTGATCTAGCAAGGCATGCTCGCGCAGCACATCGCTGATCGCGCCCGCATAGAGGCACTCGAAACGTGCGAGAAGTTCACTGACTGGAATTGGAAATTCTCGGGAGGAAATGGCTTCACGCTCAGTGATCAGCTTTTCCAGGTTCATCATGCCTACTTCGCGTTTGTAGGCTTCAATATTTGTATTCTGAGGTTGTGACATAAGTAAGGGAGGTTACGTTGACTCAAAGCGACATGCCGCCGTCGACAAAAAGAGACTGGCCTGTAATGTAGCGGCCAGCATCAGAACAGAGCAGCAGCGCCGCGCCCGCGCAGTCTGCTGGTTGACCAACATATCCAGCAGGGATCCAGGAAAGCACTTGGGCGGCCTGTTCGGGGCTCTTGACTCGCTCGTGGTAGCGGTCCGTTTCAATCACACCCGGCGCAAGGTTGTTGAAGGTGACGCCTTGGGCGGCATATTGTTTGGCGAGGCTACGAATCAGTCCCGTCTGTGCGTTCTTGAGAGAAGAGTAGACAAGCATTTCGGGATTGGGCGCGGTTTCTTGCACACTGCCTATTGTCAGAACCCGGCCCCACCGGCGTTCGGCCATGCCGGGCACAACAAGTTGAAGCAATCGGAGCGGCGCTAAAAAATTTACGGCGATTTGCCGCTCGCAGTCTCCACGTGAAATCCCCGTCCAGATTTTAGGGATTTGAATGGCGACGTTGAGAACCAGAATGTCGATAGGTCCCAAGGCCGCCCCAGTGTTGCTCACCAACATTTCGGCGGTTGGTTCTAGCGTGAAATCCCCTGTCAACATTGTAGCCTTACCTCCTGAATTGGTGATGCGGGCAATAAGCGATGCTGCCTGATCGTCAGCGCCGGCGCTGTGGATCACCACAGAGGCGCCGGCATTGGCCAATGTAGCGGCGATGGAAGCGCCGATGCCGCGGGAGGAGCCTGTTACCAGGGCAGTTCGACCGGAAAGCGAGAAAGAGGGATGGATACTCATGAAGGGCTGCTCAATGGGGGTTCAGTTGCGACAAAGGGAGCTCGAGTTCCCAAGACGGATTTTATGCGTGAGCATTGAGCCAATCATGACGAACTTTGGAGTTCCCGTCGCACGGCTTTGGCCACGAAACGGCCAAGAGCGTCATACCCAGTGTTAGTGAAGTGGGCGCCATCCCCGTGCATCATTGCCCGCAGGCCTCTAGACTGAACAAAGGCATGCAGGTCATTGACCGCGATTCCATGCCGAGCGGCTTCGGCAGTTGCTGCCGTATTATATTCACGAATGCATTGTGGATTCCGGCTCGTGCCGCCATCGCGGCGTTGCGTTCGCTCGTAAGCTGGAAACATCATTGGGGTTGTCGTGGCCCAAATTATGCGCGCGCGAGTATGGCGCTGGAGTAGACCCAGGATCCGTCGGACATTGCGGCGGTAAATCGGCAGCGGAACAACATTTCCATCTTCACCTCGAATTACCCTGCGCGAGTCCCAGTGGCCGGAATTGATATGCACGAGATCTGGATTCCGGTCGATGACCCAGGTCGTCAGATAAAACAGTATCTGGGTAGTGTGTTGGGTGCATTCCGGTGGCCCCCATACTACAGCAACGTCTGAAAGAGCCGCCCGCACTGCAGGTTCATACCCGAGCCGTATTGTGTCACCGATGAGTATGATGCGCTTCATCTGCGGAGTCAGGATTCAATCCAAGCTGTAGGCGTGGTGCGGACGCCTAATGCATCCATGAGGCCAAGGAGGTAACCATTCGCGAAAAGGCGACCAAGTGTTCCGTAACCCGGAACATGATTGGTGGGATCTTCGCCGGCCATGGTGGGCACGTGATCGCAGCGCACGGGCCCGCGAAACCCCGCGTCGTGATAAACACGAAGCATCGAGATTAGCTCTACTGCGCCTTCGTCGTGAAACGTTTCCACAAAATGGGCTGCTGAACCGGAGACGTGTCGCAGATGCACGAAATGGATTCTGTCAGCCGAGGCATAACGACGCGCCTGGGCGGCAAGAGCGGTTGAATCCGAACCGCACATTAGCTTCCAGTTTGCTTGGCAGAATGTGAGGCCGTGTTCCCGGGATGGGTCGAGCGCAAGCACATGATCAAACTGGGTTGCTTTGTGAAAAATGCGGCCGATGCCGCGGAGGATAGGCAGTGGTGGATCGTCCGGATGGGCGCCAAGCCGCACACCGGCCGCCTTCGCGGCGGGCAGAACACTACGAAGAAATTCGACATAGTTAGCCCAAATGATTTCGGCGGATACCCAACCTGCGGCCGTTACGCCGGGTGGCTCGGCAGTCAGGGAAAATTCCGAAACTAACGCGCCACCGCGGCCGGACATTGCGGCTTGGGAGCGATGCCAACCGATGCCAGCCATGAAATTGTAGCAGAGCAGTCGCAAGCCGAGGCGCCCCATTTCAGCAAGCATCGTCCGATAGTGCGCGAGGTCCTCATCGCGACCGGGCAGCCCGAACTTAATTCGACTCATGTCAAATGGATCGCCCTCCAAGCCGACTAGCGTTAGCCCGGCCGCAGCCAGATCGCGCTGCAGCTGTTCAAGAACTCCCGGTTCCCAGGGCGGAGGCAGTCCTGTCAGCTCGGGTGCGGCTTTAATTACGCAGTGGGTCACGCCCATCTGCTTGGCGAGAGTCCAAAGCGTATGTGGCCGTGGGGGAAGGAACTCGATGAGAAACATGGTGCTGGGGCGTTCACGCCGAGGCGAATGGACTTTGCCCGCCCAAAAGCTGAATGCAGGTGTTTACGGCGGACTTCAGTTCCCGCACCAGCGCTGGCCGCAGGCCCGGCTTCATATCCTGGGGAAAACCGAGCAATGTTATCACGCCTGCCAGTTCACGGTCAGCACCGAGTAACGGGGCAGAAACCGTGTGGATGTTCTGCTGATAAGAACCGACGTCAAAGCAGTAGCCTAAGCGGCGTGCCTCGCGCACACGGCGCAGGACATCTTCACGTTTCTGAAAACGCCAGGTTTCAGCTGGGGCAGCGCCCATGATGTCCGCGATTTCAGCGTCGGGCAGGAAGCGAAGAAAGATTGCGCCGCTGGAGCCGATCGCCAGCGAATTGACAGAGCCGACGCGCGAGGTGATGGCAGTCCCTTTGGGAGAACTGACGCTGTGGATTGTTATGGCGTCGCTTCCTTGCCGCACCGTGATCTTCGAGGTGAGCCCGGTAATGCGCGTGAGTTGACCCAGTGGTTCACGAACCATCTCGATCAGAACCTCGTGTCGAAGCAGGGGACGGAGCAACGGCACGAGGCCGAAGGAGAGTTGGAAAGAACCGCCGGGGGCTTGGCGCAACCAGCCCTCAGCAACGAACGACTGCAGGATTCGGTAACAGGTTGTTGGAGAGATTTTGAGTGTGACGGCTAGACTTTTGGTGGTCGATGGCGTTGCGGACTGGGCAACTGCCTCGATGACGCGCACGGCTTTGCGAAGCACCGGAACGGTGTGAGATATTCGAAGGTTGGTGACAGGCATTGATTCAGGGGGTGAGAAGTTGCGCAGGTATATCGCTCGCTCAGGCGAGACTACGCGTCAAGGCTGCATTAATCAATAATTCATTACAGAAAAAAGACGTTCAATACAGATATTGACCGGGCCCCTGATGGGCGTCGAAACTACGCCCACGCCGCGCTTCTCCTCACCCCGAAAGCGCGCGGCGGTCAACCTCGCAAACCCCATGAAACTACCTCGCTATTGTCCACTGGTGCACGCATTCATCGCCGCATCGGCCGTTTTTTCCAGCGCGCTGATTCGCGCACAAACTACCAAGCCGGATACTTCTGCGACCGAAGGTCCAACGATGAAATTGGACACTTTCACGGTTCAGTCTGAAAAGGACTACGGTTACCGTGCCACTAATTCGATTACCGCCACCGGCATCGGCACTGAAATTTACCGGACGCCCATCGCGGTCAGCGTAATTACCTCGGACCTGATGAAGGATATTGGGGCTGTGGACCTCGTGCAGGCGGCAGCCTACACGGCCAGCATCCAAATGGACTCCCGCAATGAGGCCGCACTTTACGTCCGCGGATTCCCTGCACCACTATTGGTCAATAGCTATACGGCTTCTGCTTCGCGGGCCGACGCGACCTCACCGCTCCCGAACCCGAGTTTCACGGAACGCGTAGAACTGGCGAAGGGCCCCAATGCCGTATTCTTTGGGCGCGTTTCACCTTCCGGAATTGTGAATGTGATCACCCTCCAACCGAAGAGTCGTGATTTGGCCTCTGTCAGCTTGGGCTACGGAAGCTACGATTATAAGAAGGTCGTAGTTGATGTGAACCAAACGCTAGGAAAAGATGCGGCGCTGCGCGTTGCGGCCAGTTACCTGGACAAAGGAGACTGGCTCGATTTCACATCGACCACGGAAAAGGGACTTTATGCTGCCTTTACCTGGGCTTTGGCATCCAATCTACGACTGAATCTTACTGCCTCGACCAACCGGAAAGACGAATTGCCGTGGTTCGCACTTCCACGCGGCGACCCGGGTTACACCGAATACACGCGACTGAACCCTGCCGAGGATATCACCATCAGCGAATGGGTGACTCGTTATCGGCCGCCGAATACGCCGTTTATCACTTACTTGCCCGATCCATATCAATCGTTTCCTGACGGACCAAGAGGTAACGTGAATGGCCCGGATGGATTCGAGCATATGGCTTTGGAGTATTTTCAACCGGAGTTGGTCTACTCGCCCGCTGACTGGCTGACGCTACGACTTGGGGCGTCTTTCTCCAGTGACCAATTCAGTGAGTTGCAGACCTCCGGCTTTCCGACCTACAATGGAACGATCTACCGGCAGCGGCCGACTTGGGATGGTCGGGGTAGCAACCGCGGGGTTGTAGAGGGACAGGCCGTGGCAAAGTTTGACCTGGGCCCGTCGCACCACCAACTGCTTGTGGGTGGCATGCTGAATCATGAGCGGTTTGGGACTTTCAGCATCTCGGGCAATCCGCTCACATGGAATGTGCTGACCCAGGGGCAGCGCCATTTGCTTGATGCCTACCGGACGCTCTATCCTCAAGGGCTGGTCACGCCAAATTACCCCTATCAGCGCGCCGTCGAGAAAGGGTACTTTGCCGTAGATCAGGTCGGGTTCTTCGAAGGCCGCCTGGCCTTTCTGGCCGGGATTCGCCACACTGAAGTCAAGAACCTGGCATCTGCCTCGACCGGCGGGAAGGATCTGACTCAAAAGGACAATACTCCGTCGGTTGGAGTGACTGTTGAACCAATCAAAGGGGTATCTTTCTTTGCCAATCAGTCCCGCACTTTCGAGCCGCAGTTCAATGTCGATGCCTTTGGCAAACTCGCAAACAATGTCACTGGTAAGGGTCGAGAGTTTGGGGTAAAAGTGGACCTGATGGGGAGCAAACTATCGGGAAGCGTCTCTTCATATGAGGTCACGCGTAGTGGCGAAGTCCGGCGTGACTTTACGCAGGAGGTGTTCACCGGGGTCTCCCCCATCTTTATCCCGGGCGGGGATCAGCAGTCTAAGGGAATCGATTTCGATCTGACCTACACTCCACTCCGGAACTATCAAGTCATCTTGAGCTACACGCATATCTCCGAGGCAAAAGTGTTGACTGACTTGGGCCAACCATTCCTCGAGGGGTCGCGCCTGCAAAACTCGCCCGAGAATCAGTTCAGTTTATGGAACAAGTATACGTTTACCACTGGCGCCCTGAAAGGATTGTATATCGGCGCTGGTGTTCGTCAGAAATCGGACAATCGGGTGATTGTAAACGCGAGCTTCAACCTTAGCAACCCGGGCTATGTGGTTTGGGATGGCCTTGTCGGTCGGGATTTTACATTCGCCGGGCGGCCCGTCAGTGCGGCTCTCAATATCCGGAATCTGACAGACCGCTACTATTTCTCGGGCAATTTTATGCCGGGCGGGCCCCGGGCTTATTATCTGACGGTGGAGACGAAATTTTGAGCCACCTGCTCATCGATTTAGGCCGCCGGATTTCTAGTCGAAGTTCGGCGGTCTTTTCGTGCACGCCTTTTGGCGTCATCGCTGCAACGTTTCACAAGGCTGAGGAACCCGGTAAGTGAACCCCCAATGATTCCGACAGAAACAAATCGCACTCGCTGGATCGTCCTCATCCTCTTATTTGCGGCATCGTTCCTCAACTACTTTGACCGGCAGACGCTTTCCATCCTGAAGCCCACCATTAAGGGAGAGTTCGGCTTGGACGATTCGGGCTACTCATTATTGGTAACCGCGTTCATGGTTCCATATGTGATAATGTATGCGCTGGGGGGAAGGTTATCGGATCGTTGGGGCAGCCGGACTGCGATGGCCCTGTTCGTTGGGTTCTGGTCGGCAGCCACAATGCTTATTGGCTGGGTGCGGAATTTCGCTCAATTGGGGGCGTGCCGATTCGGCTTGGGTTTTGCCGAAGCCGGGGCTTTTCCAGCTGGCATACGGGCTCTTTCAGTTCTCTTTCCATCGACGCAACGCGGTTTTGCTTTGAGCGTTTTTTCAGCCGGAAGCGCGATTGGTTCGATGGTTGCCCCTCCAGTGATCGCTTACTTAGCAGTTACTCACGGCTGGCGAAGCGCGTTTGTTCTTCCCGGAATGGCCGGTCTAGTGTGGGTGGGGGCCTGGCTGCTACTGACCAAAGGAGGTGGAATGGCGACCCTTAGGGATGGTTCCCCGTCAACTCCATGGTCGGACATGTTTAGACGCCGCGAACTCTGGGGCATGATTTTAGCACGGCTCGTAAGCGATCCTGTTTGGTATTTCTATCTTTTTTGGATTCCGGGCTACCTGCAGGAGCGTCTGGGCCTTACACTTACACAAGCGGGAGCCGTTGGCTGGATTCCCTTTCTTGTCGCCGATATCGCTGGGGTCGGGATAACCTCGTTTTCAGATCTTTTGGTCCGGCGTGGCTGCAACCGAATTTCAAGCCGCATCCGGATTATTATGGTTGTCGCGGTATTTGCGCCCATAGCTCTTGTTGCTCCCAATACCGCCTCGGTGCCTCTATTCCTTTTCATCGCGGCTGTCCTTGGGGCCGTATGCACATCCACAATGTGGAGTTCGGCGGCGTTGATGTCCGAAGCATTCCCTAAAGAAGCCGTTGCGTCGATGATGGGGGTAGCCGGTGCCTTTGGTGCGTTGGGTGGATTGCTTTTTAACAGTCAGATTGGGCGTGTCGTTGATACGTTTGGTTACAAACCCGTTTTTGTACTGGCAGCGTGTCTTCATCCAATCGCGGCCGTAATTACTTTTTTGATATTCAGACCCAAAACCGAGTCAGCGCAGCAATAGGTTCTTTGCTTCTGTTCGATTTAATCGCGGCAACCCGTTCGCGAAGTCAATCAGCTATGGAAAACGTTCGCTTCGGGGTGGAGCGTAGAGGGAGGTGGGAGCGTGCAGCCAAGCGTGCGTGATGGTTCCGCATAGGATCTCTGCTGCTCTGAATCATGCATCAGTGGTCACGACACAGCGGTATCTCTCGGGCAACGAAGATGAATTGATGACCGCGATGCAAAGTGCGATTTCACTCGTGACCCGCGCAAGAAGTTTGAGCACTCGTTAATTGTTTCGAGAGAAATCGCATGCGATTTACGTCACGTTGCTTAGCACCGGCGCCAATGGCGATTGCTTGGAGCCGGTATGAGGTCAGGCTGAATGCATGCCTGATCCTGAAGAATCAGTCCCGGATACCCTGAACATCATATATCCCTTGGAGGAGTTCGCGAGGGATTTTCAGGCCTATGGGGAAATCAGCGAGCACGCGGAGGAAAAAGATACCTCGGTTGCGGTGTATGAGTATTTTACTGCGCATGCCCCAAGCCCAGTAGCGGCGATGGATCGCATGCTGCGTTGCTGCGCGGCAGCGGCTTATTGGGAGAGGCACCGGGATGCGCTGGACCAAGGGAAACTTTCCGTGGTGGGAAGGAACCGGGCGCTGGTATCCTCCGCCGTTGTCTTCGCCCTGTGGGCTTGCTGGTGCCGGCCAGATTGTGATCCCCTGCGCTACGATCCGCCGATCGACGCCTTTGTCACGGTGTGCCAGGGACTGGCGCGACGGCAGTCGCGTTGAAGGCGTCATGCTTGCGACCGTCATCGTTGATAAATACCGGGCGTCGGAAACGGGCCGAATAGAGGCGGCCTTGGAGGGGTTGTGCTCGCCTGAGGATAATTACGGCTGGTCGTCCTCGGGTATCTATTGTTTCTGGGACGTCCAAAGCAAGGAGGTGCTTTATGTCGGCCTGGCCGTGGACCTGCCCCTGCGCTTCCGGCAGCACAACGGACTGGCAAGCTGCCCGGATGCCAGCTGCAAGCGGGAAAGAGTGGCGGAGTATTTCGGTGCGCGACTTGAACTGGGCTACAGCGTGATGGTGCAATCGGTCCACTCCCAAGGCATTTGTACGCGGTGGAACTTGAGCCGCCCGGAGGTTCTCGCGTGGATAACGGAGGAGTTTGGATACCTGGACGAGGCCGAGACTAAGCGGGTGATGAATCGAGAGGTTGACGCGACGATGCGCCGGATGGAAAGCGCCATGCTCCAAGTCCACATGGATCGGCGGGGTCGGCTGCCGCAGTGGAATCGGATTAGGGGAGTCGACCGGGGCTTCTCGGAGGGAGTGCTCACGAATGCCCGGCATTTCCTGGATTCGTTGACGCTGTCGCATGCCGGCCCCGATCCCTTTCTCGCGCGGGTCACGCTGTCCGGGCTGCAGGACTGCGCCACCTATCAGCGATTCGAGGAGGTGCTGCATGGCGGTCGGATCACGGTCTTGGGGAGAGGCGGCTCCGTGCTGGAAGGCGTGGAATCGCTCCCTGGGGGACGGACGGCACTTGCGCAGATGCAGGCGGAGGGCTACTTCTCCCGACGGCCCAGATGGTAGTTCGCAGTCGGCTTCACCGCGGTGGAACGAAAAGATCGCTCAGCGCTTCAACCAGAGATGTCGTAACAGGATGTCGGGTGCGGGGCCACCGGTCTGGAGATACTTGAATTGGCGGCGGTGGCGCGTGGTCCAGGCGACCACATTAGCCGTGCGTGAAGTGGCGTGCGGGCAGGCCGCGGGCAACTCGGCCGTGGCGTATTCATCGGCAGCGGCTTGCTGGCTCGCCAACAGGCCGGCATGTAGGGAGGCCAGCGGGGCCGCCCGCGTGCCGAGATAACCAGGGGCAACGTAGGCCACCATCATCGCCTCGGACATTGCCCAGGCGTATTCTCCGGCAACGAAGCGGCGCACGCCGCGGCGGCAGTAGTGGCCTGGCACGGCGTGGGAGCCATCGATAGGCTTGCACTCGATGAAGAGCCCATCATCGGTCAGCAAGGTGACATTGGGGCGGTCCACCAAGTCGATCCGGAGGTCTGGCATCTTGTCGAGGCTGGCTTGGTCGAAACTGGCCACCTTCGGTTCACGCTCGGGCCGGGCAAAGGTCTCGCGGGTAAAGCCGGGAACCCGGCGTTTCCCATAGATATCATTCACCAGCACCTGGAGCAGCTGGAAAGTAACAACGTCCTCGTGGGCGGTGGCGATGTTGAAGCCCGCGGGAGGTTTTCGTTTCAGGCGCTTCCAAGCCTCGGCGAGCGCCTGTTCAACGATAAGGAGCAGATGGATCGGGATCGAGGGGTGCGGCAGGCGGACGCCCGCGGCGCGATAGAGGCCGATCGCCATGGGTCAGGGCGTGGTTAATCGCCGTTCCCGGGCGAGAGTCGCGGCCAGCAGCCGGGCACGGGTTGGGGTCCAGAAGCGATATTGATTGAGGAGGGCGACCACCAAGCCCCCCTCGACGGCATGCACGACTCGGGTGGCACCGGTGTCGGTAGCCAGCGAAATCACCTGGCGCCAGAGAACCGGATCCAGCTTCGGCTTCGTGCGGCTGCGGCGGGAAACGAAGAGCATCCGGTAACTGGGGATGTCATCCTGACCATCTTGGGCCGTGGGCAACAGGGCGACTCGGGCATCGGCGCCGACGGCGCGGAAATAAGGACGAAGCAATGTCTCGAGGCGATCGCGGAAACGATCCGCTTCCGCCCGGCGCGGCGGGGCGCTGGCGCGCAGGCGCGAAGCTTGGTAGGGTGGCATCACTTCCAAGGTGTCCCGGATCACCTCGCAATCCAAGTTGTCGAGACCGTAGATGGACGCGAAGAAACGGTCGATCAAAGCGAAGACCCGGCGGTCCTCGTTGAGAAGTTGCTTGGATAACGTGAGGATGCGGCGGTGCTGATTCGGAGTCAGCTGCTCCAAGGGCACGAATGGGCAGTTATCAAAGACCTGTTTGTAGATCGTGCGCCGCTCTGCGCCGAGCTTGGTCGCGGTCAGCAGTGCGTAGTGCTGCCATACCGAGCTGTGCGCGAACAGATGGAGATAACGCACAAGCAGGTCGCCATCTGGGGCGCCCGCGGCAGAATAGCCATAGAAACTCTGGTCATAGGCCACATTTTTCTGGCTGAGCAGAGCCCAACCGGATTCGCGGCTGCCACCCGGTGCTTCCTTGATGAGCACCAGCGGGGCACTGTAGATGGCCCGGGGACGAGGGCGAAAAGCCGTTGGCCGCGTGAAGGTATTGAGTTCACGCACGTCGACCGCGAACTTGAATTGCTTGGTAGAGCTAAGGTCGGGGAGGCCGCGGAGCGCGGAGGCGCTGCTCTGGGCCTGCTGCGCCTTAATCTGGTAGCCGTTGCCGGTGGCAAGCTGGCGGGATTTCGTCCAGTAGTCGTCGAGCGTCGGCGCCTGCTTCGCCTTGACCTTACGGACGACGGCGATGTCCAGCGCGGTGCCGAGCGCGAGGGCTTTCCACAGCCACGGCTCAGAGACGGCCGCGGCGGGCGAGACCGGCTCGGCGGAATCGGCGTCGACACGGAATTCGCCGCGCCGGTTCAGGGCATGGTCATAGCTGATCGAAATCCACTGCAGGCGGTGATTCTCGGCGGGGACGCGGTTCTGCGCAAAAAGCAGCAGGAACGGCTGGTTCATCTTCGGCCATACCTCGGTGTCTGAAAGGTTTGAGCCGTTGAAGATACCTTGGACCTCGATGAGGCGCAGGAGCGTCTCCCTTGCGCGCGATGGCACCGCGGTTTGCTCCATCAGGAACCGGCCATGGATGATGAGGGCGATCCGGCCGCCTGGCTTGGCCCATTCGGTTGCGCGCCAGATGAATGGCAGGTCTGGGGCGCCAGCGGGGTTGGCGTAGGCAGCGGCGGTGGCTTGGTCCTTGCGCCGGGCGATGATTTCCCGGCTCAGCTGGTTGAAGCCATCCTGCAGGACTTGGTAGGATTCGCCCTTGGGCTTGGTCCAGGGCGGGTTCCCGATCACGACGTCGAAGGACGCGTTGAAGTCCGTGCCGAGCTTGGGATTTAGGCTACCGAGCACCGGTCCGTGCTCAGCGTCCTGCTTCGTGCGCATCAGGAATAAGGAGCGATCCCGCAGCTCTTGGAAGCGCAGGCCGCGTGGCGGCACCGGCTTGGGATCCAGCTCGATCGCCGTCAGGTAAAGGCTGAGTGCCGCTAGCCGGAGCGCGGGTTCGCTGATGTCGAAACCCACGACCTGCTTTTCCAACAGCTGACGGATGACCTTGGTGTTGGGCCGCGTGCCATCGCTTTCCCAGCGCGCACGATAAAGGCGGCGCAACGCGAGGACCAAGAACACGCCGGCTCCGCAGGCGGGATCCAAAATCCGGGCCGCCTCCGGCTGAGGCAGGCCGTCAAAGGTCTCATCCACGACGGCTTGGGCCAAGTGGCGAGGGGTATAATGGACGCTCGTCTCCCGTGCGCTCGGGTCCCATTTGTGGCAGAAGGCCTCGTAGACTTGGCTCAACAGCCCGACCGGCACGTGCGCGAAGTCAAAGCCGTCCCATTCCAAGCGTAGCTGATAGGCGCCGCCGGCCGCGGCGGCGTCCGCGCGGGCGATGGCCGAGAGGTGGTGGAACGCAACCTGCTTGGTCTTGGTGCCGATCTCGACAAAGAAATTGCGGGAGCCGCGGCCAGTCAGGGGCAGGAGGTCGCCATTGAAAGTTTCGTCCAACCAGCGGCTCGTAGCCCAGGCGAACTCGGCATTGGCGAAGGCATTCGTCGTGTCCTTTAGGTCCGCGTGGATCTCGGGCAAGTCGGCGGCGGTGACGATCTGGCGGTCGGCAAGGAAGCGAAAAAACAGCGCGCGGCCGACCAAGGACAACACGTCGACCGGGTCGATCTTGTGGGTCACGAGCTCATCGGCGGCCTGGTTCAACAACTCGAACATCTCCTTGAACGCGTAGTTGACGTGCTGCGCTTCCTTCTCGTCGTGCAAACCAAAGGCGAGGCGGGAAACGAAGGTCTCGGCGGCGGCTGTGCCGGCACAATATTCCTTCCAGCCCGGGCCGACCTTCTCGAGGGTCGCGGGCGTGACGTGCACCGAGCCTGGCTTGATGCGAGCAAGGTAAATGCGCTCGCCACGGCAACCGAGCACCTTGCGCAAGCCCTCGAGATCCCCGCCGCGGTTGGCGTTTTCCTGGAATGCACCGCACTCGTTGACGAAGAACAAGCGGGGCTGGCCATGGACCTCGACCACGCCATCCGGCAGCACGGGCTTGGCCGCTCGAGGCTCCACCAAGTCGAGGTAATCGAGCTGGGCCGGCGATGCTTGACGTGAGCGGTCAAACAACCGAACCTGTTCGCGTCGAACGCCTAAGGCGTCGATCACGGACCAAAATTCTGTTGAAGGGGATACCGCCATGGAATGAAGACAGACTAGAGCTTAGCCGGCCGAAAAGGCACGTCTGGAATGGCGGCGGGGGGAAGCCCGGCCGCTGGCCACGAAAATGAAGGAAGAAAGGGCATGGAGTTGGACAAAGGCTTGGTCAACGAGTGCGTGCGAAGCGCGCGGGCTGTGGTTGGCCGTCTTGGGTAAGCCCGAGCGCCGCGAGCGCGTAGTGCTGCAGGGCGGGGGAGGCGACGACCTTGAGGCGGCCGGCCTTCATGATGAAATCCAGTTCCAAGGCGCGCCGCTGGGCATCGCCCAAGGCGGGATTGACCTCGATGGCGGTGGCCGATTCGCGGGCCCATGCGATGTCGTCCTCGGGTTTCGCGGCCGCGGGGCCGGTCTCGGCGGTCTCGGCGATGCGGCCCAGCACGAAATCGCGAAAATCGCCTTCATCCGCGCTATAAGCCCGCACGTGCCAGCGCCAGCCGTCGTGGCCCAATGCATGTGGGGTGATCCAGCGCCAGCGGAACGTGTTGGAATGGAGGGAAGCGTAACGGATGCGCAGCGCCTTTCCTGCAAGCATGGCCCGGATCACGGCTTGCGCCACCTCGGGTTCCGCGCGCCTTGCCGGCAGCGCCACGCGGCCAACCCAAGGCCCCGCCGCCGCGGGCCGAGGCGAGTGGGCCAACACACGTGCCGCTTCCTCGAGGCTTTCGTCCGCGGTTACCGGCCGCCGTAATTGCGCGGTGGCGGTGTAGCGCGCGGTGGACTGGTCATACTGCATGGCACTGGGATGGCGTTGGCGATATTCACGAAGGTCATGGCTCGCCTGCAGGGAGGAGATGCCGAATGCCTCGACCAAGTCCCGGCGCCGGACCCACCCCCGCCACCAGAGCAGCTGCTCTACATGAGCCAGCCGATCGCGCTGGGCGCGGCTTACCTTGGTGGATGATACGCGAGGCATAGTTTATATATGGGCATATTTTGTATACCTGTAAAGTTAATATACATATAGGCATCCGCCGTCGAGAGATTGTAACCTCGGCGCATGCGCCCAAGCGCCTGGGAAGGAGAAACCCACGTGCAAGACAGTTGAGCGTCGTTAGCAGGGTGCTACCGGAGCGAATCAGTAGCTAAGCCAATCGGTTCCGTGTTTCCCCGAAAAGGCAGAACTCGTTTAGGCCGCTAGCCAGTCTGCCGTTTCCAGTATTTCGGCACACTTGTCGGAGCGTTTTTAGGTAAGGCCAATACTTTTTACCCGCATGCTGTTGCATACCCTGCTGGGTAATCGTGTCGGTAATAGGGAAGGGCATATGGCAGGAAGACGTCCACTTACTCAGACCGAAGAGCGCCAGCTACTGCGCTTGGTTCGCAAGCTTCATCCTCGGAATCGAGCGCTAATCACAGCCCAATGGTTCACGGGATTTCGCATTCATGAAATCCTTTCGCTCACGGTAGCGAGCGTGCTCCGAAACGGAGCCATTGTTTCCCAGGTCGGCATCACGCCCCGGTTCTTGAAGGGCAAATTCGGCCGTACCCGCTGGGTTCCAGTTCTGCCGGAGTTGCACCGAGCACTGACGAGGCAGTTGTGGTGGCTTGATAGAAAATTCGGTCTACGGCCAGACCTGCCTCTATTCCCGAGTCGCAAACGCCGTCGTGACGGCGTGGTGAGGGCAATCTGCCGTACCCAAGCCCACGATCTTGTGAAAGGGGTCTTTCGTCAGGCGGGTATCGAAGATGATGGCCGGTTGGGCACGCATTCGCTCAGGAAAACTTTTGCAAGGAATGTCTACAAGCACAGCGGCAACGACCTCATGGTCCTGAAAGCCGCCCTCCATCACTCAGACGTCGATACGACTCAAAAGTATCTCGAGACGCGGGAAGAGGATGTCGTGGCTGCGATCACGAAGTGTGATTTCACGCGGCGAGGGCGGCAACGACGGGAGCCGCTCCCTGCCTGGGGAACCAAGGCTCGATGGCCACGGACACGAACGAAGCGAGCCGCTTAATTTCCGAAACGGAAAACGAAAATGAAAAGAAAAACAAATCAGAGCCCAGGGCTCTTAACTAAACAGGTGTTTCATCGTCACCGCGCAAACGTGAGAAAGCTCGTGAAGAGTCGGAGCATGTCTATGCTCGTGCATGAACTTCTCCTCAGGCTATGGCCGCATCAAGTAGGACCTACGATTCCAACGGGTCTCGTGCAATTCTTGAGGATTGCACTGCGGCCCGAATTGATCGGCCTTGTGAAGCCGGAATATTTCATGCGCCCACTCGAGCACATGGAAGTGCGCGGGATCGTGATTGAGTTCATCATCATCTGGGATCCCTCGGACGCCGAACTCGAGCTCCTTGCTGGTAAAATGGCTCCGCATGCCGTCGAGTTTAGCTACGATATCCATGCGGCGATCGGACGAACTATGCAGGACAAGTATATGATGCCGGATACAGGTATGGACCGGCGAGATGTTCGCAAACGGCTACTGGCTCTGCTGGCTCTCGTAACGACCAAGGCCATTTGCCTCCGAGCGGTTTCATCTGCGCAGTAGGTGTCCGGAACGCCCTGCGAAGAGTATCAAGGCATGCTCACGTATAGAGGTGCCTTGTTTTGGCTTCACGCGGGACGTTAGCCCTATAAGAGTGATCGCCGGGCCAGTTTCTTAACTCCGCACACTACTAACCCCTGATAATACCCGGCGTTCGTTTTCTTAGGAAAACATTTACCGGGGTTCTCCATTAACCTATGCCTGCGCCCTCGAAGCGAATCTTCATCCAGACCATCAATGCAGTTCCTTTATGGGGTGAGAAATGTGTTCCGACCGCACTTCATTATACCGGGGAGAAGGAGTTCACGGTAGGCTTTAAGGCAGAGCATGCCGCAAATGATGCCCTCGACGTAAATCGAGATTTTAAGGTCGATTTGGGCCACCTCAAAACAGGCGCTGCGAATCCACAGGCTTTCATTTCTGCTGACGGCGAAAGTCGCTCAGCGAAAATACTGACGCGTGATTTTATGAGCAGCATTTTAGCAGAAACAAATAGATTTCTTTCTAGTTCGGGGGTCGACCAAGCGACACGCCTGATGGTTGCCGAGCCCCTAAATATGCACTCCGAAGAGAACTCGGACTGGCTGGCAAACTATCGGGCCAATCTTCGTGATTTGCTGCGGGGAGTGACATTCAAGGGTTCGGAGAAAATCCGTTTCGATGAGATTGCCTTTCTTCCGGAGCCATTCGCGGTTTTTCAGTACTACCGTTATGGCGTTCGATTCCCTGCAATTACAGGAAGACAGAAATACTGCGCCCTGGTCATTGATTTTGGCGGCGGAACTTTCGATGTCTGCGTGGTCGAAACCACTCAAGACGGTGAGATTAGTCAAAGCGGCAAAAACTCTCGACCATTTGGAGCCTCATCGGTCCCGATTGGAGGATTCCATATCAACCGTAAGATCATCGAATACTTACTGCTCAAGTATGTTGTAGATAGCGATGACGGGCGGAAGTATCGGCGCGGTCTGGCAGCGTATACGAGTTTCCGGGATAACCACACTGACTTTCAGGCGCTTGCTCCGGATATCCAGAATTTCATTAAGAATTTCCAGCGTGCGGCTTTTGAGGTGGAGCGGGTTAAATTGAAGCTATGCCACGCCATTCATGACTGGAAATTAGATGCAGATCTCACGCAGACAGAAAATGTCCTGCTCCCTGTAAACATGTTTAGCGAAGACATGAGCGGACAAGTGGTGATCTTCAGTGCAAAGGAGCTGAGAGATATTTTCTGGAAAGAAGTGTGGGGTCGTCAGCTTTCCGACACCATTAAGAACGCCATGACGAATGCTGCCAGCAATCTGCGAGGACAGCCGATCAACCTAGTGCTTCTTTCCGGCGGTAGTGCCAATATAGGTTGGCTGAGCGAGTTGCTTAGAACGGAATTCGTCGAGGAGCTGCGCAGCGCAACTTTTCTTCCGTTGGAGGATTACAAGGAGGTTGTATCGAAGGGGTTGGCTGTTGAGTGCGCCCGGCGTTTCTATTCGGAAACAGCAACGGGCGATTTTGAGTCGGTAATCTACAATCCACTTTGGTTGCTCGTTGATGTTGCGAACACGGGAATTAAGCCCCGAAAATTTCAACCGCTGGAGTCGGCGCTTCCAGACTGTTCTGCGCAGCCGGGCCTACTTATCGATGCCGCCACTTCGCTGGAGAAGCTGATCGATCTGCCGATGAATTGGAAAATGCGCGGAACGGGAAGCACACCGAAGAACTTGAAGTATTATTTTCTTCGCACGGGGGGAGAGGCAGAAGGAACCCAAACTCCGGCGGGCGTTTCACCCGAAGCGATGTTGAATTTCGAAGAGAACCGTTTGGATGCTCCACCCGGAAAAGCGTTTGATTCTGATCTCAAGGTGAGGCTGGAAATCCGTTCTGATGGCACGGCTTGTCCCACCTTTATATTTAAATCGCCGAATAATTCCGATGGCGAAGAGGTCAAAAAAACGGGGAAACCATTCTTTATCGACATGACCGCGGCACAGCGGGTCAAACATTCGCCGCATTATGCTTACGTAGGGTTGGATTTTGGCACCAGCAATACTTCGCTCTCGCTTGTAACCCAACGCACGATTCAGGAAATGGAGGACCGTTCCCGGCACGCAAGCTGGCAGGAACTGGCCGAGCTCCCTGGCCGATTGCCGCATCCGCTAGCTGAGCCACTGCAAAGTTTCGTAAGTGAAACCCTGAATAAAGAACGAGCGGCGAACAGTGCGCGACAATTTGTGGAGGCGGCGCTCACCTTGGCTTTTGTATCCGGATATTTGGATCACTGTATTCAGATGGGCGAAGCAAGTCAGTCGGGAACCACTAAGTTGCTGTTTGATCTGCGGCAAAATTCACCTGGCCCAGTGTGGGCACGTATCAAAGAGCTTTATCTAAAGCCGCGGCACCTGAAGTCGCCCAGGCTTTCCAGTGCTTGGTCGAAACTGGTCGAAACACCGGTGCTGGGTGCAATCGATCTGATTGTTGAACAGATTGCTTATGTGAAACACGACAAAGCGAAACTCGATGACATTGAGTGGCACGACACGCTTCACGCTTTAGGCAATATAGCTGCTAATTTTGCGGAGGAGACTCACTTCGGGTTTATCGAAAATGTGGATATTGATGCTCTAAGTGGCGAAGTTGTCGCAGACTTCAGACTAGCATTAGGCAAGCCGCCGTTCCACCGGCGCTTAAAACTGTCCCTGCCCAAAGCATTGCCCGCCAAACAATCTTACTTGGTGCACGCTTCGACTAAAATGGCAGTTTCGCTGCTCCCGTTTTACCATTTCGACAACAAGCAGCATTCCATGAGTTACGATCACGGTTTGCTCCACACCTTGGATCAAGTGGACGCTCGGAAGAAATCTCTCTCATATAAAAACTGCTTCCGTGAGCCACCTGTCGAAATCCTTGAAACAGATAAGCCATTGGGAGCCCTTGTAACCATGCTGATGCATCGGTGGGACAAGGATATTCCTGTTCAACCGATTTCTCCGATTAACATAATTACCGAAGAACTGTCGCCATAGTCGCAATCAGCCGCACCCACGGAAATAGCGACGCGAGGGTCGGGCGTTTCAACCCGCCGTACCCTCCGCTCCCCGGAACCGAACGTTTTCCCGAGAATATTAGATTGGGTGCCTTCTGAACAGAATTAATCGCGGACATCAATTCTTCGAGTGTTTACATCATTTCAGTATGACTGCTCCCTGTAACCGTGAAATTCGAATGCCCTGTGTGTGCTCGCTTAGTTGCCGAGACGGAATTCAGAGAGCACCATGATCACATTGCCTGTTTGGCATCTGAGGTGGGACGAGCTCATGTGAGAAATGACAATATCCAAAATCAGCGCCCTAAAAGATACCCGGATTTCGTAAGGTATGTTGAGAGCCAAAAGAAATTCCCGAATCAGGGTATTTGCGAGAAATGCAATAATGCGGAGGGAGCGCTTAAACTCCGAGTTTGGCATGACAGCACGCTCAAGCAGCGAATGGACAAACATTTCACGTTCTCGCCTGATGAGTTAAAACTCATTCTGTTTGTAAATGCGTCTGAACCCGACCGAGTGCGCACAAACGTGGCAGCAGCCCAGAAAGTCTATGATGCAGCGAAAGCAGCGCACCTTGTTCGCAAAGCATGCGTTTCGGCTAAAATACCAAGTATTCTGCAATAGGGCGTGAAGTGCTGACGTAGCGCAAAGAATGGGGCCGTATCTATCGGTTGGCATCTTGCCTCTGGTGGCTAACATTTGATTCAGGGATCGCAGTGGGTGCAACGAATGGTCCGTAACGTGGGCACTGGGAACATAGACCGCCCGGGCGAGTCGGCCCAAAGGTGGAAGACAATGCACTCGGGTTATGTTTCCAAGCGCGGGGTTGAGGCAGGTGTTGGGAAAATGACGGGCCCACCAAAAGTAATTTCCAGATGATAAAACGCATTTTAGTGGCAAAAAATAGGCGCCGCGACCCGGGACAAAAGATAGTACCGTTAGCTGTCCCGGGATACGGTAAGCTTCCAAAAATGGATTTGGGTCGTGGAGCGTTTTTCAGTCTGAAGACCTTAGTGCCGGAAGGCGCGGGAAGTCGTGCGTTCCCCGCTCAAAAGCCCACCCAAAAGAAGACAATCGTGTGCGGTTTGGGGCGGGGGGGTTCAGTCCGCCTGTATCCGTGATCTGAGAACTCTCCTCCGAACGCGCTAACCTTCCATTTCCCCAAAACCCTTTCCGCTCCGCGGTCAACCTCCTCGTCGCCAGAGTCGCTCGCGGATATTGAATGATTCCCACTCTAGCGGAATGCACCTCGTCGGGCCCTCCGTTTTCGAGCTTTGCCCGCTCAAAGCGACTTTTCGGTGTAGATGGTGGTTGCGATGGAGTGCCATTCCCGTAGCTAAGATTACATCTTCGTTCAGGGGCCACTGAACCCGGCAGATGACCTCTAAATTAAAAATAGTCGCCTCGAAGGTAGCGAGCAGCGCCTTGTGGAGGATTCCATCCTGGGGCTTGGCGTTCCTTATGTGGTTCCTTGCATCTAGCGCGAGCGCGGGAATCGATTTTTCGCAGCCCTTCCGGAGTTTCAATTCGAACGCCCCCGGCAATCCTTACGGGCTGACCGATTTGGACGAGATCGACCCGGGGCCTTATCTTTATACGCGATGGGGCGTCTATTTAGGCACCCCTTCCACCATTGCTCCTCCGACCGTCACCATCGGATTTGATAATTTAACCCGCGGCCCGTTTTCCTACAAGAACAAGGACCTGTTTATTTCCTCCAGTCTGGCATCCCTAAACCGGGTGGCTTTGCCGGATGTTGCGCCAGCCTCCACTCAGGCGACCTGGCTAAGCCCGGGGACTGATAGCAACGGGTATGTGAATTACATCATGCAAAGCCCAGTCTTTGCTGATCATTGGTTTCGCAAACTGCACTTCGCGAACTCACTGAATGTATTTTCGGAGCAAGCTGCTCAACGATCAGTTTCGGCAGATGATCGCAAATTGATAGTCCTTATTCATGGATGGAATCCGGACGGTGGGCCGGATATGTTTGTCGGCGAGTTCCAACAGCTGGTTGATAATATCTACTCGCAGATTCAAAATCACCCGGATTGGCAACTGGTCCTTTACCATTGGGAAGCCGACGCAGATACCGGCCCAGTCTTCGCCGCAGATGTTGCAATAAATGGCAGTGAGGCAGCCGAAGCTGCCTATCAGCACGGTAAACATCTTGGCGAATTGTTGCTTTCACTATCACCCAACCTCGAAAAAATTCATCTTATCTCGCATAGTGCCGGCGCGTGGGCCGCGCGCTCCACCGCAAAGTTTCTCTTCGATCATGCGCCCAATCCAGCAGCATTGCCAGTGGTCGAAGTCACCTTGCTGGATCCATTCATTCCTGACCAGGTGCCTGGAGTCCTAACCTTACAGACGAGTAATCTGACGAAGGCTAAGATGGATCAGATGCCTCTTTTTGCTGCAAACGCTAAGATATTTCGTCTCGAGAATTACTTCTCGGTTGATGGCACCCCTGGCACTGATGTGGGCAACTTTGCCTGGAACAATTCCCGCGATATAAACCGACAGGTAAATTGGGTCGACGTAATCGATGGATTGGCTCCCAAGCCCTACTACGGGAATGGCGACATCAACCTGACGAAGTTCTCGGGTCACTTTGGGCCAATCCTTTTCTATTCCGATACGGCCGCCGCTTACTCCGCTGCGCGCACGCTGGCTACAGCGTTGGCGAACCCAGCCATCAATCTCGAAACCGACGGCTGGGGAAGCAGTCTTTTTCTCAATGAGTTGATCATTGATCAACCACCCCAATCCAACACCGGTGCCGTGGTGGGACAACCGGTCACTTTCAGCGTTCACGCCAAGACCCGTCGCGAGCAGCTCAATTTTGATTCGCTCGGTTATCAAATCCGATACGTGTGGCAGAAATTTGATGAGGCTACGGGAACATGGATCACCGCATATGGTTCGAATGGCACCGATACCTACGCGCGCAGTTCACCAATCGCGGACGAAGCCGGACTATTCCGCGTGGTGGTTGATAACGGGACGGGCGAAGTATCTGCCGAGTTCACGCTGGGCTTTGCCAATGCTTCGGGGTCACCGTTTCTCAGCATCACCTCGCCCTTAAACGGCGCGACCCTTGCAAATTCAGTGGACGTTTCAGTCCAAGCCGCTGCCAGCGTTGATCGCGTCGAGTTCTTCGTTGACGGGGTCAGCAAGGCATCAATCTCCGCGGCGCCGTTTGGTTGGACGTGGAACACCGCTTCTGCGTCCAACGGATCTCATACCATTACGGCCAAGGCTTTCGGCGGTTTGGTGGAAAGCCTGTTGGGTTACGCCCCTCCCGTTGAAGTCCAAGTGGCAAATTCCTCTTCGCCGCCACCGGCTGACGCTGACGCGAACGAGCCGAACGATTCGTCACTTCAGGCCACCGCTTTGGATTTTGGGGTGGCGGGCCAAGGGAGGATTTCCTCCCCCACTGACGTCGACTGGTTCAAGGTGAATGTGACGGCTCCGGGTCAATTGGCCTTTAATCTTATGGTTCCTGGGGACAAAGATTTCGATCTTGAGCTCTATGGGCCGGACGGCGCCTATCTGACCGGCTCCTATAACGGCATTGGTCTCTCTGAGAGCATAACCTACAACGCCTCAAGCACCGGGACCTATTTTGCGAGGATTTACGGGTATCCCGCTGGCAGCGGATCGTTCAGCGTATCCGAAGGATATTCGCTCACCGTAAACCTAACAAGTGGAGTGATCAAAATTGTATCCGCCCCGCAGAATGTTACGGTCCCTTGGGGGGCAAGTGCTTCATTTCAAGTGGTTGCCAGTATCGATACGAATTCTCCCCTGAGCTATCAGTGGTATCGCAATGGCAGCGCTATTCCTGGCGCAACCGCCGCCACTTACTATACCCCGCCCGCTGCTCTGCTCGAAGATGGCAACCAATTTGCCGTGCAGATCACGAGTGCGTTTGGTGTCATCACTACACCGGCGGCGACGCTGACTGTAGCAAATCCGACCTCCAACACTTGGACCGGCGCGATCTCGAACGACTGGAATGAGCCGCTCAATTGGGATCAAGGTCACTTGCCAAACGGAAGTGAAGTTGCCCGCATTTATGCAGGAGCTCCATTAGCATCGAATCTCTCAAGCAGCACTACGGTAATATCTGGAGGCTCGCTCACCCTGCTGGGCAACCTCAACGGAGCTGTCACGGTCGCCAGCGGAGGGACGCTGATCTTTGACGGAACGAACGAGCATGGGATGTATGGGACACTCACCAACGCCGGCACCGTCATCGTTCAGGGCAGCGGAGCACTCCGTGCCTACAACGGTGGCGGCGCCATCACCAACCTAGCGGGTGGGCTCTTCGACCTGCGTTCGAATGTTCCGCTGACGGGCTATTACTACAGCAACGCGTGGTTCCTTACCCCGTTCACCAATGCCGGCACCCTGCGCAAGAGCGCGGGGACCGCGACCGACTTCAGCTACAGCCTGACCAACACTGGCACCGTGGATGTCCAGACCGGCACGATCAGCTTTGACGCCTTGGCGACGAGTGCCGGCACTATCTCTGCGAGCGCGGGGGCAGGAGTCGTGGTGGCCGACGGCATCACCTTGCAGGATGGCAGTGCGTTTGTGGGTGAGGGAAACATCCAGTTGAACAGCACCGTGACTGGGCAGATCAACGGGACTGGACTGGTCTCAACTAACCTGAGCGGCACCTGCACGATCAACGGCTCGCTGACCCTGTTGGGCCCGGGCAACCTCAACGGAGCTGTCACGGTCGCCAGCGGAGGGACGCTGATCTTTGACGGAACGAACGAGCATGGGATGTATGGGACACTCACCAACGCCGGCACCGTCATCGTTCAGGGCAGCGGAGCACTCCGTGCCTACAACGGTGGCGGCGCCATCACCAACCTAGCGGGTGGGCTCTTCGACCTGCGTTCGAATGTTCCGCTGACGGGCTATTACTACAGCAACGCGTGGTTCCTTACCCCGTTCACCAATGCCGGCACCCTGCGCAAGAGCGCGGGGACCGCGACCGACTTCAGCTACAGCCTGACCAACACTGGCACCGTGGATGTCCAGACCGGCACGATCAGCTTTGACGCCTTGGCGACGAGTGCCGGCACTATCTCTGCGAGCGCGGGGGCAGGAGTCGTGGTGGCCGACGGCATCACCTTGCAGGATGGCAGTGCGTTTGTGGGTGAGGGAAACATCCAGTTGAACAGCACCGTGACTGGGCAGATCAACGGGACTGGACTGGTCTCAACTAACCTGAGCGGCACCTGCACGATCAACGGCTCGCTGACCCTGTTGGGCCCGGGCAACCTCAACGGAGCCCTCACGGTCGCCAGCGGAGGGACGCTGATCTTTGACGGAACGAACGAGCATGGGATGTATGGGACACTCACCAACGCCGGCACCGTCATCGTCCAGGGCAGCGGAGCACTCCGTGCCTACAACGGTGGCGGCGCCATCACCAACTTGGCGGGCGGGCTCTTCGACCTGCGTTCGGATGCTCCGCTCGACGGTA
>Ga0265327_10001293_pt1 | contig 32826 bp, 30 predicted proteins | sample 41621metaG_FD_202089 | JGI IMG/M metagenome (GOLD analysis project Ga0265327, IMG submission 202089) | Rhizosphere microbial communities from Carex aquatilis grown in University of Washington, Seatle, WA, United States - 4-16-21 metaG | ecosystem: Host-associated > Plants > Roots > Rhizosphere...
TGTCCGTCAGATCGGAGATTCATCCATCACCAAGCAATGGACAGCCTTTGTTAACTCAAAGGACGCCAAGACAGCCCAGGCCGGTGCTGTAAAGTTGATGAGTATGGTGACCAATAAGATGTTGTAAGGCTTAGTTGCGCCACATCTATTTTAGGTGCTAGTATGTCTCTACTATGAGAAAAAAAATAGTAATAAAAGACCAAAAAGAAGAGGGAATGATAGCCAAAATAAAGAGTCAAACTGACTTTCTAAGTTTACGTATTCAGAGACTTTTGGATCTGCCTGATCTGACTAAAAAAGCAAATTCTCCAGTAAAAATTTTGTTCGACCAGATAATCAGTTTGGCTAGATTTAAAGATTTTGATTTAGTTGATTTTCCTAAAATTGTAACTGTTGAAGAAGATTTTGATTTGCTCAATACTCCGAAAGATCATCCAAGTAGAAAAAAAACTGATACTTATTACATTGATGACACTCATGTTCTTCGAACACAGATGACGGCTTTCTGGTCTTTCTATTTGAGGAATCCAGATGTTTTAAAAAGACTTGAAACAGAAGGTCAAATCGCCGCTCTTTCACCAGGTCTCGTATATAGAAAAGATGAGATCGACAGACATCATTTTCCGGCTTTTCATCAGATCGATGGTTTGCTTATTTGTAAAAAAGAAAAGAAAGTTATAACTCAGGATGACTTGAAGGAGGTTCAGGCAGATCTTGCAAAGGGTATTTTCGGTGCAGATATCGAGTATAAATTCCTTGATGATGATTTTCCATATACGGTTCAGAGTTTGGAGATGGATATTATGTTCAATGGAAATTGGTTGGAAGTGAATGGTGCTGGCCTCGTCAATCCTATAGTTTTGAAGAATTTTGGTTTAGATCCAGAGGTTTATAATGGTTGGGCATTCGGTTTCGGTGATCGTTTGGCGATGATCAAAATGGCGATTCCTGATATCAGAATTCTCTGGTCAGATGACCCTAGGATTACCAGTCAATTCAAAGATATAAATAGTAAGTTCAAAGACGTTAGTAAATACCCTTCAACTTTGCGTGACATCTCTTTTATCATTGATAAAGATATCAGTTTAAATAGTTACTACGAAATTGTCCGTGAATGCGCAGGCGATCTCATTGAAGAGGTTCAACTTCTAGATACATATAAAAATGCCAAAAAATTCGGTGAAGATAAAGTTAGCTACACATTCCGAATAGTCTATCGTTCGTTTGAGCGCACTTTAACGAATGAAGAAGTGAATGCTATTCAAGATAAAATTATTGAGAAGACAAAGAGTGAGTTGAAGGCGGTGGTTAGATAAAAGGCGATGGTAATTTAAGGGTTTATATATAAAAAATCGCTGAGGCTGTCCTCGGCGATTTTGGTTTAAGTTTTAATTCCTCAATTAAAATTTAGAAAGCGTGTATGAGGCGAACTTTTCCATTTTTGTCGTGAAAAAAATCAGCACGAACAATTTTTTTGCTATCACTTTTAAACGTGAATCTGTAGCACGATTTATTTATCCAACGACACTCTTCACCAATTAGATTGTCTTGGTGTATTACCAGATGCCTTCTTTCTACTAGGGTCTTTTCACTGATTCTTTTCGAGTAAATAGCCATAAACCCAATACAGGCAGTTTCAGAATCTGTGTTTTGAGTGTCTTTTGAGACCGCAGCAAATGTCTCACATTTCCATGTTCGTCCAGGTATAGATGCAAATTTTATCCTGACTCGTTTGAATTGCTTGGGCGTGAATTCGACAAAGAAATTACGATTAGCAACCTTATCAACGACCTGGCAAAATTCCAGTAGTTCAAGTGTGCTCATGATTTGTATTTTCCTCCTTTCAAAATACATTGTTAATCTATTTGTTATTCTGCTCCTTTCAGTGCAAAAAATCAATAGTAAATTGACTTACAAAAGCGACCTGATTTACTCATTTTTACACGTGCATTTGGGGTGTATATTTGGTATAATTATTGTTACAAAACTTCATTATTTACGTCATTATTTTAATGCACACTTATTATTAATATGTCTGAAAATACCAAGGAAACAAAGGCTAAAAAAGGAGATTCAAGTAGTCATTATGACGCATCATCAATCCAGGTTCTAGAGGGGCTAGAACCAGTTAGAAAGCGTCCTGGTATGTACATCGGTACTACCGGTCCAGATGGCTTGCATCACCTCATAACCGAGATCTTTGATAACTCCCGCGATGAGGCGATGGGTGGTTTTGCTAATGATATTGAGATCGCACTTTTACCAAACAATCGTGTTCGTGTCACCGATAACGGTCGTGGTATACCTGTTGATGTCCATAAACAGACAAAAACATCTGCGTTGGAAATGGTCATGACTGTTCTTCATGCTGGTGGTAAATTCGGTGGTGAAGATAGTGGTTATAAAGTCTCTGGTGGTCTCCACGGTGTCGGTGCATCTGTCGTTAACGCTTTGTCTGTTTACGCTCAGGTTCTAGTTCATCGCGATGGTGGTATATACATGCAGGAATATTCTCAAGGAAAAAAGAAAGCTGCTGTGAAGAAAATTGGTTCATCAAAGCTTCATGGAACTATTGTGACTTTTGAACCAGACCCAATTATTTTTAAAGAAGGAGTAGTTTTTGATTTCAATCGTGTGGTCAGTCATATGCGCCAGCAAGCTTATCTAGTTCGCGGTCTTCGTATATCTGTCATTGACGCTCGTGAGCAGATAGCATCATTTGGTTCTGATAATGAACTATTCTATATTCGCGATACGGGTGTTGAGGCTCCATCATTTACTTTTTATTTTGAAGGAGGACTAGTTTCACTTGTGAAGTTTACAAATCAGCTTTTGAAGCCTATTCATAAGAATATTTTTTATGTAGAAAAGAAGGTTGAAGGAGTCGAATCGGTAGAAGTTGCTCTGCAATATGCTGATGATGTTTCTTCACACATTCTTGCTTTTGCTAACAACATTCATACTCCAGAAGGTGGAACTCATGTGACCGGTTTCAAAACTGCCCTCACTCGCACATTGAATACCTATGCGAAGAATAATAATTTTGCCAAAGGGGAGGAGACTTTCACTGGTGATGATATTCTCGAAGGTCTGACAGCTGTCGTTTCTGTTAAACTTCGTGAAATTCAGTTTGAAGGACAGACAAAGGCTAAGCTCGGAAGTATGGAAGCGCAAGGTGCAGTTGCAACAGTTTTTGGTGAAGCATTTGCTGCATTCCTAGAGGAGAACCCAGAAGACGGTAGAGCCATGATAAACAAGGTTATATTGGCTATGAAGGCCCGTAAAGCCGCTAAAGCAGCCAAGGACAGCGTTCTACGTAAAGGGGCTCTAGAAGGCATGACTTTGCCTGGAAAGCTCGCAGATTGTCAATCTAACGATCCTGCAGAATCTGAACTATTCATAGTGGAAGGTGACTCTGCTGGAGGTACTGCGAAGCAAGGTCGTGATCGTAAGACGCAGGCTATATTGCCATTACGTGGAAAGATTCTAAACATCGAACGCGCTCGTCTCGATCGTATGCTCGGAAGTGAACAGATTAAAAACCTGGTGTTGGCTTTTGGTACAGCTATTGGGGACACTTTTGATATCAGTAAACTTCGTTATCATAAAATCATCCTTGCAACAGATGCCGATGTTGACGGTGCCCATATCCGTACACTTATCCTCACGCTTTTGTATCGCTACTTCCGACCTCTAGTTGATGGTGGGCACGTCTTCATCGCTCAGCCACCGCTCTATAAAGTTAAGAAGGGAAAGGAGATTCATTATTTTTATGATGATGCTGCAAAGGTTAAATTCCTAGGTAAAGATTTTGATGAAGCACAGCTCTTGGGTGAACATGGGGATGAACCTGCTGAAGGATCAGGGGGTGGAGAAATGTCTGAAGAAGAAAATGATAAAATTTTGGCAGAAGCAGGTTTTGAAAAGACTGGAAAAGAAGGAAAAGGTAAGGGTGCAAAATCTGAACCTGTTGTGTCAAAGCAGGCAAAGATTTCAATACAGCGTTATAAAGGTCTTGGTGAAATGAACCATGATGAACTCTGGGAGACAACTATGGATCCAAACAGACGTATATTGAAGCAGGTTGGTATTGAGGATGCTGCTGAAGCTGATAAGGTCTTCGATATGTTGATGGGTGACGATGTGCCAGCACGTAAGTCCTTCATTCAGTCAAATGCAAAGATGGCGAATTTGGATATATAGATTATGACTAATAAAATATTTGAACAATTAGAGGCTATTGCTACGTCAGCTTATTTTGTTAATGAATCGTATAAACTTACTGATGAATGGGTTTCATCTATTTGGATAAATAAAATTTAGTTACTTAAACTTTCTTGCAACTAAAACAGCTATCACGATAGCTATAACAAGTAAAATATCAAGAATAATGTAGCCTGTATTCATAAATTATTTTTCTACTTTTGCTACTAGTAAAAATAAGCCAATAGCTATGACTAGTAAGGCGCCTACTATGTAAAATGTTGTCATTGCATTTTGAAAGTTAGTCATTTAATTATATAGATATTACCTTGATAAATACAGTACGCTAAACGACCAGCATACTAGAGATAAAAACAGTCCAGCTAGAACATATTGCCAGTTAGTCACTTGGCTAACTATTGGGTCAACCAAAACTGAGGCAAAAAATACTTGTCCAATGCCGTTTAAGACATCTTGAAGAGATTCATTTCTTTTTCGTGTGAGAGCAAACATCAAACAAATATAATATATGTTAAAGAACTAAACTGTAATCGACTAATTACAGTGGTAATTTTATTCTAAAAAATATTGTAGTCAATATTTACTGTAATACAAAAATATTTTCTAATTCTCTAAACTGTCTTCACTTTCAATTTTGACTGGCGCTTCTTATCTAATTTTGGAAGTTTCAAAATGAGTAAGCCGTGCTTTTCAATAGCCTCAGCCTCATCAACATCTATCTCTTCTGGAAGTTGGACTGTTCTTGAAAAAGACCCCCAGTAAAGCTCACGTGCGAAATAATCCTCCTCTTTAGAAATGCGTTCTTCTTCACGATGACCTTTGATAGTTACTGAATCACGGGTTATGGATATATCTAGATCCTCAGGTCGTACACCGGCAATCATACTTTTAATAACGATAGAATCTGGAGTTTGGTATACATCCACAGTGAGTTCACCTTCAGATTCTGTTTCTTCGTCAGACCAGACATTCACCGCTTCTTCTTGCTTAGCAACAAGTTTTTTTGATGCCTTTGTTTCAGACATACCATCATCCATTCTGACGGTACCAGTTAATCTTTCGAAAAAAGAGCGGTTATCTTTGGCCATATTATTATATTAATTTATTAAGGATTAAATTTTAATGAAGTGAAATTTAAGATATGAAAGGGACAGGACGAACTGCTTTTACTTCTTCAAAGAGAATGATCAAGACTACAACCGCTCCCCAAATCCATCCGAATGCTTTGAGCGTATCTGTTCCGTTAGCGTTAATTATAGACAAATTGAACGTTGCATGCAATGCGATAGCGCCAACCAGTCCTACCAAGGCTGCTAATATTTTCATAAGACGACCACGGTAAAAGACATATCCGATCATAAATCCAACCAATGATGAACTAACCACATGGACAAGTGTGGCACCAATAAAGCGCATGTTTGTGGTCACGAGAGCTTGGGCCATACTACCGTCTGTAAGAGGGCCAAGTATAAAAAGGGTATTTTCTATTGCTGCAAAACCTAGAGCAACACTTGCACAATAAATCATAGCGTCGACAGGATCTTCAGTCATACGAGTACGGAATATGATGGTTCCTGCAACTATGAATTTTATTGCCTCTTCAAAACCCGCCCAGCATATATAGCGATTTGTCGAATCTGATATGCTATCAGCTATTATTTTTTCAGCAAATATTGATACTACAACAGCTATAGCACCACCAATGAAACAACCAAATATAATAGCGCGTGGTTTTCTGTGAGCAGAATCTTCGTGAGTGAAGAAAAAAAGCCACAAAAGCGAAGGTAGGACGCCAGCTATAAAAGCATATAGAAATGTGTATAAGTGCAACATATCTTGCTACGCATTATAACACTTTTTTAAAGATTATTTATCTGGATAGTTTCTGAGTTCCGTCGGCTCGAATTTCTTTGGAATACCTAATTGTTATATCTGAAGAAGTTATTGCGCCAACTAGAGCAATCATGAGAGCGTTATCTCCAGAGAGATGCTGTGATGGCATAAAGATCGGTATACTATAATCGTTTGCAACCTTTTGAAATCTTTTACGCAAAACATGATTAGCGCTGACTCCACCGCCTATTACTATTGATTGAGCGCCGGTATCTTCTATTGCTTGACGTAATTTGGTATCCAAAACATCAGATACAGACTGTTCGAATTCGTAGGCTAATCCTTTTTTGAAATTATCATTAAATTTTTTAGATGTTTGTGCGTCTCTGACCGCATATAGCACAGCGGTTTTCAATCCGGAAAATGAGAAGTTTAGATCTTTACTGTTGATCATTGGTCTGGGTAATTTGATAGGAGATTCTATTTTTTGTTCGTAAGCTTCGTGAGCAAGTTTAGAAATATGTGGACCTCCTGGGTATGGCAAGTCTAAAAGTCTTGCAACTTTATCAAAAGCTTCGCCGACAGCATCGTCGCGGGTTTGTCCGAGAAGCGAATATTCGAATGTTTGAAAACTTTTTACTGGTACTTTTTCTGACGGCTCAATTTTAATTAATTCTGTATGGCCACCACTAATGAGCAGTGCCACTGCAGGCATAGATAGTTCCTTCAATTGTTGCCATGTGCCATAAGGCTTATCATCATCTAAAAGAGAACCTATAACGTGTCCCTCCATATGATTCACGGGCACAACTGGTATATTCCAAAGTTCGCCAAGCATGCGTGCAAAAGTTATGCCCACCCACAGAGCAGGTTCAAGTCCTGGTCCCTCTGTAACTGCAATACGATCAATGTTAGGAATATTCTCTAGAAAGTGAGCGTGTTTGAATGATTCAAGTAAGTCAGAATTTTGCTCACCGTATTGTTTTTGAAATGATTCAAGTTTTTCCGTGAATTTATTTTTTATTTGTAACTTGGTATTTTGAATTTGGTTTTTGTTAGGTAAGTCTTTTAAGATTTTATCTAAAAGTGGTACGAGGTTTTTGCTGTGCTCACGCTTTGCTAGTGTAGGGAAGACACCGCCATAGGCACTATGAAGAGCTGCTTGTGAATGGACCAGTGATTGAATGACGCGGTATTCGGTATATAAATTGACATCGCCTTTATCATTAGCTTTTGTCTCACGTGTTTCTATGAGCGCGAGAGCTGTCTCGTCACAAGATGTTTCGATGCCGAGGATTATCATTTTTTTGTGCGCGATACAGGATTCGAACCTGTGACCTACCCCACGTCAAGGGGTCGCTCTACCAACTGAGCTAACCGCGCATTTCAACTACCTTCGTTATCTACCAAGACACCTAACCGCGCGATTAAACCAATTTACCAGAATTTCTACTAAAAATCTAGTGTGATTTTACAGTTCTTCTCGTATGAATTTTTCTAACCTACCATCTGGAAGATCTAACCCTGTTTGGGTACCATCAACCGTGCTTCCTATAAGTAGGTGATATATTTTATAGTTTTTTAATGTACTTGTTTCAATTCCTTCATTCTTTAAGCCTCTTAAAAAATCAACGACTTTACCATGTGTTGCAAATCGATCGCCGTCACTCATTTTTTGTTTTAATATTTCCTTCAGTCCCGCCAAATGATTGGCTTCGTCTATAGCCTCTTGCTGCTCAATATTAACTGCTAATTCCTGCGTTTCCATATGACTAGAATACCACAATGTGTTAAACTCCTTCAATGACACAAGTATTAACTGGACGTATATCCACTACTCGTAAGGGTGCTGGTTACATAGATGATCCAGATCCACGCAAGGATTCGATATATATTGAAGAAGGTAATCTTAATACAGCTTTGAACGGTGACACTGTTGAAGTTAGTTTTGCCATGAAGAATATTCGTGGAGTTAAACAACCTGTTGGACAAGTTTTGCGTATAGTAGAACGTGCTAAGGATCACTTTGTCGGTATTGTTGATATTTTGAATAGTGAGTATGTCGTCATTCCTGATGACAAAAAGATGTATACAAACATCAAGCTACAAGCTCCAAATTCAAAATTACAAACTGTTCAGCTCAAAAAAGATGATAAGGTTTACGTCAAAATGTTGCCCTGGACAGACTCAAAGAAACTACCAGAAGCGACGCTCGTCAAAATTCTTGGTAAAAAAGGTGTAAATAATGTTGAGATGGAATCGATCGTCCTTGAAAAAGGCTTTGAAGTCGGTTTTCCAAAAGGCGTTGAAAAGGAAGCTGAGATGATTGAGAAGAATGAAAGAATTATCAGTAAAGAAGAAATTGCTAAGCGTCGCGATATTCGTGGTACGCAGACTTTTACAATTGATCCATTTGATGCAAAAGATTTTGATGATGCTATTTCATTTAAGAAATTTGCTGGTGGCGTGCATGCTGGAAAATATGAAATTGGAGTCCATATCGCTGACGTATCTCATTATGTCCGTGAAGGCAGTGCACTCGATAAAGAGGCTGTAAAGCGTGGTTGTTCTATTTACCTCGTTGACCGAACTATTCCTATGCTTCCAGAGGTTCTTTCAAATGATGTATGTAGTTTGAATCCGCAAGAAGATAAACTGAGTTTTTCAGCGATATTTATAATTGATGAACAAGGGAAAGTTTACGAGCGTTGGTTTGGTCGCACAGTGATGAATTCAACTCATCGTTTTACATACGAGACTGCTCAGGCGGTTATAGATGGTGAGCCATCGAAAGTTGAAAAGTATTCAAAAGGAATTCAGACAACAGTTTCAGCTGAAAAAGGTATGCAGTATCGTGAACCACTTTTAACTTTAAATAAGATTGCAAAGATCTTACAAAAAGAAAAGTCTTCAAACGGCGCTATTGAGTTTGATACACAGGAAATAAAATTCCGTCTTGATCCAACAGGTAAACCTATTGGCGTTTATGCTTATGAACGTTTAGATACTCACAAGCTTGTTGAGGAGTTCATGTTGCTCGCAAACCGTGAGGTAGCTAAATACGTCTTTGATCAGATTAAGAAAAAAGGAAAGCGTGACACCGGTGCTATTTATAGAATTCACGATGCTCCGGATAAAGATAAGATTAAGAACCTGGCATTATTTGTCAAAGCTTTAGGTTTTGATTTGCGTGCTGATAAAGATGGTGTGGTTACAGCTCATGGTTTGAACGATCTTTTGGAACAGATAGATGGAAAGCCACAAGAAAATCTCATTCGTACAGCTATACTTCGTTCAATGCAAAAGGCTATTTATTCAACTAAAAACGTTGGTCACTTCGGTTTGGCTTTTGATTTCTATACACATTTCACCTCACCGATTCGTCGTTATCCAGATTTGCTAGTTCATCGTGTTTTGGCGAAGCATCTTCATGATGAACCTTTTGGTGATAAAGATATTGTGGCTTTTCAGAATATAGCTGAGAGTTCAACTCGTCGTGAGATCAGTGCTTCAGAGGCTGAGCGTGAATCGAAGAAATTGAAGCAAGTTGAATATATGAGTGAGCGTCTTGGAAAAGTTTTTGAAGGTACAATCACTGGCGTAACGAAGTGGGGAATGTACGTCGAAGAAAATGAAAGTAAATCAGAAGGTATGATTGGTATGCGTTCGCTTGGTGATGATTATTTTATTTTTAATGAAAAGTCTTACTCAATTATTGGTGAGAAAACTAGGAAAGTTTACACGCTTGGAGATAAAGTTAAGTTTAAAGCTGTCTCCGCGGACCTTGATAAAAAACAGTTGGAGTATGTGTTGGTGAGTGAATAATTAATATAAAGTAAGACAAACAAAAAACCGCCCGAAGGCGGTTTTTTGAAAGTGTTAAGCGAGGATATTATCCGCGTGTAACGTTCTTTGCACTTGGTCCTTTCTGGCCATCAACTACTTCGAAGTTGAGCTTGTCGCCAACCTGGAGTTCATTGAAAGTAACGCCTGAAAGATCGTTTGAGTGAAAGAAGAGGTCCTTTGCTTCGCCTTCGCGAGCAATGAAACCGAAACCTTTGTCTGTAAGAGTCTTAATTGTTCCTGTCATGTTATTGTTTGTTTTAATTTGAAGAAATTCGACGATTTAGAGCTATTTCCACTAGAACGAACATAGTAGCACACTATGATTAAAATAGCGAGGAGGTGCGTTTATTCGAATCTTATGCGTGTATTCATTTGTTCTACGAAGTATTTGCGGAATCTTTTTGGTATTGTTGAAGTCACATAGTATATATCCCATGGTTTCAATTCGATTTGTCTCTTGATGCTTGCCGGAGCAGAATATAGTTCACCTATATCAGTAAGAATTATCTCACCATTCTTGTTAATGCCATAATTTTTTCCTATAAGAAAGCTTTTATCCATCAGTCGTTTTTTTATAAGTAATAAATTAAGACCAATGAATTTGTTGATCAAAACAACTCCTTGTTCAAATGAAAGGCTTTTAAAATAAACAGAAAGTGGAATGACTTTATCTTGCTCATAGTCTAAGTCATTAATTATTTTTGGATTACCAAAAAGCGACATGTTCACGTTCGTTGTCTTAATTTTTCTAATAGAATCAAGTGCAGTGTTTTTACAACCATTGTAATAGTCTGGAATCTTCCAAATCGGATAATTTATATACGGAAAACATTGCTTAAATATTATCCAATAGCCCTGTGAACGGGTATTGTATTTTTTAAGTACACGACCATTGCCGAGGTCATAGACAGTGTATTGCCATCCTCTGCCGATGAATTTCATGGTAGCCCTCATTATACAGGATTGGAATGGAATTATTAATCAGATCAAGGATTTTGGCGTTTTAAATAATTAAAAAACCAGCAGTATTTCATGCTGGTTGAGATTCCATTCAATCTCAAAAGTGATTATTTGGGTTAACGACGAAAGTTGTAGCCGTATGGCCTCACAACTAAATGACGAAAATAGTCCCAATCGAATTTCGGCCAGAACACACTTTCCAATTTTTTCATCCCCAGCTCTGCTGTGTGCTGGTGCTCGTTATTTCCACTGAATGTGTAATGTGGAAAAAAGTCCAGAAGTGAAATGTGGTAAAAAGGTTTTGAATCAAGATACTTTTCCACCATCCTCACTGCCGATTTGACACGAAACGCCAGTATTCTTTCGTTCAAGACAGTTTCTTGTCGGCCACGTTCTTCTTCAAAACGTAGACCTACCTGTTCATGCTCAGTATCCCTTTCGAGACCTAAGCCAGTGTCGTAACGAAAACCTTCGATCAAAAGTTCTTTCGAACCCAAGATAGGCATGTCGTGATACAAACTTTCTTCCATACCTTGTCCGAGCCAATGTGAGTTTTGCTCAAGAAGCGTTCGGTAAGACTGAAAGCGAAAGTAAAAGGTAATATTCCACACACCCTCCATATTCTTACCGTTATTCCAGTAGTCGTTTTCGTTGTATCGAAGTTTTACGATAACTGATTTCCCGTGGATGTGGAAGAAGAGGGAGGTGTCACGTGCTTTTGTGCACGGAACATGATACTCGCACTCGTTGTTATCTATGGACACACGGGAAATGAGAGTGAAGCCTTCTCTCACCATTTGTTTTTGGACTTCATCGAAATAGCCTTGCGGCATGAGGTCACGAATCATATGATTCCTTTCTCTTTGTTTTGCTGGACAGCATTAGGTTTCAAGAAACTCTAGTCCATAAATAGAGTAGCATATTTCATACTAAATGTCAATGGTAGCCCTACGGAGAATCGAACTCCGATTACTGCCTTGAAAAGGCGGTGTCCTAACCGTTAGACGATAGGGCCAAGTAGATTAAAGGTATTAATCTAATAAAGAGGATACTATCATATTTATTTCAATTTACAAAACGCTAAAAAATGTTATGGTAAATACTCACCCAGGAAAGGTGGCTGAGTGGTTGAAGGCACAGGTTTCGAAAACCTGCAGAGGCGCAAGCTTCTCGAGGGTTCAAATCCCTCCCTTTCCGCCGAGTCGAGTGGCGCACAGTTGAACAAGTCTACAGCCAGTATGCGATAGTTATTTTTGTGCTTGTAAAGAAGATAACTCAGTTGATTGATCAAGTGAATTCAAAATATTTTTGTTGGTTCCTAGATAAAAAACAACCATATTATCATTTGCGTATATATGGATCTCTTTTTTCCATAAGGTTGACTTTGTGCCGTCAGCGTATCTTTGTACTAATGCCGATGCTTCCTCAAGCGCTGTACCAGTTGCTGAATATTGAAATACTTGAAGACTATCTCCGTTTACAATAATGGTCTCACCACTTCCTGAAAGGTGAGGCCTAGTCACTGGTTCTGCAAGAGTTGGGTTTAAATCATTATTTTGGAATTTTTGAATAAGTTGCTCGAGCCCAGAACTCTCGGTCATTGCAAGTGCTGTTTTTGCACCAAAAGATTGAGTATTTGAAAAAAAGAGAATACTGACAAGATATAGACAAATAATTGGTGTTGGTATCTTCATATAACTACTGTCGTATGGATTGATGTTTTGTTACAAAATTTGTTACAATTCACACTCACTGCCGGAGCGTTTACGTGTTGTCATCAAGTAAGAGCGGATAAAATTTAATATGAATCAAGATTATAAGAAGCTTCTTAATAAGAAGTTTTTGAAAGTTGTTGTATTGTGCTTGTGTTTGTGTGGAATTGGTTTGAGTATTGGAATGATATTTTGGATCGTTTATCAAAAAAGTAATCCTGTAGCGGGTCAAAAGAAATATGTCTCATGGGCTGAAAAAGTAATTGTAGATCCACAGAAGTTATATCCGGTAACTGATGTTGTCGATGGGGACACAATCAAGGTATTGATTTCAGGACATGTTATTACAATTCGTTTGCTCGGCATAAATACGCCAGAGGTCGTAGATCCTAGAAAACCAGTTGAATGTTATGGTCCAGAAGCTTCAGCAGAAACAAAGAGTTTGCTTACAGGTAAGAGTGTGTCGATTTCACTCAATCCAAATTATGAAAGAGTTGATATATATGGCAGATTGTTGGCGTATGTAAGATTGGTTGATCCAAATGATTCATCAACAACTAGCTTGTTTGTAAATGAATTTCTCGTTAAACAAGGCTATGCATACGAATATACTTTCAATGAAAAGAATCTATATCAGTATCAAAAACAATTTAAAGCCGATGAAGTAGAAGCAAATAATGCTAAAAGGGGATTGTGGGGTGTCTGCGACATGCCAATATACAAATGATGCGAATAATACAGATTTGTAGAATTGGTATGTCTACTTCTGTAACCAGAGATAAATATCCTCCACCGCCTTAACGGCATCTCCAGCGGCGATGTTATTCTGATGGTACAAACCATCAGTTACATCTCCTGCGGCCCAGATGCCAGTAACAGAAGTTCGCTGATTCTTCGGGTCAGTAACTACGTGATCGTGTGAATCTAGGTCGATCAATCCTTTTGCAAAATCTGTATTTGGAATAGATCCGACTTCAGCGAATATACCTGTAGTCTTTATTTCTGAATCTTTACCGGAATTTTTGTCCGTGTAAATAATAGAAGTTACGAATTTATCTCCTTTAACTTCTTTTGGAATAGCGAACTGTATGCCTTTAAACTTAGGATTTTTTGAAACAGCGTCTACTGTGCCGGGATCTGCTTTGTATTCACTTCGACTGAGTAAGGTGACACTCTTACAATATGCGAGCAACTGTGAAGCACTCTCAAATCCTGCATTACCCCCACCAACTACAACAACATCTTGACCATCATAGAGAGGCCCATCGCAAGTAGCACAGTATGTTAGACCTTTATGTTCATAAATATCTGCACCCGGAATTCCTAGAGGACGTCTACGACTGCCAGACGTGATGAGGATTGCACGAGCTTCATATGAGTCTTTGTTGGAAGTAATAGCAAAATTGTCAGTAGATTTAATTATCTTTGTTGCAACTTCTCCGTCTTTGAAATCCACGATGTCTTTACCGTAAGCTTTTGCGTGATTTTCTAGTGATTTTGATAGTTCAAAACCAGATATAGCAATAGTTCCAACCCAGTTTTCAATCTTCTCTGATACGTTGCTCTGGCCAAGCCAGTCTTTAGTTATGACGATAGTTTTTAGACGTTTGCGAGCCGCGTAGACGACAGCAGCTGCTCCAGCTGGTCCACCACCGATGATTGCTAGGTCGTAGGCATCTTTTTTCATGAATAAGAGTATAACATTTTATGTTGGTTTGATATACTGTTGACATGAATATACATTTATTTTTTCACGATGTTGGGTATATACTAGATATACTTTTTTCACTATATATAATCGCTCTCATTTCTATGAAAGCCAAGAGCGGTGCATCTAAGACGACTTTGATTCTGACTTTCTGCGGAGTTATCATATTTGTTTCTTCACACACTTTAGGTGTATCTGTGACGGATCATGAATTATCTAGGAGGATATTGATGTTTAATATGGTGGATATTTTCTTGCCAATTTTTACTGCACATTGCGTCCTTGCTTTTTTGGGTAAACAGACTGAATTGAAGAAGTCTATAATCTTTTCATATGTTGCGGGTATAATTTTAGCTGTGATTTTCATCGTTAAACAAAATTTGTTCTTGTTGCCATCAGTGCCAAAGATGTATTTTCCAAATTATTATGTGCCAGGACATTATTATTGGGTTATGCTACTTTTCTTCTTTTCTCTTACCGTTTATTTCTTTTTCTGGATGATAAAGATATATAAGATTTCGAACGGCATTGATAAAAATAGAATAAAATATTTTTCTCTAGCCTTACTCGCGGGATATGCTATCGGTTCAATAGATTTCTTGCTTATATATAATATTCAAGTTGATCCGATTTGGGGATTTCTGTTTGTACCAATGTTTTCAATTCCTTTTACCTATGCAGCACTCCAATATGATCTTCTGAGTATTTCTTTCGTTGCTCAAAAGGCTTTCGTCTACGCCATCATAGCTGGCATAATTGGTGGAATACTGAGTGTTCTTAATTATGTTAATACGATCATCATTCAATCTTATCCGAATTTTCCGAACTGGTCTTCATCATTGATTTTAGCGATATTTACAACGTTGGCAGTTTTACTTATATGGAGAAAGGTTCGTGAAGCAGATTTACTCAAATATGAATTCATCAATGTTGTTACTCATAAATTTCGAACACCATTAACTTCTATCAAGTGGACAACTGAGAATTTGATAGAAATGGCCCCTCTAAATTTAAGAGAAGATATACAGCATATCCAAAATGCCAATGAAAAACTCGTTAATTTGACTAATCTTCTAGTGAATCTATCCGGTACAGATGACAAGAGTTATGAGTATGTTTTTGCTAAAGTTGATTTTGGTAAAGTTTTGAATGAATGCGTAGTGGATATACAGGGTAAGGTACAATCAAAAAATATTACTCTTTCATATATTGATCAACCACTTATGTACATTTCAGCTGATGAGCAAAAGATCAGGTTTATAGTACAGACAATATTAGATAATGCAGTTAACTATACTCCTCAAGGCGGTAAGATAATTGTCGAGGTGGCAAAGATAGAGAGTCAATTTTCAAAAGATAAACTGATGATAAACATAAGTGACTCGGGTATAGGTATTCCAAAGAATGAGATTCGATATATCTTTACAAAGTTTTATCGTGCTACAAACGGAAGAAAAGCGGACACGGAAGGTATGGGTATAGGCCTATATTTAGCTAAACGTATTATTGAGAGGCATAAAGGCAAGATATCTGTAGAATCAGCTGGTGAAAATAAAGGCAGTACATTTACTATTGTTTTGCCTTTGATTTAATCTCATTAAAAAATTAACGCCATTTTTATCTGGTGTTAATTAATCAAGAACTATTTTAAACGAGATCTCCTCAAAAAAGCTGGAACTGCACCCCAGTCATCATCATCGTTAGTTTCAGGTTTTACTTCTTTGCGAATGATTGAATCAGTTGATTTTGTAGCAGGTGTTTCTTTGCGAGCCTCACGAGCTTCACTGGAGTTTGAATTAGCTGAAAGTGTATTGAAAATCTTACCAGCGGAACTAGCGAGGCCACCTTTAGTAGCAACTCTTTCAGAAGAGTTTTTTGAAAGAGCACTGATAGGAGATTCTTGGTTTGAAGAAATATTAGAAGTGCTCTTTGATGATGAACCTTCTGGAAAACCTGTAGCAATAACGGTGACACGAACTTCGTTCTTTTTGAGCTTATCATCCTTAACAGTACCGAAGATGATCTTAGCTTCAGGATCGATAGATTCAGTGATGACTTTAGCTGCATCTTGGATTTCAAACATTGTAAGGTCTTCACCACCAGCGATAGAGAAGAGTACACCCTTAGCGCCAGTAATAGAAACATCGAGCAGTGGACTGTTGATAGCAGCCTTTGCAGCTTCGATAGCGCGGTTTTCACCAGTAGCTGAACCAATACCCATCAAAGCTGAGCCAGCGTTCTCCATGACAGTTCTAATGTCAGCGAAGTCGATATTGATCAAACCTGGAGTTGTGATGAGGTCAGAGATACCTTCGACAGCATGACGTAGAATCTCATCACACATTGAGAAGGCGTTCTTAACAGTAGTATCTTTTCCGACAGTAGAAAGGAGGCGATCGTTTGGAACTACGATGATAGCGTCAACTTCTTTTTTGAGTTCATCCAATGCAGTTTCAGCAATACGAGAACGCTGGCGTCCTTCGAAGAAGAATGGTTTTGTAACAACACCAACAGTGAGACAACCAAGCTCCTTTGCAATACGAGCAACCATTGGAGATGCACCACTACCAGTTCCACCACCCAAACCACAAGTTACGAATACCATATCTGCACCTTTGATGGCATCTTGAACCTCATCACGAGTTTCTTCAGCAGCACGACGTCCGAGATCTGGATTCATACCAGTACCGAGTCCACGTGTAAGATTTTTACCAATGTGGATTTTTTTCTTTGCGAGAGAGCCGTGAAGATCCTGAGCATCTGTGTTAACGACGATAAAATCAACGCCTTTTACTTTTGCGCTGATCATGTGATTAACTGCATTGCGACCTGAACCGCCGACACCTAAAACTTTTATACGGGCAAATGTTTCGATTTCTGGAGTGATGTGTGGCATGGAAATAGTTTTGATTAATGGTTAAGGTAAAAATGAGATGACACAATCCATGCACCACGAATGTTCGGTGCTAAAGGTGGGTAGTCTCGAAAAAGCTGAATATACCCTGTATCATAGCAAGTTATAGACACTGTGCAAGGCGTATTCGCACATTGACAGATGATTAATTAGAATGACTTAAAGAGGACGATGAGGGCGATGATTGAGATAAGGATTTCGATCCAAAAAGTATATATTTTCCAATAGGTAGTGATTATAAAGTGAAAATGTTGTATGAGTGAACCTTGTCTGTAAGGAGTATTTCCTTGTGGGGTATTTTCTCTAATCGCATAATTTTTTTTCGAGAATGGAGCTAACCAGAGAATACCGTATTCGATTGAGTCAAGGATTAAGTGGCTCCAAGTACCTGTAAGGATAGTCCAACCTAAATATTCTGTGAAGATTGAATTGAAAATCAGTCCGGTAATTACTATTATTAGACTTATTAAAAACCAGAAGAAAGGTATGTGTGTGATGTAGTTTCGGTGGCTATTGATTATTTTCGAGTCAATTTTTAAGGTATTTTGAGCAACACTCTTTTGATATTTTCTATGGGCGAAATTAAAAAATATCAAATCGATATCAGGAAGATCACCAGCTAAAGTACCAATTATCAAGAGACTATTTGTTTGACCAATTGAAAGAGTTGGATGAAAAATGGCGAGCAACGCTGTTGTCGCCAAATATCCTCCAGCTAAATGTCCAGGTAATACCATTTTATTTAAATTAATTGAGCGCTTTGACGCATTGTGTTACGGCAAAAATTGTTTGAACCAACGAGAAACAGCCTTCCAAAGATTAGTAAAGAATATCTTAGTACCATCTATCTCAGTCCCATCTTCTGTATGAAGTCCCCAGATACATAATCCATAAGCCACAGCCCATGTACCATCTTTGAAAGATGTTTTTGCGCCAGTGTCTGTGATCGAACCGATGCGTGATGGAAGTCGTAGAGCGATACGTGCCATCTCATCTATAGAGTGCACACCAGATCCTCCGCCTGTAATGATGATACCCGCAGGAAGAAGCCCGTTGCGTCCGATTTTCTTAAGATGAGCTTCAATAAGTTCGAACATGTCAGATATGCGCGCAGAGACTATTTCTTCAAGTTTCTTGCGAGGATATGAGCTACCAGTAATAGCGCCTATTTTTATCTGTTCAGCTTCTTCGAGAGGAACTTTTAGACCAAGGGCAATGTCGTTGGTGATATCCGTCGAACCGATAGGAAAGACCTCGAGTGAAGTTGGAATATTATTTTCAAACACTGCTATAGACAATGTCTCTGCTCCCACGTTTGCGAGCACACATCCGGCTATCTTTTGTGATTTTGAAAGTGTTACAAAACCAGCAGCGATAGGTGAAGCCATGATGTCCTGAACCTGCAGACCAGCTTCATTAACCGCTTGGATAAGGTCGGCTACATGATGTTCTAAACAAGTAATAAAAAGGGTAGTGAGTTCTATTTTATTACCAGACATACCGATCGGATTGCTCAAAGCCGGTGTACCATCAATTGAGTAGTTAACAGGTATATTATAAATAATTCTTCTATTAGCTATAGAACTTCTGGGAATATCTTTTTCACATTGATCTTGTAATTTTTCAATATCAACATTTGTTATCTCCGCATCAGCACGCGAAGTCATGACTGAACTAGTGATAGTTACACCACCAAGACCTATACCATTTACGCCCACAAAAGCCTTTTTGATTTTTACACCAGCCTTTTCCTCAGCAAGTGAAACTGCTTTTTTTATACTGTCTGCGACATCCTGAACATTCGTAACATAACCATGGCGCAAACCGTGACCTTCAGCAATACCAGCACCAATGATCTTCGGTAGACCCTTTTCGTTTTTTTCTCCGGCGTCAGCAATAACTACCTTGATGTGATAGGTTCCGACATCTATTCCAGTAATAATATTTTTAGACATAAAGAAATAGTATAAAAGTATAGAGTATAAAGTATGAAGGTATGATGGATACTATATATCCTATACCTTAAACTTTCTTCTTACTTTCACTTCTATACCCTCCATTATAGCGCCATGGTCGTGTCCTTTCAAATGTGTACAACCGTGGATGAATAGAAAAGCGAAGAAATTATCATAAGAACGATCAAACTTTTTAGCTTCTTCTTTGGTCTCTTTTATTGAAATATAAATCTCACCTTCATTTTCTGATAGTGGAAAACTTAAAATATCTGTCGCATGTTCTTTGTTTCTATAAATAGTATTCAGTTTTTTAATCTTTGTCGAGGTGGTGATGATGACGTTTAGTTTATACTCTTTACCTAAAGTAGCATCTTTGATTTCCTCAAATGAAATACGCGGTATTGAACCGCGTGTCTCATTTATTAGTGTGAAGTTGTTGACAACCATCTTTTATTTACGGCCACCACGTTCTGGTTTGACTGGAGCTTTTCCTTGTTTAACCAATTCTGCAAGAGCAGCTCTGCGAGCGATAGCTTTTAGAGTCTTTTGCTTGACCTTATAAGGAGATTGGACGCGTGTAGCATAACGTAATGAACGCTTGCGGTTGATGACGCCAGAACTCTGAACTTTTCTAGTAAAACGGCGGAGGACACCAAGGGCGTTCTCGTTTGGGTTACGTGTAATATCTACGTTTATCATATAGGTTGATAGGATAACACAGGTTTTATTTGGGTGCAAATGTTATTGGATTAGTATTGTACAGTAATCCTCTATTGTGCATTGCTCACCCTAGAAGCTCTTCGAGGTATAAACTTTACTGCATGCGTGTATTCCGTATGTTAAAATAAGCGTAATATGGGAGACAATTTTAATCAAGAAATACTTGCTCAACAATTTGAGTCTTTAGAGTTGCTGCAAAAAAAATATAAAAATAGACTCGATGAAATATTATACAGGCAATTGACCGTTGAAAATATTTCTACTTTTGCCAGTGATGCGCTAGATGGTGTTGTAATTCTAACAAACGAGATACTTGAGCAATATAATAACAATTCGAATTTTTCGCCCATTGCAAATTTGGATGATCGAGCAAAGGAAGACGATGCATTTAAAAAATTAAATCTACCAAATCTACAGGATGTTTTACAGTCAATAATCGAAGTTAAGTCAAAGATTGATGATATTAAAAAATATATTGATGAAAGCAAGGTAATTGTTGGTGATGCAATGATTCCACCGCAAGATAATACAAAAAAGATAGAAAGCGGAAGTGGTAATGGTATTATCGAAAAGAAATTTGTTCCAAGGCTTCTAACCTTGATATATTTGCTTGAGCAAGATTTTGCTATATCAAAAGATGAAATATTGGTGACAGAAGGATCTGTTGAATCAAGTATGATGCGTAAGACACCATACGTCAGAGTTTTAATTGAACAACTAAATCGAGTTGCTTATATTTGTGATGAGGAAGGAAATGCTAGTTATATATTTGATACAAAAAAATTAGATGCAAACAGTATTTCCTTTAAACAAATAGATTTGGGAGACAAAGGTGATTTGAATAAATTAATAAATGAATATGGTGGTATAGGAAAGAGAATTATACAGACATCGCAATGGAGATGGGATGTTGGCGAGGTGTTGGGACAAGAAATACAGGTAGAAGTAGATGGAAGTGCAACATTATATGGACAAGAATCCGTAAGAGAGTCAGAGTTTAAAAAAGAAAGAAAAAAAGAATTTTTAACATATGAAGATTTTCAAAAGGAGGTACGAGAAAATTATTCTGGAGAAAGTAGCATCTACGGATGGTACAAAAGTGTCAGGAAACTACATAAGGACTGGCCAAGTCTACCGGATATAAAATATAGGAATAATGGTTGGAAAAGCTGGCCTGAATTGGTTGGTCATGAGAAAAAAGAAATGAGTGAATTTGCCCAGTTTAAAAAGCAAGTTAAAGATAAATATGGTGGCCAGTCAAATATAGACGAATGGTACTCTGAAGAATATGTTAAGCATGATAATTGGCCATCTGCTCCAAGTGTAACTTACAAAAATGACGGTTGGATTTCTTGGGCTAATTTATTAGACTTAGAAGAAATTAATTATCTTACTTTTGATGAATTTAAAAACGAAGTGTGCAAATTGTATGTAGAAGGTACGAGTGTAACTAGGTGGTATCAGAAAGAGAAAAAAAAGCATAGCAACTGGCCAAGCAGTCCACAACAGACTTATATGAATAAAGGTTGGAAAAGCTGGCTAGAATTAATTGGTAAGGAAAAGATTAAATTTTTAGATTTTCAAGAATTCAAGGTTCAAGTTTCAGCTTTATACCCGGGTAGTGTCGCAATCATTGACTGGTATAATAGTGAAAAGTATAATCACAAAGACTGGCCACAAAAACCTGGCGATACTTACGAAAAAAAGGGTTGGACTAATTGGTTTGAATTGGTTGGTCAGGAAAGAACACAGTTTCTATTTTTTGATGAATTTAAAAAAGAAATCATTCTGGCATATAAAGGTGAACCAAATATTCGTGAGTGGTACGATTTGGAAAGAAAAAAACATAACAATTGGCCTTCAAGACCAGCTGAAAAATATGAAAATGAATGGAAAGGTTGGCCAGAATTAATTAATAAAGAAAAAGTGGAGATCGTATCTTTTGAAGATTTTAAACAGCAAATTAAAAAGGGATATCCAGGATCTGGTTCATTTGAAAAATGGTATAAAACTGAGAGGCAATTTCATGCTGATTGGCCAGGTGCTCCAAGTGGTTATTACAAGGATATGGGGTGGTCAGGCTGGCTGGATTTAATTGATAAGAGTTTTGCTGTTTTTTCTGTCTTTAAAAGAGAAGTCATGGAATCGTTTTCTTCATACCAAGGAGATTTAAATATACAGAAGTGGTATCAGAAAGAAAAAAATAATCACAAAGATTGGCCATCTAATCCCGATCAAGTTTATAAAGATAATGGTTGGAAAAATTGGACAGAATTAACTGGTGTTGAGAAAATTAACCTTCTTTCACTTCAAGAATTAAAAAAAGAGGTTATCGCATTGTATCCCAAAATTGGTAGCATTAAAGACTGGTATGATAAGGAACGTAGAAATCACAAAAAATGGCCGAGTACTCCAGCTACAAAATATAAAAATGACAATTGGGTAAATTGGCAAGATTTAGTATCAGAAAAGTAATAAAGACTTTATTAAATATTTGAACCTGTGTTTGGGATATTCGGGTCTCAATTCAATGAAAGTTCGAATTCTGTTCAACTAAAAATCACCTTGATTTACAAAGTGATTTTTATAGATTCCTAATGCAGACGACCACATTCGACACTACTTCTTTTTGGTCACCTTTTGCAAAGTCAAAATGTCATAACCATGCATAACTCTATCTTTCTTATCGATGCCAATCTTTTTAAAGAATTTAAACAGCTCGTCTTGGATCTTTTGTGCATCACCGTTGTCAGTAGTCAATTTCTCCATTTCTATGAAAGAACCCAAACCTTTGACTTCATCAATACAAATCTCACATCCATCATAATTAGTTACTACTCTGGTTTTATCTATTTCCATAGCCTTTTTATAACCCATATGAAAAAGCGCCTGTTCCATCTCTTTTTTTGAATTGATCGCTACTTCATGTTCAATTGAATCTAGATCATTCACACCTTTTTTCTTATAAGTAAAAAGAGTCTCCATCATATTTTTTATGCGAATGCGTAGATAAGCTTCGTTGTTTTTATATATTTCTAGTGAGCCAATATTTTTTGTATAGACAGAATCTTCTTGAGTAATAGGTGACGAAAATTTACAACCAAGTGCTTTGAGTTTCTTCATCACCTGGACCTTGTTCTTTAGTTTTGCTTTGATCTCAATTTCACGCATAGATTATTTTTACTTCAAGAACTATTTCCAATAATCCGCCTCAATCTTCTTCATATACTTTGGTAATTCTTCAAGAGTGATCACACTTTGTGCGTGTGTATCAGTATTACGGACAACAGCGGTCTTTTCGACAGCTTCTTTTTTACCCATAACTATAGTGTAGGGCATATGGAATTTTTCATTTGCAGAAACTTGGGCAGTGAGACGGTCTTTTGCAAGACAGAGATAAAGAGGAATCTTTGATTGACGGAGGTGTTCAATGACGCTCAAAGAAGCAAGTTTCGATTCCATACCAAGTTGGACGAAAGAAGCAATTGGTCTTTTCATTTTCTTTACAGTTTTTCGTAGAGCTGGGCTGTTTTCTTTGATGAGTATAGACATGCCGACGCCCTGAACATCACGCTTCATATTTAAACGCTTTGCCAGACCATTATAGCGAACACCTATAGCGAGTAAACGCTGCTCTTTTTTCTTTAGATCAGTTGTGTTGACGATCGCACAAATAGTTTCCGTGCAATATTTACGATTACCTATGAGGCTGTTGTTTATGTTGTAAGGAATACCGAGAGTCTCACAATATTCGAGTATTTCTTCCAAATGGCGACGACTGCTTTCAGAAAGAAAATCCATAGATTTTGGTGCTTTTGAATTTAATTCAACACATGATTCATCGTGGCAGGAAAGAAGTTCAAATGGATCTCTTTTGAACATCTGGCGAGCTTCAGGAGTCATTTCGTTTATATTTTTTCTGTAATATGAAGTTAGTTCGCGAGTAAAACGAGCGATGGAGTCTCGATCACCGATAGAGTTTATTTCGACAGCGGTATCTGTATAACCTTCTTCAGCTAAGATAGCTCGAGTCGTCTGTATAAGAGTTGCTTCAGCGATGGAACCAGATGAGCCGATGATTTCTAGGTCAGCATAACGATGGTAGCCGCTTTTTTTGATAGAGCCACGAAAAGCATCTTTGAAATAAAGCATTGCTGGCTGTGGCAAAGCATGCCAACCAAGTTCGTGGTATGAACGTATGAGAGCTATTTTTTCTTCAGCGTGAAGAGGGAGGCGGCCGTGTTTTTCTGTTTCATCATCTACATCATCTCCGTCCGCAATGTCTTTTGTTGCATCGAGATCAGCCTTGGTTATGGCGGGACTCTTCATGGGACTAAATCCATAGTAGACACTGACTTCACCGATCTTATCTAAATGTTCGTAAGGAAGAAATTTACTATCCTGAGGTTTTTTATGCTTTGTGTTCATGTTAGTTTTTTCTGTTTACGGTTTATTAATTATTATCTTCCGTTCTATTGAGTTTCTTGTCCTGGCCAGATCGAAAGAGTTTGAATAGGTAAGAGTCTAACTATTGGGCGGCCAATGATAAAATGTGATTCCAGAGGTCCCCAATAACGTGAGTCAGAGCTCTGAGCACGGTTATCGCCCATGACGAAATATTGCGTCGGAGTCAACGTTTTCGATGATGTGTCATATGACAAGTGTTCAGGAGATAGATAAGGTTCGTTCAAAGTAAAGCCGTTTGGATTTTCTTTGTTGACGATGGTTATTTTGCCGTCATTTATATTAACAGTCTCACCTGGAAGTCCAATTATGCGTTTTATATAGTAAGTGCTCGGGTCGTTCGGATATTCAAAGATGATGACATCACCACGCTTTGGAGCTTCAAAGCGATAGGTGAGTCTATCTACCACTAGGAATTGTCCTGTAGCGAAAGTTGGGTCCATGGAAGCACCGTTCACGATAAAAGGTTCAGCGACATACCAGCGTATAGGTAGGGCAATGATGAGGGCTATGATGATGACTTTTACCCATTCGAGGATTGAATGCCAAACAGAATCATTTTTTGGTGAAGATTCGGAAATCTTCAGAGAAGATTTTTTCTGTTCTTTTTCAGGTTGCATGTGGACTATTGTAGTACCAAAAGTCGTTTGACACAAGGGGGAATCATATGGTATGCTGTTTTGGAAAGGAATTTGATTTTTATGAATCAAAGAGAAATATTTTTACTATCACAAATACCAGTATTTCAACAGAAGGTTATTTCGGCAGCGAACAAGCTCAAACAGGATGTCCAGTTAAAGGAGTTGTTTTTAAAACTTGAACAAGGATTTGAGCTGCGTGAGATCAGTCCAGAATGTACCTTTTATCTTCGAAGAGGAAAAAGCTTCTTTACCACCAAAGATCCAAAAGATTTCTGTTGGATTCAGAAGGATGGCACGGTTGACCCCGGGTCTAAGGTTATCCTTTAAACGAATTCATTAGTCATCTGTTTATATTTCACTGCCTTGGTTTTCCCAGGGCATTTTTTATTGATTCTTTCTATGGTTCTTATAGCAATGCGTGATATAATAACATCATGTCTTACATCATCGCCGGATTAGGTAACCCAGGAGCAGAATATGAAAACACTCGTCACAATACTGGACGCATCATTCTAGATGCAATTCGCAAAGATTATTCAAAAGATGAATTTATATTTGATAAAAAATTGAATGCTCTGACGGCAGAAGTCAAAATCGGCAAGGAAAAAGTTTTGTTGGTTGCCCCAGAGACTTTTATGAATCTTTCTGGTAAGTCTCTCGCACCTATAGTCAAAATAAAAAATAATGCCAAGCTCAAGTTGAAAACTGCAGATGATCTGATAGTTATCTATGATGATTTTCAGTTACCACTTGGTCGCATGAAGATTTCATATAATAAGAGTTCAGGAGGACATAATGGTTTGGAATCTGTCATTAAATCTATAAAGACTGAGGCGTTTCCACGTTTACGTATCGGTACTGCAGCTGCTAAAAATAATGGTGATGCCAAAGTTCCACACGGTGACGATAAGATAGAGAAATTCATCCTTGGAAAATTTAAAGATGAAGAACTAAAAGAACTTAAAAAAGTGGCAAAGAAAGCCATAGAGGTTGTTGGGCTTTGGGTAAAGGACGGTAGGGAAAGAGCGACAAATTTAGCGAATACGGATTAGGTAATTTTATAATGTAAATTAATTTTTAATAATTTTAATTAAACACGGATTATTCATATGAGAAAAACACTTTTTGTAATCATGTCTCTTGTTCTCGCCTTGTCTTTGGTGAAAGCGGATTATTCTTTTGCGCAAAGTGCTACTACAACACGTACATTGCAAGACTATGGAATATCTAAAGAAGCTGCAAAATATTTATCGCCAGCGGATATAAAAAATATATTAAGTTCACCTCTTCCTACAGGAACAAGAACAGCCCCTGCTTCAGTTTTGGTTGGAAAGCCTGCTCCTAAAAATGAAATTTTTGGTAGTGCCACTATCAGTGATAATAGTGGTAAATTACCAGATACAGTAAATTGTTTTGACTATTATCATTTTGGAAGCGTACAGGCACATATCATATTGAAGAGCTCTAATGCAGTACCTGGTATGAGCATGAATTTTTCTGGAAGTATAACTAACAGCAACACTTATCCTGTCGTTGGCGGAACGTTGTATGTGAAGATAATGAAGGTCGTTAGCAATGTCAAAGAAGCAAACGGTCCAGATGTTATAGATGAATTTGCGGCTATGGATAATATAAACATCGGAGCCAATAGCTCTGTACCCCTAGCTTTCACTTGGCACGTGCCTCTATATGTCACTAACGGAGACTATAGAGTCGTCACATATTTTATAACTGATAAGAAATTTAATCTTTCAGGCTTGAGTTTCACTGATGATGTCACTGGAAATTCATTTGATTTTAATGTTGTTGGTAGTAGTGAGAAGACAATTGTCGCTTTTGATAAAACATCTGTGACCATAAACTCCAGTCCTTATTTTTTCGCTGCCTTTCCACCTCAAGTAGCTCCAAGTGATTCTGCGAAGATAGTAGCAAAAATTGTTAATAATACTGACGCAAGCGAAGTCATTACAATGAAGTGGAATCTATACAACTGGGATAGCATCAATCCAGATAATTTTATACGTACTATTGCTACGAGTACATTTGTAGAAAAGCATTCTTCAGCGAGTGTGAGTTTAAATATTCCAGATAAGGATTTTCCTGTTTATTATCTTGTAGGTGAATTGGATTATAGAGATACAAAATCAATATTGAATATCCGATATGTTCGTGCAGGTGTAGATAAGTTGAAGCTTAATTTTCCTTCTGTCACTCAGTTTCCGATTTTAAACAATGCTTCATCTACTATTTTCTCCTGCGTTTATAACAGCGGCACATCTTCTATAGTTCCAAACGGAAAAGTGGTCATGCAATTAAAAGACAGTCGTGGTCATGTCATAGATGATTATACCTACACAGGTCCAATAACAGGTTCCATGATGGCTGTAAAAGACGATTTCATATCTAAAGTTACTTCTGATAATTTTACTTTGCATACAGAAGTCTGGCAGGACGGAAAGATAAGTGATCAGGTTGATGTTGTCTATAATTGTAGTCTGATAGATCCGTCTAAGTGTATAAGGATGAGTACTTTCATGATTGTTCTGTATTCTCTACTGAGTGTCGTTGTCCTCGGTCTAATATTAGTGGGTCTAAATATTCTTTTTAAGAAAAGAAAATTAAAAGAGTCGACATATCATTTCTTGTGGATAATTATATTGTTGCCTATGGGTGTTTTGATGTTGCCGAATATCATACATGCTGATGTTGTCTCTCAGAGTGGTAGTACGGATTACATACCTCATAGTGGTGAAGGTAAAATTGATGGCTCATCGAATGATTATGGCTTAGATCAATTTGAATATTTTTGGAATTGGAATAATAATACATATTCAGATGGTTCTGGTTGGGCACCTGCTCTGGATGATAAGGGTTTGAATTGGAACGTGAATTATAATGTTGAAATTAGAGATGCTTCTACATCTGTTCTTGTAAATTCTGGAGACTCTATTCCAGTAGGTTCGAATTTAACACTGAAGATACTTCCTCATAAGTATACTGATATTCAGTGGAATGGAACTGGTTATTCCATGGATTCTCCGTATGGTGATTGGGGCACTAATCCAGGTCCAGTTAGCTGTAAATCTAAAGATTTTGTAAGTTCCACAACTCCCACTTGGAATTTAACGATTGGTGGTCATGTCTATACTTTGTCTGCCACTTTTGATGTGTATATACCGCTCATGGTTACGCCGCCAACAGAAAAGATAGCTTATCAAAATTCAAACTCGACAAGCCCAGCACTTAAATGTGGAGATGTAACTGGTAATGAAAAAAAAGGTTACATGGAACAATGTGCGGTGGTTAACCCAGGTGATTTTAATGTTAGTTTCAATTTCGATCAGACTCAAGGCAATTTCTTTTATCGTTATTGGGATTATCGTACTGATATAGGTTTTCCTCCTTATTGGCACGACTATCGTCCAGCCGGTTGTTACGGAAACAATGTGCCAGTAGAAGATAGAACTGTAGGACAAGATAGTTCAGGTAAAAGTCGTCCTGGTGTTATCGTCAGTATCACAGTTCCAGCTACTACAACAGTGTATGCTTTAACAGCGACACCTTCAAACGGACTTTCTCCGTATCCTCCTGCTATAGATGGTCCAGTAACACTTAATCAAGGAACATTTGCTGACTTTGGTTTCAAAGGGATTGATCCTAATAATGAGGATGTAGTTTATGGGGTCGACTGGGATATGAGTGGAAGTGTTGAGGAGTGGGTACCTGCTGGTAGTAATGTTCCTTCTGATACGAGAGCAACCACAAGTAAGAGATGGTTAACTTTAGGGGATCAACCTTTTGAGGCTTTGACTAAAAATGCAGATGGTCGAGTCTCTGCGTGGTCTACCTCTACAGTTATGATCACTAACGGTAATAATGGTCCGACTCCTCCATATTTTCAAAATGGTTGTGGTATTTCTTCAGATCCTAATCACGAATTCAGTCTTGTATCTTCAGATTCTGATACAAGCGCTGGATTACAATATCAAGTGACTTATTACACCTGGGATCCTGACTCAAACTCTTTTGTTGTTGATTCAACCATACCTGCACAATTAATTCCCAATGACAGCCCGCTAGCTTCTGGAATTCCGGCGACAACTACGGCATATGGTATACAGGGCTCTGTAAGTGCCGTAGCCATAGACACGAATGGTGCGGTATCAGCGACTACCACTTGTAATTACGGAACACAATCAAATATTGTTGGTATTTGTTTCAATGATGGCACTCACGACCTTAGTCAGAAGGCGATTCATTTGCAAAAGAGTGGAGGGTCTATTAATTTTGCAGTCTGGGTTACAGGAGGGGGTGTGCCAGATTATTATTTTGATGGTCAGAATACAGGATATGGACTATTGGGTGTATATAGAACTATTAAATCTTTTGCACCGGCCGATTCAGGTTCTAGTGGTTATAATGCAACAGATATATATATTCCTGTAGTAGATTCGATTGGAAATCCTGGCAGCATATCATGTCCAAACGTGGTTGTTGGAGATCCTACGATACAAAATAATGCCCCTACTTGTGTTTTACCAAGTAATGCTTCGTGGTGCTCTAGTACAGACACAACTAGTGGCAATGCTAAGGGTTCAAGTGATCCAGGCTGTTCTGGCGGAGTATGCCAATTCTATTGTTCTGGAAATAGTTATCATCTAAATTCTTCTAACACCGCCTGTGTCAAATCATCTACGATAGAGATTTAGGTCTGTCTAAAAAATAGAGCTTGATTAATGTCTCCATTTTCTATAATGTGAGAACAGATAATTAATGCTCTATGAAACCACAAACAAATAAGTTCCATGAATCCATCGTCCTAGTTGGCGGTGGTGGCGGTGTTTTTCGCATCGCTAGTTCTCTTAAACATATCCGTCCGAACATTACGACTATTCAAACAGTTTTTGATAATGGTGGACATTCTGCACGCCTTCGGCTCGACCGTGGCGTTCTTCCTCCGGGAGATATTCGACAAGCCATTTTGGCTCTTTCAGATGATTCAGGTCATCCGCTCTTACGAAAGCTGCTGGCGTTCCGTTTCAGTAAAAAGAACGGTTCATCTCTTGATGATGCTACTGTTGGTAACATCATGCTTACGGCACTCACAGAGATCACTGGTAGTTTGCCAGTTGCAATTGACACCATGTGTCACATGTTCCGAGTCACTGGCCGAGTTTTACCAGTCAGTTTAGATGATGCACAACTCACGGTCACATTGTCTGACGGTACAGTGATAGAAGGGGAAGGACAGATCGACACTCGGTCTGTTGCTGATTCTCGCACGATTGTATCTGCGTCACTCAAACCACGCGCACATATATACTGCCGTGCTTATGAGGCGATAGCTTCTGCGGACAAGATTATATTTTGTCCTGGTGACTTTTGGACATCGTTAGTGCCGAATCTTTTAGTCGAGAGTTTCCGAGATGCACTCAAGGAGACGAAGGCCAAATCTATTTTTGTTACTAACATCATGACCAAAAAATCTGAAACTGATAGATACACCACAGCAACTTTCGCTCAAAAGCTGTGTGAATATACTGGCTTGAATTCTATTCATGCAATGGTTTCGAATGATGGGACTATACCGTCGGAGATTCTTGCTAGATATGAATCTGAGCAAGCTCGTCCAGTTATTTTCGCTAAGACATCTTTGGTGAAGCAATTTATCAGGGGTGATTTAGTGGATTTAGTGGATGGAGTTATTCGTCATCATAATAAAGTTGCTTCTATAATCGCTGAACTATGAAAAAACATCTGATCTTCGATCTTGATGGAACTTTGTTTGATCCACACGACCTTCGTCGGCCATATCCAGAAGTTGGTGAGATAATCAGGACGTTAACTCATTCGCATACGTTGTCGCTCCTGACCGTTGGGACGCCTTCTGTGCAGTGGGAAAAGCTCAAGGCCTGCAACCTTATAGGTTGTTTTAAGGCAATCGTTATTATCTCCAAACCAGAGGATAAAAAAAATGCCATAGAAGCTCTGGCTTCTGTCTACAAAACAGAATCTCCGAGATCGACCATTGTCATTGGTGACCGTATCGATCTTGAGGTGGCTTATGCAAATGAGCTTGGCTATACGAGTGTCAGGATTTGGCGGGGTAAGCACGCGGCCATGGTTCCAACTACGAGATTGGAGCGGCCAAAACACACGATCAAATCATTGGTTGAGTTACCTCTACTTCTCGAAAAAATCGTTTAGTTTTAAGTCTAGTTTTTTAACTTCAGACTCAGATTCAAAAAAGCGCACCGCTTGTGGGTGCGCTTTCTTTTTTAGCTGTTTCTATTTGTATTATTTGTGCAAATTTGTAAATTCGTATTATATTTACGCCTTTGGTCCAGCAAATGAAAGTGCCATTTTCTGTTCCTTTGGATCGAATACAGTTATCTTGAAAGGATAAGTCTTACCAAGCTCAAGAGCTTTGCGAAGCTTTTCTTCTGAACCGAATTCAGAAACATGAACTAGACCGGCAACACCTTCTTCGATACTTGCTAGAGCACCGTGTTTGTTGAACTTGATGATAACACCAGTGACAGGCATGTCTTTTTTATATTTCTTTGAAGCCAGACTCCATGGGTTTGGACGGAGCTGTTTGATCGAGAGGGAAATCTTGCCTTCCTTAACTTCGATGATCTTAACTCGGATCTTCGCACCAACTTTTACGAATGACTTTGGATCTTCAACAAGTCCCCAGTCAATTTCAGAAATATGGACTAGACCTTCTAGACCTTCCTCAAGTTTAACGAAGATACCGAAATCAACGACGCCTGTGACTGTTCCATCAACTTCATCACCAACTTCATATTTACTAACGATTTTCTCTTTCTCTTTTGATTCACCACCTTTCTCTGAGAAGATGAGTTTACCTTCCTTTGGATCAGCTGTGATAATAGAAACTGAAAGACGAGTACCAACGAGTTTACGTAGCTCATCTAGGATCTTATCTTTATCACCATCACCAACCTTTGGATAGTGTTCTCCTTTCAACTGTGAAGCAGGGAGGAAACCAACGATGCCTTGCCATTCCATAAGAAGACCACCTTTGTTGGCTTCTTTGACGAGAATGTCGAGAACCTTCTTTTCTTTAATAGCATTTTCAGCTTCACTCCAGATCAAAGCCTGACGAGCTTCCTTGAGAGAAAGTTCGTAATAACCTTCTGGATGTGTGTTATCAACAATCTTGGCTGCAATAGTGTCGCCAATGTTGATTTTCTTGATAACGTCACGAGCTACGATAAATTCACGTCCGTAGATGATACCTGTGCCGAATGGAGTCAAATCAATGAAGATAGATGACTTCTCAATAGCTATAACTGGACCTTCAACTAGATCACCGATCTGTGGAGGATTCTTCATGGAACCGATCATTTTACCCATGACTGTTGTTTTCTGGGCATCAGTTAGAATCATCGCCTCATTTTTCTTAGCGATAATACTAGCCTCACGAGACTCATCATCAGTCATTTCGATCTGAGTCTTACCCTTTGTGTCTTTTGAGTCATTCTTACTTGCGAACGAATCTTTTATTTTTTTAAACATATTTTGTTTTTCGCGCTCCGCTTTTTAATTGATAATGAGGCCAGCATTTGTCAGACGGACAATTGTAGCCATAAGTGCGGGATAACACGAAGTTATTAATGACGAACTTTAATTAAAATTAATTAACTAAAAACGGCATAAAGCCGATAAGGGAAAGAGTAACGTATTATCAAGGATTTGTCTAGTAAAAGTTGGTTTAATCTTGTAATAATGACCTCCTCCCCGCACTCTCGCTTCGCTTCGTACGGGGTTTCCTTTTAAGGCATGAGGATTCGTTAGAACAGTTTAGATTTCTGTGGCATGT
>Ga0265327_10001294_pt1 | contig 32796 bp, 28 predicted proteins | sample 41621metaG_FD_202089 | JGI IMG/M metagenome (GOLD analysis project Ga0265327, IMG submission 202089) | Rhizosphere microbial communities from Carex aquatilis grown in University of Washington, Seatle, WA, United States - 4-16-21 metaG | ecosystem: Host-associated > Plants > Roots > Rhizosphere...
CGGTCTTGGAAACCGCCTCCGCCACCGTGTTGAAGACCGGCAGGTCGAGATGCCGCGTGCCGCCTTTGTTCGGGGTGACGCCGCCAACCATCTTGGTGCCGTAGGCCATCGCCTGTTCGGTATGGAAAGTGCCCTGAGAGCCGGTGAAGCCCTGACAGATCACCTTGGTATCGGAATTGACGAGAACCGCCATTTCATGATTCTCCAGTTATAAATTCAAGGTAAGTTCAGGGCTTAAGCTGCTTCTTTGACAGCCAGGACGATCTTCTCGGCGGCGTCGCCGAGATTGTCGGCGGACAGGATCGGCAAGCCGGATTCCTTCAGGATCTTTTTGCCGAGTTCGACATTGGTGCCTTCCAGGCGGACGACCAGGGGCACATGCAGGCTGACCTCGCGCGCCGCCGCCACCACGCCCTCGGCGATGACGTCGCAGCGCATGATGCCGCCGAAGATGTTGACCAGGATGCCTTCGACATTGGGATCGCTGAGGATCAGCTTGAAGGCGAGCGTAACCCGCTCCTTGGTGGCGCCGCCGCCGACATCGAGGAAATTGGCGGGCTCGCCGCCGCAAAGCTTGATGATGTCCATGGTCGCCATGGCCAGCCCGGCGCCGTTCACCATGCAGCCGATATTGCCGTCGAGCTTCACATAGTTGAGCCCATGCCGGCCCGCCTCGATCTCGGTCGGGTTTTCTTCCGCCTCGTCCCGCATCTCTTCGATATCATGGTGCCGGAACAAGGCGTTATCGTCGAAACTTATCTTGGCGTCGAGCGCCAGCACCTCGCCGGCGCCGGTCACCACCAGCGGGTTGATCTCGACGATCGAGGCATCGAGCTCGATGAAGGCCTTGTACATCGCCTGAATGAAACGGGTCGCGCTCGCCACCTGCTTGCCTTCGAGGCCGAGGCCGAAGGCGAGCTTGCGGGCGTGATAGCCCTGGAAGCCGGTCGCCGGATCGATCGCCACCTTCAGGATCTTTTCCGGATGGGTCGCGGCGACTTCCTCGATCTCCATCCCGCCTTCGGTCGAGGCCATCACCGTGACGCGCGAGCTGGCGCGATCGACCAGGAGGCCCAGATACAGCTCACGCTGGATGTCGCAGCCTTCCTCGACATAGACGCGCTTGACTTCGCGCCCCGATGGGCCGGTCTGCTTCGTCACCAGCACATGGGCCAGCATTTCGCCGGCATTGCTCTCGACCTCGCCGATCGATTTGACGACGCGGACGCCGCCCTTCCCTTCCGGGTTTCCCTTGAAGCGGCCGGCACCCCGGCCACCCGCGTGAATCTGCGATTTCACCACCCAGACCGAGCCGCCAAGATCCTCCGCTACCTTGCGCGCCTCCTGCTGCGTATAGGCGACGCCGCCACGCGGCACGGCGACGCCGAAGCGGGCGAGAAGGCATTTCGCCTGATACTCATGGATGTTCATCGGCAACTCTCCTTGCTTTTCCGGGAGACTTCAATCCGCCAAGCTGGCTTTCCGTTCGGCGAAGCGTGCGCTCAACCGCCCGGCGACGCGGGGACTGACGAAATGGGTGACATCGCCGCCCAGAATCCCGATCTCCTTCACGAAACGCGAGGAGATGAACTGGAAGCGGTCCGACGCCATGAGAAACACGGTTTCGATCTTCGGGTTGAGCCGCGCATTCATGCCGGCCATCTGGAATTCGTACTCGAAATCCGAAACCGCGCGAAGCCCGCGAATGATGACCGTTGAATGAATAGACATGGCGAAGTGCATGAGCAGATTGTCGAAAGGCCGGACCTCGATCTGGGCGGCGATATCGGGTTCGGCCTCCGCGATTTCGTCCCGGATCATCTGGACGCGCTCGTCGGTCGTGAAAATCGGCCCCTTGCCGGCATTCTGGGCGACACCCACCACCAGCCGGTCGACGATGCGCGAGGCCCGGACGATGATGTCCATATGCCCGTTGGTAACCGGATCGAAGGTTCCGGGATAGATCCCCACCCGCGGCTTGGTCATGTTTCCGCCCCTTCGCTGCCCTCGGGCCCGCTTATACCAGAACCGCTCACGCCGGAGTCGCCTTCGGGGGAGTCGCCCCCGCCCGACTCGCCTTCAGGCTCGTCAGCCGCCGAATCGTCTTCCATTTCCGGCAGCCGCGCCACGGAGACCACGCGCTCATCCTCGCCGACCTTGAAGACGACGACCCCCTGCGCCCGCCGCCGGGCAAGACGGATGTCGTGGACCGGGCAGCGGATCATGGTGCCGCCATCGGTTACCAGGATCACCTGATCCTTGTCGGTGATCGGGAAGACGGCCACGACCGCATCATTGCGCCGGGAGAGCCGCATATTGTCGCTCCCCTGCCCGCCGCGCCCGATGATGCGGTAGTCATAGGCCGAGCAGCGGGCGCCGAAGCCCTTTTCGGTGACGCTCAGCACGAATTGCTCCCGCGCCGCGAGTTCGGCGAAGACTTCTTCGGAAAGGTCCATGGCCGTGGACGCCGCCGTATCCTCTTCTTCTTCCTCGATGGGTTCGGCGGATTCGAGCTCCTCGCCCTCCGGTCCCGCCCCTTCTTGTCCGAGGGCGCGGCGGCGCTGATTGGCCATGCGAAGATAGGCATCCCGCACATCGGGGGCGATTTCCTCATGGCGGAGGATCGTCATGGAGATCACGCGATCGACATCCTCACCGGTGCCCTGGAGGCGGATGCCGCGCACGCCGACCGAGGAACGCCCGGTAAAGACGCGCACGTCGCTGATCGGGAAGCGGATGCATTTGCCCTTGCTGGTCGCCAGCAGCACGTCGTTGTCGTCGCTGGCATTGGCGACGGCGATGAGCTGGTCGTCGGCATCCTCGCCCTCGAATTTCATCGCGATCTTGCCGTTGGACTTGACATCGGTGAAGTCCGAAAGGGCATTGCGGCGGACATTGCCCTTGGCCGTGGCGAAGACCACGGTCTGATCGCGCCAGGTGGCCTCGTCCTCGGGCAGAGGCAGGATGGTCGAAAGCCCCTCGCCCGGCGTCAGATACGGCAACAGGCCGATGATCGGCTTGCCCCGCGACTGCGGCGTGCCGAGCGGCAGGCGATAGACCTTGAGCTTGTAGACCCGCCCGCCCTGGGTGAAGAACAGCATCGGCGCATGGGTCGAGGCGACGAAGACCTGATCGACGAAATCTTCTTCCTTCGTGGTCATGCCCGAACGCCCGCGCCCGCCCCGCCGCTGCGAGCGGTAGGTCGATAGCGGAACGCGCTTGATGTAGCCGCCATGGCTGACCGTCACCACCATGTCCTCGCGCTGGATCAGCGCCTCGATATCGGCTTCGAATTCGACATCCTCGATGGCGGTGCGCCGGGGCGTGGCGAATTGCTCCCTGACCTCGCGCAGTTCCTGGCGGAGGATTTCGAGCACGCGCGGCCGTGAGCGGAGAATGTCGAGATAGTCGCTGATCTCCCGGACCAGTTCGTCCAGTTCCTCGGCGAGCTTTTCCCGCTCCAGCCCGGTCAGGCGATGCAGGCGCAGATCGAGGATGGCGCGGGCCTGCGCCTCGGAAAGCTGGTAGGTGCCGTCCTCGGCCACCACCCGCCCCGGCTCGGCGATCAGGGTGATGAGCGGCGCCACGTCGAGCGCCGGCCAGTGCCGCTCGATCAATTGCTCGCGCGCCGTCTGCGGATCGGGGGCGGCGCGGATCAGCTTGATCACTTCGTCGATATTGGCGACGGCGACGGCGAGACCCACCAGGATATGCGCCCGCTCCCGCGCCTTGCCGAGAAGATAGATGGTGCGCTTGGTGATGACCTCTTCGCGGAAGGCGATGAAGGCGGTGATGATCTCCCGCAGATTCATCTGCTGCGGCCGGCCGCCGTTCAGCGCCAGCATGTTGACGCCGAAGCTCGTCTGCAACGGCGTGAAGCGGTAAAGCTGGTTCAAGACCACGTCGGACAGGGCATCGCGCTTCAGTTCGACGACGACGCGCACGCCATCGCGGTCCGATTCGTCGCGCAGTTCGGCGATGCCTTCGATGATCTTTTCCCGCATCGTCTCGGCGATGCGCTCGACCATCCGCGCCTTGTTCACCTGATAGGGGATCTCGGTGATGACGATCGCGTCGCGGTCCTTGCGGATTTCCTCGATATGGGTCTTGCCGCGCATGATCACGCTGCCCCGGCCCGTATGGTAGGCGGAGTAGCTCCCGGACCGGCCGACGATGAGGCCGCCCGTGGGGAAATCGGGCGCCGGCACGAATTCCATCAACTCGTCGATGGTGATCGCGGGGTTGTCGACATAGGCGAGGCAGGCGTCGATCACCTCGCCCAGATTATGCGGCGGGATATTGGTCGCCATGCCGACGGCGATGCCGGCGGCGCCATTGACCAGGACGTTCGGATACCGCGCCGGAAGAACCTTCGGTTCCTGCTTGGTCTCGTCGTAATTGGGCTGGTACTCGACAGTTTCCTTGTCGATGTCCTCAAGCAGCGCATCGGCGGCGCGCGACAGCCTCGCTTCGGTATAGCGATGGGCCGCGGGCGGATCGCCGTCCATCGAGCCGAAATTGCCCTGCCCGTCGATAAGCGGCAGGCGCATCGAGAAATCCTGCGCCATGCGGACCATGGCGTCATAGATCGCGGCGTCGCCATGCGGATGAAAATTACCCATGACTTCGCCGACGATGCGGGCGGATTTCCGGAAGGCCCGGTTCCAGTCGTACCCCGCCTCCTTCATGGCGAAGAGGATGCGCCGGTGCACGGGCTTCAGCCCGTCGCGGACATCGGGAAGCGCACGGGACACGATCACGCTCATCGCGTAATCGAGGTATGAGCGCTTCATCTCCTCTTCGAGGATGACGGGGGTTATGTCCTGGGTGGGCGGTGTCTGATCAGTTACCAACGAGGTACTCGGTGCATGAGGCGGATTCTATAAGAAAACGCTGGCACTAACCGGCCAGCGTTCGCAGTGGCGATATTAGGTCATTCCGTGGGCATGAACAACCGCGACGATCGAAAACATGGCAATCGCCACCGCGTTCCGGCCCGCCGGCCCGTCATGGCCACCTTATCTGGCCCCGGCGCGTCGCCCGCCATCACCGAATTCTCAAAAATTAGCATTTGATTAATAATTTGGGCATGGAATTGACTCCCTATAGAAAGGCAAACATGCCGATGCCGCGTGCATTTCTGATCCTGGTCTCGCTGATTGCCGGTTCGATTGCATTCCGGTCAGGGCTCGATTCTCTATTCGGAAAATATCCAGCACCGTTTTTCTTTCTTTTTTCGGTCATCGCCACCGGGCTATACGGCGGCATACGGTGGGGCCTCGCCGCCACGGCGATCACCGCATTGATCAATTTTTATTTTTTCATGCCGCCGCTGCATTCATTTTCCTTAACGGCATCGGCGGACAAGACCTTCATTCTCGGCATCTACCTCGCGCTCGGCATTATATTCAGCCTGGTTTCGGAATTCCTGCTGAATGCAAGACGGCAAGCGGAACAGAAACTGGCGCAAGCGGAACGGGCCGAAGCGGCGCATCGGGAAAGCGAAAGCCGGTTCATGGCCTTCATGAACAATAATCTCGCCTTGGCTTGGATGAAGGATGCCGAGGGCCGTTACGTCTTCGTCAACGAGCCCTTCGCACGGGTTTTCGAACGGCCCGCGGAATGGTGGATCGGGCAAACCGATTTCGATTGCTGGCCGCAAGCCATCGCCGAAAGATTATGGGAGAACGACCAGACCGTGCTGGCCTCTCAAAAGGCCATGGAACTTAACGAGAAGGTTCCCCTGCCCGATGGCCGGATGCGGGATTGGGTGCTGATCAAGTTTCCGGTCACGAGCGCCGCGGGGCGGCGCATGACCGGCGGCATGGCGATCGACATCACCGAACAGAAGGTGGATGAAGAGAATTTGCGGATGAAGAATGTCGAGTTGCAGGCGCTTACCCAGGCGACCACGGCGTTCATTCAATCCGGAAATCCGGGCGAAGCCAGCCGGTATCTTCTCGATGGAGCCTTGGCCCTGACGCAAAGCGAGATGGGCTTCGTCGGCGTCATGACCGAAGGGGCACTCCGTGTCCTTGCCTATCAGGGAATCGATTGGGAGGCCGAGGGACGCCGGGAATTCAAGGCGATGGCGTCGGGCGCCATCGAAGCGAAGGGCTATTTCGAATTCAAGCACTTCGACAATCTGTTCGGAAAGGTGCTGACGACGGGCGAGGCGGTAATCGCCAATAGGCCGGCGGCGCATCCGGCTTCCTCGGGAAAGCTTCCCGCCGGGCATCCCGCCCTTCATTCCTTTCTCGGCGTTCCCATGCGCCAGGGGAACACGACGGCCGGGATCATCGCCGTGGCCAACCGAATCGACGGCTATGGCGAAGAGCAGCAACAACGCCTCGAAGTCATGGCGCAGACGAGCCTCGTCCTGAACGAAAGTTTCAGGCAGCATATGGAGAACCTCAAGGCACAGGCGGAACTGGCGCTCTCGGCCAAAGTCCTGGCGGCAAGCGGCGAAGGCATCGTCATCACCGATGCCGACAACAATATCGTCTCGGTGAATCCGTCCGTGACCGCGATCACGGGCTATACGGCGGATGAGCTTATCGGCCAGAGCCCTGGGATTTTCAAATCCGGCCGGCATGACACGGCGTTCTATCAGGAGATGTGGCGCTCGATTCGGACGGCGGGGCGTTGGGAGGGGGAAGTCTGGGATCGGCGCAAGAGCGGCGAAATCTATCCGAAATGGCTGGCCATCGACGTCATCCGGGACGACAAGGGCGCAATCAGCAACCACATCGCCATCTTCTCCGATATCACCGAGCGTATGGCGGCGCGGGAGCGGATCGAATACCAGGCCCATTACGACGCGCTGACCAGCCTGCCCAACCGCGTCCTGTTCCACGAGCGGCTCGATTACGCGCTGGCCGCGGCAAGGCGCCGCCGCAAACAGATTGCATTGCTGTTCATCGATCTCGACAATTTCAAATATGTGAACGACACCCATGGCCATTCGGTCGGCGATGAACTCCTGACCACCGTGGCCAGACGGCTCAAGGACTGCATCCGTGAGGTCGATACGGTGGCCCGTCTCGGCGGCGACGAGTTCGTCGTGATCTTCACGGAAATGGAAGACGACCATGAAATCGTCGATTTGGCGCAGCGGATCATTTCCTCCCTGTCGGCACCCTACCACCTCAAGGATCATATGCTGATCACCACGCCCTCGATCGGCATCGGCATTTTTCCGCATGACGGCCAGGACAGCGAATCCCTGATCAAGAATGCCGATGCCGCCATGTACAGCGCCAAGGAGAAAGGGCGGAACAACTATCAGTTCTTCACCTCGAAACTGAATGTCCTGGTCAAGGCCCGGCTGGAAGGGGAGCAGGATCTCCGCGCGGCGCTCGATGGCGGTCAGTTCGCGGTCTATTATCAACCGATCGTGCGGGCCGGTGGCCGGCAGCTTACCGGCATGGAGGCGCTGCTGCGCTGGGAGCATCCGAATAAAGGCCTGATCCTGCCCGATCAGTTCATCTCCCTGGCCGAAGACACCGGCTTGATCATCCCGATCGGCGAGTGGGTGCTGCGCATGGCCTGCACCATGGCCAAGCTTTGGCTCGACGCCGGCCATGGCGGGCTGCGCATGCGGGTCAATCTCTCCAAGCGCCAGATCCTGCAAGCCGACATGCCGGCCACCGTCCGGAAAATCCTTCAGGAAACCGCCCTTCCGGCGAGCTGCCTCGAATTGGAACTGACCGAGACCGCCATCATGCAGAATATCGAGAAAATGGCGGAGGTTCTGCAGGCATTCCGGGATATGGGCGTCGCCGTCGCCGTCGATGATTTCGGCTCCGGCTATTCCTCTTTCGGCAATCTCAAGCACCTGCCCGTCAGCGTCCTCAAGATCGACCGCTGCTTCGTCAACGACCTCACCTCCGCCTCGGAAGACCGGGCGATCGTCCGGGCCATTCTGGCACTGGCCCAGGCCCTCGACCTGAAGACGGTGGCCGAGGGCGTGGAGACGGAGGAGCAGGCCGCGTATCTGCATCTCGAACGATGCGATGAGTTACAAGGCTTCCTCCACGGCCACGCCCTGCCGCCCGAGAAATTCCTGGAAATGCTGGAAGATCGAGATCAAGCGGACAAGCCGCAGGCGCCGACCTTCGCCGCATAGGCGGCAAGCCGGCCGGCATAGGCGGCAACCCCTGGCGCCGCCTCCGCCAAGGCATTGTGAAACCGGGCGAAATCGGCATGATTCGGCAGATAGACATGGCCGATGTCGTTCCGCAAATCGCGTTGCGCGTCCCAGGTGGCAATGGACTCGATCAATCCGCGCTTCTGCATCAGGGCCAGAAGATCGATGAAGCGGGATTGCGGCTCCGATTCGAGGAGCGCCAGGGCCTTGAAGGCTTGGCCCGCCATCTGCTGACAGCGGGCGAAGCGTATCTCCAGGGCGTCCAGGCGTTCAAGCGCCTCCGGCGCCAATGCCTGGACCGTGGCCGCATCGAGCGGCAAGAATCGAGAGACCCGCTCCAGCGTAAAGCGAAGATTGCCGGTGGCCCGCCCGAGAAGGTCCAGGCTTTCACGGAACGCCGGCAGATAGAGCGAATCGACGATCATCGCTTATCCGCCAGTGCGTTCTTGAGAACAGTGCGTTCTTGAGAACAGTGCGCTCCTTAGAACGGGATTTCGTCGTCGAAATCGGCGGGAGGAGCCGGCGTCCGGGCCTGCGGCGCACTGCTGCCACCACCCCGCGACTCGCCACCGCCGCCGCCAGCCGAATAGCCGCCGCCTTCGCCGTAATCGGGCTCATAGGCACCAGGAGCGCCGCCGCCGCCTTCGCCGCCGCGGCCATCGAGCATGGTCATCTCGCCCCGGTATTTTTGCAGGACGATCTCGGTCGAATATTTCTCGACCCCGGAATTGTCGGTCCATTTCCGCGTCTGCAACGAGCCCTCGATATAGAGCTTCGCGCCCTTCTTCACATATTTCTCGATCACCTCGACGAGGCGGTCGTTGAAGATGACGACGCGGTGCCACTCCGTCCGCTCCCGCCGCTCGCCCGAATTGCGGTCGCGCCAGCTTTCGGAAGTGGCGATCGACAGATTGGCAATGCGCGTGCCGTCCTGGGTCGAGCGGATTTCCGGATCCCGTCCGACATTGCCGATGAGAATGACTTTGTTGACGCTGCCAGCCATAACGATTTCCTGTGACGACAAAAGAAGAGGAATAATTTAGCGCCTTGCGGCGAGCACCGATAGTACCGTATCGGCGGCACGGAGTGCCGGGGATTCGCCGCCGAGGCCCAGTTTCAACAGCGCCTCCCGGTAGTCCGCCCGCTGATCCCTCGCCGCCTGCTCCTGTGTCAGCAGCCGCTCGACCTCCGCCGCCAGAAGATCGGCGCGGCACTTTTCCAGCAGCATCTCCGGCACGGCGGCACGGCCTAAAACCAGATTGATCAGATTGACGAAAGGCACCTTGACGAGATAGCGCGCCAGCAGCGACGTCAGCGGGGTGAGGCGATAGGTGATCACCGAGGGCAGCCCCGCCATGGCAAGCTCCAGCCCGACCGTGCCGGAAGCCGCGAGTGCGGCGTCGCTGGCGGCGAAAGCATCGAATTTCTCATCCTGGCCGGCGATGACGAGCGGCGGCACCGGCCAGTCCCTGGTCCCCGCCGTCACCTGTTCGGCGACATTCTCGACCGTCGGGATGACGATGGCCAGATCGCCTAAGCCCAGTTCACCGAAGCGGGATTTCAGCAAACCGACGGTTTCGCTCAGGACCGGGAGCAGCCGCGCCACCTCGCCGCGCCGGCTCCCCGGCAGCACGCAGAGGAGTTTTCTTTCCGCCGCGATCCCGTGGCGGGCGCGGAAAGCCGCCCCGTCGCCGCGATCGGCGCCGCCTTCGACCACCGGATGGCCGACATAGCTGCACGCCATGCCGGCAGCCTCGAAATAAGGCGGCTCGAAAGGCAGCAGCACCATGAGGTGATCATACCAGCGGGCGATCTTGAAGGCATTTTTGGCACGCCAGGCCCAGACCATCGGCGCCACATAATGAATCAGCGGCAGCGTCGAACCCCGCTTCCGCAGCGTCTTGGCGACCCGCCAGGTGAAGCCGCGGCTATCGATCGTGACCACCGCCGCCGGTTCGGCGGCAATGATCGCGTCGGCGGTTTCCTTGACCCGGCGGAAGATGTTGCGCGCCCGCGGCAGAACCTCGGCAATTCCCATGATCGCCAGTTCGTGAATGGGCACCAGCGAGCGCAAGCCCCGCGCCGCCATGCGTTCGCCGCCGATACCGGCAAAGCGGATATGTCCTTGCGTGCGCTCCTCCAGTGCCGCCATCAGTGCCGCCCCCAGGACATCCCCCGAGGGCTCCCCGGCAATGAGAAAGATGAGCGGCGCTTCTCCGCCGCTCAAGACGCCTTCGCTTGCGGCTCCGCCGCTCAAGACCTCTTCGCTCGCGGCTCCGCCGCTCAAGACGCCGCCACTCCGGTGATGAAAAGCCCGGCCTTATCCGCCTGCTCCACCATCTTCGTCCGCGCGATGACGAGGGTGGAGCCCGCCTCGACGGCGATGCCGCGAAGCCCGGCCTTGACCGCGTTGCGGATGGTGCCGGGGCCGATCGTCGGCAAATCCGCCCGCCGTTCCTGTCCGGGCTTGGCGATCTTCACCAGCACTCCGCCCGGCCCGTCGCGGCGCAATTGCCCGCAGCGCTCGATCAGCGCGTCGGTTCCCTCGATCGCCTCGATGCCGAGGACGAGGCCTTGCTGAACCACCACCGCCTGCCCGATATCGAGCGGCCCCAGTGTGCGCAGGATGCGGAGCCCGTGCTCGATATCCACCTCCGCCAACTCATCCGGCGAAAAGCGCCCGAAATTTCCGGGCTCGGCGAGACTTTGCGGAAGGAGGCCCTCGACGGACACGACCCGGAAGCCCTCGCCCTCAAGCGCCTTCACGAAGGCAGAAATGAGCCCGTCATCGCCCAGTGCCCGCCGGCTGACCCGCGCAAAAAAGACCGCCGTCCACCAATCGGGCCGCAACGCCAGCAGCGAAGGCCGTTCGACGCCCCCGACCAGGACCAGTTCCTCAACCCCGTTTTCACGCAAGAGCCGCAGCCCCTCGCCGCAGGCGCCAAGGCGGATGAAGGCATGCGGCACCCCGCGAAAGCGCGCCGGATCGGCAAAGCCTTTCAGGGCCAGCACGAAGAAGGGACGATTTTCCTTGATGCAGGCCGCGATCACTTCATGCGGAAGCTCGTCGCGCCCCGCGATGATCCCCAATTTTCCTTGTTCCAATTTTCCTTGGCCCAATTTGCCTTGGGACGAATTACCCGGCATGCCCGGATTTTGGCTGGCAGAGGGAACGGCTCGAATCGTCGCGGATGAATTCGACGATCTCCATCACCGGACGGTCCTCGCGGAAACGCTCGGCGATCTCCTCGACCCGTTCGCTCATGGTGCCTCCCTCGGAGAAGAGAAGCTGATAGGCCGCGCGCACGGCCTGGATCTGGTCGCGATCGAAACCCCGGCGCTGCATGCCGATGATGTTGATGCCGCTCAGCCGGGCGCGGTCGCCCATCGCCAAGGCAAAGGGGATCACGTCGCGCTCGACCCCGGTCATGCCGCCGATCATCGCATGGGGACCGATGCGCACGAACTGATGCACCGCCGAAAGCCCGCCGATCAGGACATAGTCGCCAACGGTGACATGCCCGCCCAGCGTCGCGTTGTTGACCATGATGACATTATTGCCGATGCGGCAGTCATGCGCGACATGGGTTCCGGCCATGAGCAGGCAGTGGTCGCCGACGCTGGTCAGCATGCCGCCGCCGGCGGTGCCCGGATTCAAGGTCGCATTTTCGCGGATGGTGTTGTTGCGTCCGATGACGAGCCGCGACTCCTCGCCGGAATACTTCAGATCCTGCGGTTCATGGCCGATCGAGGCGAAGGGGAAAATGCGCGTCTCGGGGCCGATGGTCGTGCGTCCGGCAATCACGACATGCGAGATCAGGACGACGTTGCTGGCGAGTTCAACCAGAGGACCGACATGGCAATAGGGGCCGATCGTGACCGTCTCGTCGATACTCGCCCCCGGTTCGATGATGGCCGTCGGATGAATCCTGGTCATCAGCTATCCATGATCATGGCGGAAAAAGTAGCCTCGGCCACGAGTTGGCCATCAACCTTCGCCTCGCCATTGAAGCGCCAGACGGGGCCGCGATGACGATCCTTCATGCAATGGACATGAACGGTATCGCCCGGCGTAACCGGCTTGCGGAACCGCGCCTTGTCGATGGTCATGAAATAAACCAGCTTGCCCTCGGCCTTTTCCCCCAGCGTGTGAACGACGAGCAAAGCCGCCGTCTGCGCCATCGCCTCGATCAGGAGCACGCCCGGCATCACCGCCCGCGACGGGAAATGGCCCTGGAAACAGGGCTCATTGATCGTGACGTTTTTGAGCCCCGTCGCCCGCTCGCCCGGAACAAGATCGAACACGCGGTCGATCATCAAAAACGGATAGCGATGAGGAATCATTTCCTTGATGCGCTCGATATCGAGCGTGATCATCGCCGGGGCCTCCGTCGAAACCGACACCGCCGCAGCCTCCGCAGTTGTTCCCATCCTTACTTGCCTCTTGTTTTCGTCAGACGCTGAATCACCGCAACCTGCCGGAAGAACTCAGCGATGGGAACGGCTGGACTGCCGCAGACCGTTTCGCCCGCGCCAATATCCCGCATGACACCGCTTTGGGCGGCAATGCGCGCTCCCTTGCCGATGTCAAGATGCCCGGCGAAACCGGCCTGTCCACCAATCTGAACGTAATCGCCAATCCGCGTGCTACCTGAAATGCCAGCGTGGGCCACGATAATGCAGCCCCGGCCAATGACGACGTTGTGCCCGATCTGAACCAGATTATCAATCACTGTGCCCGAACCGATCACCGTATCGGGGCCGGCACCGCGATCGATCGTCGTATTGGCGCCGATCTCGACATTATCGCCGATGACGACCCGGCCGAATTGCGGGATTTTAAGGAGCCCCGTGGCATCCGCGGCAAAGCCGAAACCGTCCTGCCCGACCCGCACACCCGGATAAAGCCGCGTGTGATTGCCGATCAAGGCATGGCTTACCGTGGAATTGGCCCCGATCCAGCAATGATCGCCGATGACGACGCCGGCACCGATGACGGCGTTGGCGTCGATCCGGCAATGGGCGCCGATCTCGGCCCCCGCCTCGATGACGACATGATGGCCGATCGAAGCCCCCTCGCCGATCGTGGCACCGGGATCGACCACCGCCGTCGGCGCCACGCCGGGGAGGAAACGCTGTTCCGGATGGAAGAGCGTCGCCGCGACCGCATAGGCCTTGTAGGGGTTGGTGGTCAGCAGCAGCGTCGTCCCCGAAGGCGCCTGCCCCGCGAGACTTGGTTGGACGAAGATGGCACCGGCGAGCGAAGTCTCGAAGAGGTGGGTATATTTCCGGTTTTCGAGAAAGCTCACCGTATTGGGACCAGCGGTATCGAGCGGACCGACCTCGTTCAGGACGAGGCCGGCATCGGCCTTGCCGCCGATTTCGGCGCCCGTCCGCTGCGCCAATTCCGCGACGGTGAACGGGCCCGAGACCGCAAAGAACCGTGGATCCGCCATGCCCTATTTCTTCTTCCCTGACGCAGCACCACCGGCTGAGGACGCCACCGGGCTGAACGTCACCGTCAGCGACGGCAGGGATTTATCGAGACGCTTGATGGTCTCGTCGGTCACGTCATAGGCGGGATCGAAGAAAATCACCGTCTGCTTGGCCAGCACCAGCGTGGCGCTCCGCTCCTTGGCGAGCTCCTGGACGACTTCCTCGGTCGCGGCGGCAATCTTGCCCCGCGCCTGATTCTCGCCCTGGGCAATCTCCTTCTGGGAATCCTGGGCCTTCTTGCTGGCATCGCCGATGCGCTGCTCGAAATCCTTGGCCTTCGCCTGGAAAGCGTCCTGCGCCAGGATCGAGCGCTGCCGTTCCAGATCCTGTCTTTCGGAATAGAACTGCTGATCCTGCTGGGAAATACCCTTCTGATAGGTCTGGATCTTTTCCCGCATCTGCGCCTGGAACGACTTCCCGGCCTTCGATTCTTCGAGGACGCGCTGGGTATCGACGACGATGACCGTCACCGGCGGCGCCGCCCGCACCGTTGCCGGCATGGAAACGGTACCGGCGATCAGGGCGCCGAGAAATATTGTGGAAACGCGGTTTAATCTAGGCATTTAGAACCTCGTGCCAAATCCGATATGGAAAAGTTCGTTACGGTCATAGCTCTGTTTCATGATCGGCCGCGCGAGATCGAGCCGGATCGGCCCGAAAGGCGACTTCCAGGATACACCGAAGCCGGTGGAGACACGCAGCGAGTTCGCGTCCTGGATCGTGGCGCCCGTCGAAGAAACGACGCTTTGGTTGATACCCCAGAGATCGCCGAAATCGGTGAAGAGACGTCCGCCGATACCGAGTTCCTGTGGCAGGCCCAGCGGGAAGCTGAGCTGAGCGGAGCCGACATAATACTGATTGCCGCCGAGCGCGTCGCTTGAGACCGAATCGCGCGGACCGATACCCGCCGTGGCGAAGCCGCGGAGATTGTCGCCGCCGACGAAGAAGCGATCCTGGATCTTGACCTGTTCGCCCAGGCCCGAAACCAATCCGGCCTCGCCGCTCAGCCCCAGGATCCATTCCTTGGCCACGGGGTAGTAATAGGCCGCCGAGACCTTGTTGCGGACGTAATGCGCATCGCCGCCGAGACCTGCTAGATCCAGGCCATAGGACACGAAATAGCCCCGATGCGGATCGAGCCGGCTATCGCGCTCGTCATACAGGAGCACCTGCCCGACCAGCGAACTCAGCCGCGGTCCCGCTTCCTCTTTGATGAAGTCGGACGCGGTGGCTTGGACATTGGTGATCGAGTCGTTGCGCACTTCGTATTTCAACGTCTGCCGCAACGGCTCGGTGATCTGATAGCCCATGCGCAGGGCGCCGCCGACCGTGAACTGGTCGTAGAGCGCGTTCAGATTGTTCCGCTGATCGATCTGGAAGAGATCGAAGCCGGCGGCGATATTCTTGTCGAGGAAATACGGCTCGGTGAAGCTGATATCGGCCTGCTGCGCGCGCTGCGAGAGCATGAAGTTGAGGCGGAGATCCTGGCCTCGCCCGAGCAGGTTCTTTTCGCGGATGCCGACATTCCCGAGAAGACCGTCGGTGGTCGAGAAGCCGGCGCCGAGCGACAGCTCGCCGGTGGATTGTTCCTCGACATTGACCGTGACCACGGTCAAATCGGGCGCGCTGCCGGGGGTGTTGGTGACTTCGGCCTTCTTGAAGAAGCCGAGATCCTTGATGCGCTGCTCCGAACGGCGGAGCTTCGAGGTATTGAAGGCATCGCCCTCGACCAGCCGGAACTCACGGCGGACGACCTTATCGAGCGTGCGGACGTTGCCGGTCACGTCGATGCGCTCGACGAAGACGCGCGGCCCTTCTTGAATATCGAAGACGACGTCGATGGTCCGGGTTTCACGGTTGCGGACCGGGCGCGGCCTGATATCGACAAAGGCGTAGCCGTGATTGCCGAGCGCGTCGGTCAGCTGCCCCACCGTCCCCTCGACGGCATCGGCGTCGTACCAATCGCCCTCCTTGATGGTGACCAGCGGGGTCAACTCGTCGAGCTTCACATCCTTGATCTGTGAGACGACCTCGACCTTGCCGAATTTATACCGCTCCCCCTCCTCGATCGTATAGGTGAGGTAGAAGCCGCCTCGATCCGGAGCCAGTTCGGCCACGCCCGAATCCACGCGGAAATCGGCATAGCCCTGCGACAGATAGAATTTGCGCAGAAGCTCCCGGTCATAGGTCAGGCGGTCGGGATCATAGGTGTCATCAGAGGAAAAGAACCGGTACCAGCGCGATTCCTTCGTGCTGATGACGCCCCGGAGCTTGCTGTCCTCGAATTGGTGGTTGCCGATGAAGGTGACGCTCTTGATGCCGGTGACCTGGCCTTCCTCGATCTCGAACACCACATCGACGCGGTTCTGATCCAGCGGAACGACCTTCGGCTCGACCGATGCGGCGAAGCGGCCGCTCCGGCGATAGAGTTCGAGGATACGCTTCACATCCGACTGCACCTTGGTGCGCGTATAGACGATGCGCGGCCGGAGCTGCAATTCGGCATTCAGGGCCGCATCGTCGAATTTGTGGTTACCCTCGAAGGCGATGCGGTTGACGATCGGGTTCTCCACGACGTGCACGATGAGCGTGCCGCCCTCGCGGCGCAGGCTCACATCGGCAAAGAGCCCGGTGGCGAACAGCGCCTTGAGCGAGCGGTCGATCCGGCTCTGGTCGAAAGTGTCGCCCGGCTGAAGCACCAGATAGGAGCGAACGGTCTCGGGCTCGATACGCTGCGTGCCTTCGACCTTGATCGCGGAAACGGTTCCGCCGGTCTGAATCGCCGCAGCTTGTCCACCCGCCGCTTGTCCACCAGATGCCTGTCCGCCGGATGCTTGTTGCCCGCCGGATGTTTGCCCGCCTTGAGGCTGGCCACCTTGCGCCATGACCTCGGCGCTAAAGAGCGATGTTCCCAGGACAACGGCCGCCGTCGCCATGACGCGGCGGGCCGTGTGGCCTCCCCCTGATCCGTTTCCCAAGAATACCCCCCTACCCTTTATAAGGTGATCAGCCCTTTGAAGAACTGGATGACCTTCATATGAACGAGATCATTCCAGGTTGCCAACACCATCAGCATCAGCACCAAAGCGAGCCCAAAACGATAACCATATTCCTGCGCCCGCGGCCCGAGCGGTTTTCCGCGAAGTGCCTCAGCCGCATAGAACAGCAAATGCCCCCCGTCAAGCACGGGCACCGGAAAAAGATTGATAAGCCCAAGATTTACCGAAATCAGCGCGGCAAAACCCAAAATCGAAATGATTCCGCCCTCAGCCACTTCGCCGGACATCTTGGCGATGCCGAGCGGGCCGCTCAATTCGTCACTGGAGCGCTGACCGCTGATGATCTGACCCAAGGCCGTCAAACCACCCGCCGAGAGATCCCAGGTTTCCCGCACCGCGTGCAGGAAGGCCTGCGGCGGGCCGAGACGGACGTAATCGACGCCGTTGCGCTTGACGCCCAGCATCGGCATGCGGTGAACATTGCCGAAGCGGTCGGTGGTTTCCGTCAGATGCGGCGTCACGTTGACCGCAATTTCCTGGCCGTCGCGCGCGATGACGAGCGCCATGTTCCGGCCGGTATTGAGGATCACCGCCTGCTGCAATTCCTCGAAACGCGAGACGCCGGCGCCGTCGATGGAGAGGAACCGGTCCCCCGCCTTCAACCCGCTCTGTTCGGCGGCGCTTCCGGGCTCGATATCGCCGATGACCGGCGGGGCGTAGGGCTGCCCCACCGTCGCGAAGATCCCGGTGAAGATGATGATCGCAAAAACGAAATTGGCGATCGGCCCAGCCGCGACCACGGCGGCCCGCTGCGCCAGGGTCTTGCCATGGAAGGAAACCGCCAGCTCCTCCGGCGTCATCGATTGGGAGGTGTCGCCCACAACCGAGGTCGCATCCGCGTCGCCGAACATCTTGACATAGCCGCCGAGCGGAATCGCCGAGAACTTCCAGCGCGTGCCCGCCCGGTCGTACCAGCCGAAGAGCTCCGGTCCGAAGCCGATGGAAAAGACGTCGATTTTGACGCCGTTGCGGCGCGCTACGTAATAGTGGCCGAATTCATGCACGAAGACGAGAATCGTCAGAAGGAGCAGGAAGGTCACGACCGACTGCAACCCCGGAACCGACAGTATCCGGTCGAAACCATCCCCGATCCAGCTACCGAAATGGGGAAGATTCACCGCGAGGAATTCCATCTTTCCCTACCTTTGCTCAAAATTTGCCCGACTTAAAGCTTTCCCGGCTCAAAGCTTGGACTCAAAGCCTGCCGCCAACCGGATTACCCCGCCCGGCCAGTTCCCTGGCAACCGCGCGCGCCTCGGCGTCACAGTCGTGAACATCGTCGAGCGAGCTTATCTTGGTGCCGGCCAGACGCGTCAGTACCGTTTCAACCGTCCGGGCGATATCGAGGAATCCGATCTCGTCATTGAGGAAGGCGCCCACCGCCACCTCATTGGCTGCATTGAGAATAGTGGGCGCGCCACCGCCATCTTGCAAGGCGCCCCGGGCAAGACGCAGCGACGGAAAGCGCACTTCGTCCGGCGCTTCGAAGGTAAGCCGCCCGATTGCCGCCAGATCGAGCCGCTGCACCGGCGCCGCCATCCGCCTCGGCCAGGCGAGCGTATAGGATATCGGCGTGCGCATGTCGGGCGATCCCAATTGCGCCAGCACCGAGCCGTCACGGTAGACGACCATACCATGAATGATCGATTGCGGATGAACGACGACATCGATCCGATCATTGGGCAGAGCGAAGAGGTGATGCGCCTCGATCAGCTCCAGCCCCTTGTTCATCATGGTCGCCGAATCGACCGAGATCTTGGCGCCCATCTTCCAGTTCGGATGCGCCACCGCCTGCTCCGGCGTGACATGCCCCATGGCATCGGCGGTCCATTCGCGGAACGGCCCGCCGCTCGCGGTCAGGACGATGCGGTCGATCGCATCCAGCTGGTCGGCGGCGAAGACCTGGAAGATCGCATTGTGTTCGCTGTCGACGGGCAGGAGCGTCGCACCATGGCGCCGGGCCTCGTCCATGACCAGCGTGCCGGCGCAGACCAGGACTTCCTTGTTGGCCAGCGCCACCGAGACGCCCCGCCGGATCGCGGCGAGGGTGGGCTTCAGCCCGGCGGCGCCGACGATCGCCACCATCACCCAATCGGCCGGACGCGACGACGCCTCGACCACGGCCTCGGGACCGGCGGCGGCTTCGATGCCGCTCCCGGCCAGCGCTTCCTTGAGCGCGCCATAGGAATCGGGATCGGCGACCACGGCGAGCTTGGCGCCGACGCTCCGCGCCTGTTCGGCCAGGAGCGTGGCATTGCCGTTCGCGGTCAGCGCCTCGACGACGAAATCATCCCGGTTGCGCAGGATCAGATCGATCGTGTTGCAGCCGATCGATCCGGTCGATCCGAGGACGGTCACATGCCGTTTCGCGCCCATTGGCCGTTTCGAACCCGTTTCCGGCTTCGTGCCCTGCCCTGTTTCCACCATCATCTTGAAGCCTTCATCACCAATGCGTCACGCTCCCGAAGAGGAGGCTTAGGATAGAGACCACGGGAATCACGGCCAGCATGCCGTCGAGCCGATCCAGAAGCCCGCCATGCCCAGGGATCAGGCTGCTCGCATCCTTCACCCCGTAATGCCTCTTCACGACCGATTCCGCAAGGTCGCCGCATTGCGCCACCCCGGCCAGCGCCCCGCTCGCCAGGACAAGCGGCCAATTCAGGGAGCCGCCGAAAAGCAGCACGATCACCGGCCCGGCGATCGCGGCGCTCACCATCCCGCCCAGGAGCCCGGACCAGGTCTTGCTCGGGCTGAAACGCGGTGCCAGCTTGGGGCCGCCGACCTGCCTCCCCACCACATAGGCGCCGGTATCGGTTGCCCAGACGATGCCGAGGATCCAGAAGATCACCGCCCGTCCATAGGCTTCGTTGGCCGAAAGCCAGACCAGCGCGCCGAGCGGCAGCGCCACCCAAAGCACGCCGATGGCGGTCAGCCAGGTTTCCGTATCGTGCCGCCGCCGGGCCAGCCAGACCGCCGCGCCACTGCCCACGAAAGCCAGGAGCGATCCGCCGAGCGGATGCCCGAGCCCGCACAGGGCGATGCTGGCGAAGATCCCGAGGATGACCGCATATCCTTGCGGATCGATGCGCTCATGACCGCAGAGCATGGCCCATTCCCACCCCATCGCCACCCCGGCGGCAAGCACCAGGAGCGGCAGGAAGGGTGCTCCGAACCAGGCGGCGCCGAGTGCGATCGGGGCCAGGACCGCCGCCGAAAGAATCCGGAGATGAAGCGCGCTCAACTCAGCGTGAGCCCACGGAGGCGCCGAAGCGGCGATCACGGGCGTGATAATCCTGAAGCGCCTGCAGAAGGTCGTTCTTCGAAAAATCCGGCCAAAGCGTTTCGGTAAATATGAATTCCGCGTAAGCGGCCTGCCACAGCAGGAAATTGCTCAGGCGCTGCTCGCCGCTGGTGCGGATCACGAGATCGGGATCCGGCATGCCGACCGTGTGCAGATGCGAGGCCATGCAATCCTCGTCGATATCGGACAGCGCCACCTTGCCGCTCGCCACTTCCTCGGCGATCCGGCGGGCGGCAAGCGCCAATTCCGCCCGTCCGCCATAGGAGAGTGCGATGACCAGATTGAGCCCGGTATTGCCGCCGGTCAACGCCTCGCCGTTTTCGATCAGGCTGACGATATCCGGGGCCAGCCGGTTCCGCTGCCCGATGATCCGGAGGCGGACCCCGTTCCGGTGAAGCTCGGCGATCTCGCCCCGCAGATAGTGGCGGAGCAGCCCCATGAGATCATCGACCTCGGCCAGCGGCCTTTTCCAATTCTCCGACGAAAAGCCGAACAGAGTCAGGTATTCGATGCCGAAATCCGTTGCGGACCGGACCGTCCGGCGCACGGCTTCGGCGCCGGCCCGGTGGCCGGCGATCCGCGGCAAACCGCGTGCCGTCGCCCATCGACCATTGCCATCCATGATGATGGCCACATGCCGGGGGGGCGGAGGAGACGAATCCTGCGAAATGTCCATCAATCTCAGACCTGAAGAATCTCTTTTTCTTTTTGGGCGAGCAAACCATCGATCTTGCGGATGCGATCGTCGGTGATCCCCTGGATCTCCGTGGAAAGTTTGCGATGCTCGTCCTCGGAAATCTCGCTGGCCTTTTCCTTCTTTTTCAGGACGTCGAGCCCGTCGCGGCGGACATTGCGCACCGAGACGCGCGCCTGTTCCGCGTATTTCGCCGCGACCTTGGTCAATTCCCGCCGCCGGTCCTCGTTCAGATCGGGGATCGGCACCCGGATAACCTGCCCCTCGGTCTGGGGGTTGAGGCCGAGCCCGGATTCACGGATCGCCTTGTCCACGGCCTTCGACATCCCCCGGTCCCAGACCTGCACGACGATAAGCCGGGGTTCGGGCGCGCTCACCGTCGCCACCTGGGTGAGCGGCAGCGAGCTGCCATAGGCGTCGACATGTATCGGCTCCAGCAAGCCAGCCGAAGCACGGCCGGTCCGGAGCCCGGCGAGTTCCTTTCGTAGCGCGTCGATCGCACCATCCATGCGGCGCCCGACATCCTTGACGACCGATTCTTCAGACAAGCTCGCTCTCCTCCGAGATGATGGTGAAAAGCCCCCTGCCGGTTACCACATCGGCGAAGGCACCGCTATGACGAATGGAGAAGACCAGGATCGGGATGCGGTTTTCCCGCGCCAGCGAAATCGCCGACGCGTCCATCACCTGCAGATCCCGCGATAGAACCTCAAGATAGGTAAGGCGCTCATAGCGGCTGGCGGTCGGATCCTTTCTGGGATCGGCCGTGTAGACGCCATCGACCTTGGTGCCCTTCAGGAGCGCCTCGCACCCCATTTCCGACGCCCGCAAGGCTGCCGCCGTATCGGTCGTGAAAAAGGGATTGCCGGTGCCGGCGGCGAAGATGACGATCCGCTGTTTCTCCATATGGCGGATGGCGCGGCGCTGGATATAGGGCTCGCACACCCCCGGCATGGCGATCGCCGATTGAACCCTGGTCGCCACTCCCATCCGCTCAAGCGCGCCCTGCATCGCCAGGGAGTTCATGACCGTGGCCAGCATGCCCATATGGTCGGCGCTGGCACGCTCCATGCCCTTGGCCGCCGCCGAGATCCCGCGAAAGATGTTGCCCCCGCCGATCACGAGGCAAATCTGGACGCCGAGCGCATGGACCGCGCGGACCTCCGCCGCGATCCGGTCGACCGTCTCGGTGCAGAGCCCGTATTCCCGATCTCCCATCAGCGCTTCACCGGAGATCTTCAGAAGCACGCGGCGATAGAGCGGACGGGCCGAAGACATGGGGATCTCATCCTTTGGGTCACGACGAGCGAATTGCCCGGCCTTCCACGTGGAAGGCCGGACACCTTACATTATTCCCCCGGTAACACGGACCGGATTTTTGCTGCCCCCGACCAGAAACCGCTACCAGAAACCGCTACCGGAAACGGGTCTGACGGGGCGGCAAATCAACGCTGAAGCTGTGCCGCGACTTCGGCAGCGAAATCGGACTCTTCCTTTTCGATGCCTTCGCCGAGCGCAAAGCGTGCGAAGCTCTTGAGCGTCACCGGGGTGCCAAGCTCCTTGCCGAGCGCCTCGACGACCTTGGCGATCCGGGTTTCGTTATCGAGAACATAGACCTGCTCCAGCAGGACCACTTCCTCGTAATACTTCCGGATGCGGCCATCGACCATCTTCTCGATGATGGCTTCGGGTTTGCCGCTGGCCTTCGCCAATTCGCGCTGGACTTCCTTTTCGCGTTCGAGCGCCGCCGTATCGACGGACCCGATATCGAGGAATTGCGGTTTCGCCGCGGCCACATGCATGGCCAGCGGACGCCCTTTCTCGGCCAGAACCGCCGGATCAGCGGCGGATTCGAGCGCGATCAGCACGCCGATCTTGCCGAGACCCGGCGCCAGCGGCGTGTGCACATAGGAGATGACGACGCCCTGCTCGACTTCGAGCCTGGTCCCCCGCCGGAAATTCATGTTCTCGCCGATGGTGGCGACGAGATTGGTGAGTTCCTCGGCGACGGTCCGGCCGGTGCCGGGATAGGGTGACGCCTTGATCGCCTCGATATCCCCGTTCTGAAGGAACATCTCGACCACTTGCTTCGCATAGGCCTGGAAGGCTTCGTTGCGGGCAACGAAATCCGTCTCGGAATTGACCTCGGCCACGGCGCCGACCTTGCCCAGGGTCGCCACGGCCACCAAACCCTCGGCGGCGATGCGTCCCGATTTCTTCGCGGCGGCGGCGAGCCCCTTCTTACGGAGCCAATCGACACCGGCCTCGACGTCGCCCTCGGTCTCGCCGAGGGCGCGCTTGCAATCCATCATTCCGGCACCGGTCCGCTCACGCAGTTCCTTGACCAATGCCGCCGTGATTTCCGCCATTACTCTAACTCCTCAGACTATCGGTTCAAGCGCTTGCCGGTTCGGACGTTTCCGCCTCGCCGGCCACGGCTTGATGGCTTACTTCTTCTTCGGGCATGATCTCTTCCAGACCTTGCTCGCGGGCGCCGATATCGGCGCCGGAAGCGGTCATCTCGGCCTGGATGCCGTCGAGCACGGAACCGGCGAGAAGATCGCAATAGAGATTGATCGCGCGCATGGCGTCGTCATTGCCCGGAATCGGATAGGTGATCCCGGCAGGATCGGAGTTGGAGTCGAGGATGCCGACGACCGGAATCTTCAGCTTGTTCGCCTCTTGGATGGCGATCGATTCCTTGTTGGTGTCGATCACGAAGAGGATGTCCGGCAACCCGCCCATCTCCTTGATGCCGCCGAGGGACCGCTCAAGTTTGTCGCGGTCGCGCGTCAGTTCGAGAACCTCGCGCTTGGTCAGGCCGACATGGCCTTCCCGCACCCGCTCATCAACCTCGCGCAGACGGCGGATCGACAGGGAGATGGTCTTGAAATTGGTCAACATGCCGCCGAGCCAGCGGTGATTGACGTAATACTGGCCGCAACGCCGGGCCGCCAGGGCAACCGGCTCCTGCGCCTGCCGCTTGGTGCCGACGAGAAGCACGCGCCCGCCGCCGGCGACCACGTCGCGGACAGCCGAAAGCCCGCGATGCAGCATAGGCACGGACTGCTCAAGATCGATGATATGGATGCCGTTGCGCACGCCGAAGAGATAGGGTGACATCTTCGGGTTCCAGCGGCGCGTATGGTGTCCGAAATGCACGCCGGCTTCGAGAAGCTGGCGCATGCTGTAGCTGGGAATTGCCATGGTCTAGTCGTTCCTTGTTCCGGTTCAGCCGCCACGGGGGATCATCGGTGCCAGCCAATTCGAACCAGCAGGCACCGACACCGGAGCAGTCCGGTTCGCAACGCAAAATCGCAATGCGAAACGGCCCGCGACCCCGTGTGAGGTTTGGGTGTGACGGTTAATTAAGCCCCGGCGGGGATTTTGGCAAGCGTTTCAAGCGGGAGGCCTCACTCCGGGCGGTAGAAGTTCCCCGGCGCCGCGTTCTTCCAGAATTCTTCCTGCAGTTCCGGGATATCGGACGTATCGACCGCCTCCTCCGGCAAGGCCGCCAAAGCGTCCAGTTCCGCCCGCTGATTAAGAGTCAGCGGCTCATAGATAGCGGCGTCCTGCTCATATCGTCTCATCCTACAGCTCATGCACATCCGTCACGCCGGCCACCGCGTTGACGGCGGCGCGGATGCCGGGGCCGATCTTGAAGCCGCCGGGGAGGGCGATTTCGACCTCGCGGCTGTGGGGGACGGGGACGACCACGGTGACGCGGCCCCGGCCCCGCCCCTGCTGTTCCAGGATGCCCTGCAACGGTTTCACCGCCGCCGCCTCGCCGAGGAAGACGCGCAGGCCGGCGGCGGCTTGGACGGCCACGGTTTCCAGAAGCTCGATCCGCTGTGCCGTCAGGCGCAGCATGTCCTCTTCCGCCCTTGCATCGGCGGTGACCAGGAGCGGCTGGCCCGAATCGAGCACCGGGCGGGCTTGGGAGAGCACTTCGGAAAAGACCGTGACCTCGAACATGCCGCTCGCATCCGACATTTGCAGGAAGGCGAAGCGGTTGCCGCGCGCGGAAGTGCGCTCCTTCTTGCCGATGACGATGCCGGCCAGCTTCACCCGCGACGAGCCTCCCGACGCAAGCCGCGCCGCCAGATCCGCGACCCGGACCGCCCCCATCCGCTCCAGGCTCTTCCCGTAGCTGTCCAGCGGATGGGAGGAGAGATAGAAGCCGATCGCCTCGAATTCGTTTTGCAGCCGCTCGACCGGCGGCCAGTCGAGCGTATCGGGGAGCTTCGGGCGTGCCATCGGCGCGGTTCCGGCGCCGAAGAGGCTGACCTGCGCGCTTTGCCGCTCGGCATGGGCGAGGCTGGCCTGACGCAGCAGCATTTCGCAGGCGGCCATGCTCTGCGCCCGGTTGGGATTGATCGCGTCGAAGGCCCCGGCCTTGATCAGCGATTCGAATTGCCGCTTGTTGAAGGATTTGGCGTCGATCCGGCCGGCGAAGTCGAAGAGATCGGTAAAGCGGCCACGAGCCCGGCGCTCGGCGACGATCGACTCCATCGCCTGGGCGCCGACGCCCTTCACCGCCGCCAGGGCGTAGCGGATGGCTTTTCCAGACGGCGCGTCCTCGACGATGAAGCCCACATCCGAACGGTTGATATCGGGCGGCAGCAGCTTGATGCCGAGGCGGTCGAGTTCCTGGCGGAAGACATTGAGCTTGTCGGTGTTGCCGAGATCGAGCGTCATCGAGCCGGCGAGGAATTCGTAAGGATGGTTGGCCTTCAGCCAGGCGGTCTGATAGGCGACCAGCGCATAGGCCGCCGCATGGGATTTATTGAAGCCGTAGCCCGCGAATTTCTCGACCTTGTCGAAGATGTCGGAGGCGAGGCTCGGCGCCACGCCGCGTTCGGCGGCGCCGTCCACGAACAGCTTGCGCTGCGCCTCCATCTCCGCCTTGATCTTCTTGCCCATGGCGCGGCGCAGGAGATCGGCGCCGCCGAGCGTATAGCCCGAAAGCACCTGGGCGATCTGCATCACCTGTTCCTGATAGATGATGATCCCGTGGGTTTCCTTGAGGATCGGCTCCAGCGAGGGATGCAGGTAATCGGGAGGCTCTTGGCCATGCTTGACCGAGATATAGCGCGGGATATTCTCCATCGGCCCCGGCCGATAGAGCGAGACCACGGCGATGATGTCCTCGAAGCGGTCGGGCTTCAGCTTTTTCAGCATGTCGCGCATGCCCTGGCCTTCGAGCTGGAACACGCCGACCGTATCCCCCCGGCCCAGCAACGCGAAGCTCGGCCCGTCATCAAAAGGCAGCGTGGCGAGATCGACCTCGACCCCGCGCTGCCGCAGGAGCTTCAGCGCGGTTTCAAGCACGGTCAAGGTCTTGAGGCCGAGGAAGTCGAACTTCACCAGCCCGGCCATCTCGACATATTTCATGTTGAACTGGGTGACCGGCATGTCGGAGCGCGGATCGCGGTAGAGCGGCACCAGCTCCCGGAGCGGGCGGTCGCCGATCACCACGCCGGCGGCATGGGTCGAGGCATGGCGGTAGAGACCTTCGAGCTTGAGCCCGATCTTGATCAGCTTTGCTACCGACTCGTCGCTGTCGCGCATTTCCTGCAAGGCGGGATCGCCGTCGATCGCCTGTTGCAGCGTCACCGGATTGGCCGGGTTGTTGGGAACGAGCTTGCTGATCCGGTCGATCTGCCCGTAAGGCATGCCGAGCACCCGGCCGACGTCGCGCAGCACCGCCCGCGCCTGAAGCTTACCGAAGGTGATGATCTGGGCGACCCGGTCCCGCCCGTATTTCTCCTGGACGTGGCGGATGACCTCGTCCCGCCGCTCCTGGCAGAAATCGATGTCGAAATCGGGCATCGACACGCGTTCAGGATTGAGGAAGCGCTCGAACAGCAAGCCGAAGCGCATCGGGTCGAGATCGGTGATGGTGAGCGCCCAGGCAACCGCCGAGCCGGCACCGGAACCGCGTCCAGGCCCGACCGGTATCCCCTGCGACTTCGCCCACTGGATGAACTCGGCGACGATCAGGAAGTAGCCGGGGAAACCCATCTTGACGATGGTTTCGAGTTCGAATTCCAGCCGGGCGAAATAGGTTTCCCGCAGCGCCTCGCGCTCCTCCTCGCTCATGGCGGCAAGGCGCGCCTCCAGCCCTTCCGCCGCGCGGATTCGCAGCTCCGCCGCCTCGTCCCGGCCGCTGTCGGTGGCGAAGGGCGGCAGGATCGGCTTTAGGGGCAGCGGCCGATAGGCGCAGCGCCGGGCGATGGTCAGGGTATTGTCGCAAGCCTCCGGCAGATCGGCGAAGATCGCCCGCATCTCCGCCGCCGATTTGAACCCATGATCCGGCGTCAGGCGCCGGCGCTCGGGATCGGTGACGACGGTTCCGGCGGCGATGCAGAGCAGCGCGTCATGCGCCTCGTGATAACCCGGATCCGGGAAATAGCAATCATTGGTCGCCACCAGCGGCAGTTCATGGCGATAGGCGAGATCGATGAGCCCCTCCTCGATCCGGTCCTCGGATTCCAGGCCATGGCGCATGATCTCGACGTAAAGCCTGCCGGGGAACAGGCGCTTCAAATCCTGAAGCACCGCCTCCGCCGCCTCCTTCTGGCCTTCCTGGAGCAGACGCCCGACCGGCCCGCCGGGGCCGCCGGTCAGGCAGAGCAGGCCCGCCGTGCTGCCTTCGAGATCGGCTAGCGGCAGTTGCGGCTCCGCCCCGGCATCGCCGTCGAGAAAGGCGCGGCTGACCAGGAACAGCAGGTTGCGGTAGCCTTCCTCGCTCTGGACCAGGAACAGGATGGTGTCGGGATGTGCCGCCGCCCGAACCATGGCGGTTCCGGGCCGGGTGGGGGCCGCTTCTCCGGCCTCGATCCGGGTCAGGGCGAATTCGCAGCCGATCACCGGCTGCAACCCCGCATCGCTTGCCGCCAGCGAGAATTCCAGCGCCCCGAAAAGATTGCCGCTATCGGTGATGGCGGCCGCCGGCATCTTCATTTTCTTACAGAGCGACACCAACTCCTTAACCCGTATCGCCCCGGCGGAGAGCGAATAGGCCGAGTGAACCCGGAGGTGAACGAAATCCGCATGCGCCATCGAAAAGATCACCAAGCCGGAATTAGGCGTTAGCCTTGATGGCGTCAGCCTTGATCGGGGCAATATAAGGGGCTCCCCCCATGGATGTCATGGTCGTCGGCAACATCAATCTCGATATCGTCTATGAGGTGGACCGGTTCCCGGTCGAGCATGAGAAGCTCCGCGCCCGGAACTGCCACGTTTCCGGCGGCGGCTCGGCGGCCAATACCGCATGGTGGCTGGCGAGGCTCGGGCAGCGGGTGCGGATCTGCGGCATGGTGGGATGCGACCTCTTCGGCGATTTCGCGCTGAAGGAGTTGTCATCCGCCGGCATCGATGTCTCACTCTGCGTCCGGGCCGATTCGTGGCGCACCAATGTCGCCAGCATCTTCGTCAACTCGAAGCATAAAACCATGGTGATCGGCGGCTCATCCTTCGAGCGCGAAGCGGAACGCGCCTTGCTCGCCGCCCTCGAAGCCGATGCTTGGCCGGGCGTCGGCCATGTCCATGTCGCCTCGCGCTCAAGGGAAATCGTGGCAGCGGTCGCGGCCCTGGCCGGAAAGCGGCAAGTCACCGCCTCGGCCGAATTCGACGGCATCTATCCGGCGGATTTGGCGGGGCTTTTCGACATCGTCTTTTCCAATGAGGACGAGTTGGCTTCTGCGATGGGCGTGGCGGACCCCATCGGCATCCTCGCGGAACAATTTAGCGGAGAAAAACCCCGTTTTTTTGTAACGCGGGGCGCCAAGGGCGTTTCCCTGATCGAAGACGGGCGGATCACTCAAATCCCGGCCTGCCCGGTCGAGCCGGTCGATCGAACCGGCGGCGGCGATGCCTTCGATGCCGGCGTTCTTGCCGCCTGGCTTCGGGGCCAGGACAGCGCTACCGCAGCGGCCCAGGGCCTCGCCCTCGCAAGCGCCGTCATTCAAGGCTGGGGTGCCAGGCCGGAGATAGCGGAGCTTGAGATACCAGGGCTTGAGATACCAGGGCTTGAGATAAAGGAACGTAACCGCCCGGATTAGCATCGCCTATTTATCCACGGATGCCGCAGATATGCGCAGATGAAGGCCGCAAGACCGCGTTTCATTTTTCTTGAATCTGCGGCCATCTGCGAAATCCGTGGATAAAAACAATATCGGGAACTGAAACAGATGGAACCGGAGATCGGCATTGCCGCCAAAGTCGCGTTCCTCCGCTCTTCCCAAGCCTATGGGGAGGCCGGAGAGGCGGTCGATGTGATCGAGACCCATTATTCCTGGGTGTTCCGCACCCGGCACCTTGTCTACAAGCTGAAGAAGCCGGTTGAAGGGCCGGGTTTCGACTTCACCACCCTTGAGGCGCGGCGGCGCAATGCCCGTGACGAGGTCCGCCTCAATGCCCGATTCGCGCCGCGGGATTATCAGGGCGTCGAGAATCTGACGCTGGAGCAGGACGGAAGACTTGCCCTGGGCGGAGCCGGTCCGGCGGTCGATTACTTGGTGAAGATGGCGCGGCTGCCGGATGAGCGCATGCTCGACCGGCGGATGAAACGCCGCCGCTGCTACCATGCCGAGATCGAGGCGCTGGGACTTTATCTCGCCCGATTCTATGCCCGCGCGCCGCCGGTGCCGCTATCGCCCCGCGCCTATCTGGACCGCTTCCGCAAGGATTGCGCGGTGGGAATGAATGAATTCGAAAGGAACTTCTATCCGGCACTTGCACACAAGGCCGCCTTCATCACCCTGCGCTTGCGCGGGTTGCTGGTGATGCGGAAGGCGGATTTCCGCCGGCGCCTCGCCTCAAGGCGCGTCGTCGAAGGCCATGGCGACCTCCGGCCCGAACATATCTGTCTTGGATTTCCGCCGAGGATGATCGATTGCCTCGAATTCCGGCGCGAATTAAGGCTGATCGATCCGATCGACGAGCTTTGCTTCCTGTCGCTGGAATGCGCGAGGCTGGGACAGCCACGGATCGAGGCCGCCCTGTTCCGTCACTACCGGCGACGCATGCGCGAACGCCCGCCGCCGCAATTGATCCGCTTCTACAAAAGCTTTCGGGCACTGGTCCGCGCCCGCATCGCCATTCGCCACATGGCGGATAAGGCCACGGCCAATCCCGGATGGCCCCGTCTTGCCGCCGCCTATCTTGCAACCGCGGCAACACTGCTGTCGCCCGGCAAAACACCCCGGAGCCTATTGCTCCGGGGTGAGACACCGTACGGCGAGAACGCGCTCTAGCGGCCCCGGCGCTTCGGGGCCGGTGCCGGTGCCGGTGCAACCGCAACCGGCTTCGGAGCCGCCCTGGACGCCGTCCGTGCAGGCGCGCGCGCGACCGGCGGCGGCGGCGGCGGAGCCTCCTCTTCCTCTTCTTCGTACTCGTCTTCTTCGAGCACGTCCTCACCCGCGGGGAGGGCGGCTGCCCGGCGCAGAAGCTGCACGAAGATGCGGCGCAATTCCGGATCCTGGACCGCGGAGAAAGTCCGCACCAGTTCCAGCGAAGCGCGTCCGCCGACTTCTTCATCCTCATTGTTGAAGACGAACGGCGAATCGGCACCGGCGGTGGCGCTATCCGGCAACCCGTCGAAGAAGGTCGACACCGAAATGCCGAGCACCTTCGCCAACTCGTAGAGCCGGCTGGCGCTGATGCGGATGTCGCCGCGTTCGTATTTCTGGATCGCCTGGAAGGTGAGTCCGACACGCTCGGCCAAATCGGTCTGGCTCAATCCAAGGATCGTCCGCTGTAGACGCAGCCGGGATCCGACATGGATATCCACGGGATCTGGGCCATCGAACTTCGCCATGCGGCGCGTCACGGGCGCATGTACTTTCCGCTCCTGCGGACCTCTCTTCCGGACTCTAGCTACCATAGTCGACTCCAACGCAAGGACTGTGCACGACACAGTCTCGTCAGTGAATGTTTAAACCAACCTTGAACCACACGCAACCCTTGCCGTCCCATCCCTCCGACGGCGACGAAGGACATTCCGTCTTATTTGGCAGCGACAAGCGCAACTTGCAAGACCCATGCAAGCGAACAATACAAAACACTGTTCCCTTGGCAAAGCTGTATTAGGTATGCCTTTCGTCCCTAAAGTATGCAACATAAAAGCATGCGGACACTTATTGGGTGATTTTCCGCAAATATTACTCTTTTTAGTTATATCAATTCGAGGTGAATCGTCGTTTCAGCCAGGAAATAAAGTATCGCTATGACCCAAAAGACGATAGGCGGCGAGTCCTACCCATTCCTTGAGCGCCGGCACCACCACCGCAAGCCCCTCGGCCAGATTGAAATCGATATCGAGAACGAATCGGGGGAGAGCGAATCGAGGCCGCGTCCGGTAATCGACCGGATAAGGAATCACGCGCCAGCCGGCATGGCGAAAGCATCCGACCGCGCGCGGCATATGCATGGCCGAGGTCACGAGCACCCAGTTCTCCGGAGGTACGGGCCTCGCCAGGGCATAAGAGAACACCGCGTTCTCATAGGTGTTCCGCGATTCGCCTTCGAGCAGCAGCCGCTCCCGCCCCAGGCCCTGCGCCTGAAAGAATGTCGCCGCTGATTCGGCCTCGGCGGCACCGCTGGGCAAGAGTCTGCCCTCGCCTCCCGAGAACAGGACGCGGGCCTCGCCATGAAGCCGTGCCAGGGCCATCGCCTCGGTCATCCGCTCCGCGGCACCATTGAGTATGATTTGTCCCCGCTCCCGGCTCAACTCCGGCTCGATCGCCCCACCCAGGACGATGATCCCGTCGATATGTTCCGGTAAAGCCGGATTCGCCGGAAAGCGGTCCTCCAGCGGCTGCGCCAGCTGGCTCGAAAGCGGCAGGACCGCGATCGCCACGAGTCCGAGCGTGCCGAAGATCGCCAGGCCCCGGCGCAATCCGCGCCTGGCGCCGAGTCCCGCCACGACAAGAAACAGGCATAGATTTCCGGGATTCAAAAGAATCCACAGGATTTTGCCGATCGAAAAGCTCACACTTCCTTCCCCCTCGCCGCGTTGAAGGCATTACTAAGAGGCATCATGATCCTTGTTACCGGCGCAAGCGGTTTTGTCGGCCGCGCCCTGATCCCTGTCCTGGAACGGGAAGGCCCGGTTGCAACCGCTCCCCGCGATCTGCCGCCATCCTTCCGTGGAATAACGACAGTCGTGCATCTCGCCGCCAGGGTCCATGTCATGCGGGAGACGGCGTCCGATCCGCTCGACGCATTCCGCCGGGTCAATCTCGATTTGACGCGGAGTCTTGCGGAGACGGCGGCGGCTTCCGGCGTAAAGCGCTTCATCTATATCAGTACCGCCAAGGTCAATGGCGAACAGAGCGGCTCCACATGTTTCCGGGATACCGACAACCCGCAGCCGCAGGATCCTTATGCCCGATCAAAATGGGAGGCGGAACAGGAATTGGCGCGGATAACCGCCTCTTCTTCGATGGAGGTGGTGATCCTGCGCCCGCCGCTCATCTACGGCCCCGAGGTCAAGGGCAATTTCCTGACGCTCCTGAAGCTCTGCCGGCTGGCCCCGCCATTGCCGCTCGCCGCAATCGAGAACCGGCGGAGCCTCCTCTATCTCGGCAATCTCACCGATGCGATCGCGGCCGTGGCCAGGGCACCGTTGCGTGGCGGCTGCCATACCCATCTGCTTGCCGATGGCGAGGCGCTCTCGACGCCGGAGCTGTTGCGCGGGGTCTCGCAGGCACTTGGCCGGCCCTGCCGCCTCTTCCCCGTTCCGCCCGCCCTCCTGCGCGGAGCGGCGGCGCTGCTGGGGAAAAAGCCGGTGATCGATCGCCTGCTCGATTCGCTGGCGATCGAGGATAGCCCGTTCCGGGAAAGCTTTTCCTGGTCTCCGCCCCACTCCGTCGAGGCCGGACTGGCCGCGACGGCGGCGTGGTTCAACTCCCCGCGGCCGTCGACTTGATCAGGGCAATCGGGTGAAGGGATACCATCTCCGGGGAACGAGCCATGGGAACACGGATTACACGGATATCCACGGATAAAGACATTATAATGCGCGCAATAACTATCCATAAGGGTAATCCGTGGATATCCGTGTTTAATGGCTCAATCTTACCAAGGCCCA
>Ga0265327_10001295_pt1 | contig 32792 bp, 17 predicted proteins | sample 41621metaG_FD_202089 | JGI IMG/M metagenome (GOLD analysis project Ga0265327, IMG submission 202089) | Rhizosphere microbial communities from Carex aquatilis grown in University of Washington, Seatle, WA, United States - 4-16-21 metaG | ecosystem: Host-associated > Plants > Roots > Rhizosphere...
GATCACCCAGCCGGCTGCACCGGGAATAGTGGTGAAATTGAAGCCGGTGAAATTGGAAGAATGCTGCATTTGGACCGTGGTCAGCCCGCGTACGTTGTAAGTCGTCCCGGCGCCATACCCTATCCCATTAAGGGTTGAATTGGTATCGCCGTTCCAGTAGCTATTGGTGTCGCTATTCCAGTAGCTATTGTTGATTGTGCCGGAGTTACTCCCCACCAGCCCGCCTGCTTTAGAAGCGGTTCCATCAGTAATTTCTGCTCCAGAAATCAGAACTTTTCCAGTCGCATATGAGGTATCAATGGTGCCGGTGCCATTATTCAATCCTACCAAGCCGCCAAGCATATTCTGGTCATAGATTGAATTTACTTGCACCGTGCTGTACGAATTGGAAATGCTTGAGCCATTTTCTCCGACCAGTCCACCCAGCCTGTTTCCTCCAACGACTGAACCTGAAGAATAGCTCCCTTCAACATTCCCCTGGTTCAATCCGATCAGACCACCCACCTTGGATACCCCGCTCACGCTGCCTGAGGCGTAGCTGCCGCTGACTGAGCCTTGATTCCAGCCCACCAGCCCGCCGACTTCATATCCAGAGTTAAACGATCCTTCCAGCGGTACCACCGCTGTTACCGACTCATTGACCAAGCCCACGTTCTGAATGACGGAGTGCGAGCCGGTCACGCCAAACAGACCGACATCATTTGCCGAGGCCGAGATCGTCAGGTTGCTGATGGAATGATTCTGTCCGTTGAACGTACCGTTGAAGTTAGAGTTAGCACCTGAATTTCCGATTGAAACAAACGTCGAACCGGCCCACACATCGTTAAGGCTGCCGGCAGTGGCCGACGCATTGATGTTGGCGGCCAGAGTGTAATGCGCGCCCAAGTCCATCGACATCAACTGCAATTGGTGCGCGTTGTTGATCGTGGTCGAATATTCGGAAGCCAGCATGGGGAAGGTCGCGCCTTGCACGCCACTGTTAGTACCATTAATAGTTGTAGCCAGACTTCCATCGGCGTAGACAAGGACCCAGTTATTGCCCGTTGCGCCGGCGGTGGAGGTAAAGTTGAAACCGCCGAAAGTGGATGCGGTTTGCAGAGCGGTCGTATCCACTCCCACTCCCGTGCCCTCTGCCGACGATGTCTGCCCCGAGGTCGCAATATTCCAATAACCGTTGGTGAGGGTGAGGGTGTTGAAACTGTTGGGATCGACCTCGCCAATCAGCCCGCCAGTGTAGCTACCACCACTTATAGAGCCTGTCGAATAGACGTTCGTGACTGAATTATATGTAGAATCATTTGGGGAGCCTACGCTACCGATCAAGCCGCCCGCATTTCCGCCATCACCTACACGATTACTCTGGACATTACCTGTCGCATAGCTATTGTTGACCGTGCTGCCCCAGATGCGCCCGATCAGCCCGCCCGCATCGCCGCCGCTACCCGCATTGACCGAAACCACATTACCGGAAGCATAGACGTTGTCGAAGGAACCGTACTCGCTTCTACCGACCAGACCGCCCATATAGAAGGAGCCATAGCCCCCCGTACCTGTGACGCGACCCGTGGCGTAACTATAACTAACCTCGCTGTTGTAACCCTTCTCGACAAAGCCGATCAATCCGCCCAAACTGTTGCCGCTACCTGTGACATTTCCTGTCGCAAAGCTTTGCGTGACTGTCCCGCTGTTGCCTACTGTGCCGACCAATCCGCCGACATTTTGGTTCCCGCTTACGCTGCCCGAGGCGAAACTGCCGCTGATTGTGCCGCCGTACTGGTAACCGACCAGACCGCCGATGTCGTCGCTGCCGTTCACGTTGCCGGTGGCGTAACTGTTAGTGATCGTGACATTATTGGAATACCATTGCTGGTCACCCCCCACCAGACCGCCGACATAGTATTGTCCGCTCACACTCCCCGTGGCGTAACTGTTGCTGATTGTTTCACCGATATTACTTTGCTTGTTTATGCCTACCAGACCACCGACATAATTGTTCCCGCTCACATTACCCGTGGCGTAACTATCGCTGATCAATCCGTAGTTGGTCCCGACAAGTCCGCCAATTTCATTATTGGCATTGCCACTCACATTACCCGTTGCATGGCTATTGCTGATGGTTCCATAGTTCGACCCCGCGAGGCCGCCCATCCCGCGATCCCCTGATACGCCAGTGGCAATTACGCTGCCCGAGGCGTAACTGTTACTGATGTTGGCCACCCCTCCGTAGTTTCCATTTAAGTTGGCCCCCACCAGACCGCCGACATAATATTGCCCGGTCACGCTCCCCGTGGCGTGGCTGTCGCTGATGCTGGCCAAAGCACCAGTGACCGGGCCGCCCAGATAGCTGCCGCTGCCATAGTTGAAACCAACCAATCCGCCAATATTTGAGTAGCCCGTTACGTTACCCGTGGCATAGCTGTGGCTGATGCTGGCCGTAGATCCATAGTTGGGGCCACCCATATTGGTGCCGCTACCATAGTTGTAGCCAACCAATCCGCCGACATCTGACAAGCCCGTTACGTTACCCGTCGCATAGCTGTTGCTGATGAGGCTCGTTGCGCCGATATTGCCGACGTTACCGCCCACCAGTCCTCCGACATAATAACTTCCGTCCACATTGCCTGCGGCATGATCATTGGTGAGCACACCTCCCCAATTGTATCCGGCCAAGCCGCCCACATAACTATTACCCGAAACATATCCTGTGGCGTAACTGTTGAGAACGCTGCCTGCACTGACTACCCCCACCAGCCCACCGATTTTTTCTGTGCCGTTCACATCACCGGAAGCATGGCTATTGCTGATCGTGCCATTAAAACTCCAACCAACCAGCCCGCCCACACCACTGGCACCACTCACGTTGCCGGTCGCGTAGCTATTGAGAACCGAGCCGTAGCTCACCCCTACCAGTCCCCCAACCAGTTCATTCCCGCTCACGTTGCCGCCGAGCAGGCCCACGTTTTGTATGACGGAATTCGCCCCCGTAGACGCAAATAGTCCGACAAAATTACTGTTTTGAAGATCGATAGTCAGGTTGCCGATGGTGTGTCCCTGACCATCGAACGACCCGGTGAATTGATAGGCAGGCTGATTTCCGGGCACAGCTACCCCGCCGATGGGTGAGAAGCCGCTCGCGGCACCGCCCCACATGCCGCTAGAGTTGGCCAATTCGGACGCGAGATCAAGATTGTTCGCCAGGGTGTAGTTGGCGCTCAAATCCATCGATACCAACTGCAACTGATGCGCGTTGGTGATCGTGGTGCCCCATTCACTGCGCAGGAACGGACGGGTGCTACCGTCGACCATGTACCAGTTGCTGGAGTTGCTGATATTCCATCCGGTATAAGTGCTTTGCTGCAATAACTGGTTGGTATTCTTACCTGTCGCCCCCGTGTCGCTCGCTGCACTCGCTACCGAATCCAGACCGATACCATTTAATGCCCCTGAAGTTGTCGAATCCCAGAAACTATTACTGACCGAAGCGCCATTGTTCAATCCAACCAGACCGCCATAAAATGCGGCAGTTGATACACTGCCGGTCGCATAAGTATTGTTGATGCTCGCATTGCTAGTGTCATTTTCACCGACCAGACCGCCAACATAGGTTGCGCCGCTGACATGCCCAAGCGCGTAGGCATACGAAATAGTCCCGCTGTTATATCCGACCAGACCGCCAACAGAATAAGTATTGAACGTATCGGTAGTGACATTTCCCGATGCATAAGCATTGGAGATCGTTCCGAAATTGTTACCGACAAGCCCGCCGAAGCCAGCGAAGGTTGCGTTAAATCCGGTGACGTTGCCGGAGGCATAGCTGCTATTTATTTGACCGGGGGCATAATTCACCCCCACCAGACCGCCGATAGCAGATCCTAAATATACACTGCCGTCAACATTAGCGGTGGCATAGCTGTTGGTGATGGTTCCAGCGTTTCCTCCCGCCAAGCCACCGATGCTGCTATTACATTCACCGCATGAGTCTGTGGCTGTTACATTTCCGGATGCGTAACTGTTGGTGATATTACCCTCCAATTGGTTTAAACCAACCAACCCGCCTACCAGATACATCCCGCTTACACTGCCTGAAGTATAAGCATTATTGATATGTCCGAAGTACAGATTACCCACCAACCCGCCAACATTTTCGGTTCCGGTCACGCTAACACCGAGCAAACCGACGTTGCTCACGAAACCGGCCGTCGACCCGCTACCCACGACGCCGAACATGCCCACGTTGATCGCGTAAGGCTGATTAATGGTAAGGTTGCTGATCGTATGGTTCAGCCCGTCGAATGTGCCTGTAAATGGAGTATCTGAATTCCCGACCGGAATGAAAGTCGAATTGGCCCAAACGTCGTTGGCGCTACCTGCTGTAGCCGAAGCATTGATATTGGCGCTGAGTGTGTAATTCGCCCCCAAGTCCATCGACATCAACTGCAACTGGTGCGCATTGGTGATCTGCGTCGCATATTCGGAAGCCAGCATGGGGAAGGTGCCGCCGCCCGGATTGTAAGTGTTGCTGTTCAACGTGCCATCGGCGTTGACGATGACCCAGTTATTGCCCGACAAACCGGGTGTGGAAGTGAAATTGAACCCGGCAAAGCTGGATGCGTTTTGCATCGAACCTGTGCCCAGAGGAGCGGCCCCGACATCGGTCGCGGCGGTCGAACCCAGGGAATTTGTATAGGTATCCCAGCCTATGCCGTTCAGCGCGCCACTGGTTGTAGCGTTCCAGTAGGTTTGGGTGACACTTGCTCCATTATTTGAATCGTTGTACCCAACCACGCCGCCAATTTGGCTGCCATATCCTCCAGACACGCTACCCGAAGCATAGCTGGTACTGATGCTGCTTCTGGAGGGAGCGCAGTCTCCAATACAAGCAGCATTCCAACCGACCAATCCGCCGACGTCGCTGCCACTTCCTGCCGTCACGTTGCCCGTGGAATAAGTGTTGCTGATTGTGTCCCAGTTTGCACCGACAAGCCCCCCTACATAGCCATTACCAGTGACATCCACGTTACCGGTAGCGTAGCTGTTGCTGATCGTGCCGTAGCTGCTTCCTGCCAGCCCGCCCACATAAGAGTTTCCGCCCACACTTGCCGTTGAACTCACGCTGCCCGTGGCATAGGCATTACTGATCGTGCCGTTGCTGCTATTGATCCCTACCAACCCGCCCACATAACTGCTGCCACCCAGACTCCCGCCAACATTCACGTTGCCCGTGGCGTAGCTGTTGCTGATCGTGCTTCTAGAAAACTCTCCAACCAATCCGCCCACATAACTGCGGCCGCCCACAGTAGCCGTTGAACTCACGTTGCCCGTGGCATGGCTGTCGCTGATCGTGCCGTCGCTAAATCCAACCAGCCCGCCCGCATAATTCGAACTGCTCACGCTTCCGGTAACATTGACATCACCCGTGGCATAGCTGTTGCTGATGGTCCCGCGCCAATTTCCCCCAGCCAGTCCGCCCGCATCGACATAGGATGAGTTCGTCACATTAGCCGTAGCCGTTACGCTCCCGCTGGCGTGGCTGTTGCTGATCAGCCCTCCGCCGCCGCCGTCATTCGTCGAATTTGCGCCTGACAACCCGCCGACGTAGTTATTACCGCTGACGCTACCCGTGGCGTAACTGTTGTAGGTATATCCCCCGTATTGGTAACCGATCAGGCCGCCGACGTAGTTATTGCCGGTTACGCTGCCCGTGGCGTGGCTGGCATTGATCGTGCCGTAATTATACCCGACCAGCCCCCCGACGTAATTGTTGCCGCTGACGCTACCCGAGGCGTAACTGTTGCTGACCGTGCCCGCATTGATCCCCACCAGAGCACCCACATTGTTTTGCCCGCTCACATGGGCATTCAGCAGACCGACATTCTGAATCACGCCATTCCAATTGGTGGAGGCAAACAATCCGGCTGCATTCGCCCAAATAAAATTAGCCGAAGCCATATTAATCGTGAGATTGCTGATGGTGTGCCCCAAGCCATCGAGCCTTCCGGAGAATTGATTCGGGCTGAACAACGAAATCGGAACAAAACCGGTAGCGGTGTTCCACATGCCGCCCGGATTGGATAATTCAGCCGCAAGATCAAGATTGTTCGCCAGAATATAATTTTCGGCCAGCGTGGTGGAATTCATGCCGATCAGCTGCAACTGGTGCGCGTTGGTGATCGTGGTGCTATGTTCCATTTGCAGGAAGGGACGGGTATAGCCATCCACCATGTACCAGGTGCTGCCGAAGTCCCATGACGGCGCATAATCCACGTTATTGCCGTTCGCAGACGTGGCCGAAGTGAAATTTGCGTAAGTAAGGAAGTCGGCGGTGTGCATCCCGGCAACCGTCGTCAAGTTTCCGCTATCGGTACCGATGCCAACACTTCCTTGCCCGGAAGTATCTGCATCCCAGAAACTGTAACTGACGCTACCGCTATTGAAGCCCACCAAGCCGCCTATATTCAGGCTGTTTCCTCCCACTGAACTGACCAAGCCGGTACTGTAGGTGTTGGTAATAGTGCCCCCATTATTACTCCCCACCAATCCCCCGACGGTATTGGCTCCAGTCACCGCGCCCAGGTTGTAAGCGTTACTGATATCGCCGAAATTTAGCCCCGCCAGACCGCCGGCATAACTTTCGGTAGCACTGACGGTCCCGGAGTTATAAGCATAATTGATGGATGCACCAACGTTGTTGTAACCTACCAGCCCCCCCGCTTGAGAATAAGCTGTCACATTACCGGTCGAGTAGGCATTGCTGACCGACCCATCATTTTCCCCCACCAAGCCGCCGACTGAATTGCCTGTTCCCGTCACATTACCGGCCGCGTAGGCGTTGCTGATGGTCGGAGTACCAGTATCAATAGCCTTGTTATAGCCCACCAAGCCGCCAACCAGGGTGCTCCCGCTCACGCTGCCGGAAGCATGGACATTATCGAGGGTACTGATGCCGTAATTCGTCCCCACCAGACCGCCAACGGCGTTGGCTGTACCGCTCACGTTGCCGGTGGCGTAGCTGTCGCTGATCGTCCCGTAGGAATTCCGTCCGATCAGACCGCCGACATCGTGGCTCGCGTAGTGGTTGGGATCACCCGTTCCGCTCACGTCACCCGTGGCGTAGCTTCCGCTGATCGTGGTATTCCATGCCCCCCCCACCAGACCGCCGACATAATTACCCGTACTGTTTACCGCGCCTGTTGCATGGCTGCCGCTGATCGTGCCGCCGAATTCATAGCCCACCAAACCGCCGACATTATTGCCCGTTCCGGTCACGCTGACGGTAGCATAGCTGTTGCTGATGGTGCCGGAGTTGTATCCTGCCAGCGCACCAACCCCGGTATAGCCGCTTACGCTGCCGCCCACCAGTCCCACGTTTTGTATTGTTGCATCCGAATTTACCGATCCAAACAGACCTACATTGCTTGTTGACAGGTTGATTCTGAGATTATTGATGGTGTGTCCAAGTCCATCCAGAGAGCCGTTAAAGGAGTTGACCGGCACAAATCCGCTGGTGGTATTCCACATGGAGGACGCATTGGATAACTCACTCAAATCGATGTTGTTCGCCAACGTGTAGCCGGCTGACGGATCCATCGCCATCAACTGCAACTGGTGCGCGTTGGTGATCGTGGTGCTCCATTCCATTTGCAGGAAGGGACGGGTGCTGCCGTCTACCATGAACCAGCTGCCGGTACCGGGGGTAAAATAGAGCCCCAAGTTGCTGAGGGTCGTTTGATTCATCGCTGCGTCTGTACTCAAACCGGTCACGCCCGTTTGAGATTGACCTTCGACACCGGCAACCGTGTCAACCATGCCTATGCCCAGCCCGTCTGCTTTGCCGGAGCTGCTAACATCCCAGAAGCTGCGAGAAATCGTGTTAGCACTTGTGCTGAATCCAACCAGCCCGCCAACGTTGGTAGAGCCTGTGACATGGCCCGTGGAATAGCTGGTATTGATTTCTGACGTGGGGCCGTTGTTGTCTCCGACCAAACCGCCAACATTTCTGTTGCCTGTGACATTGCCGGTGGCATAAGTGTTGCTGATGCTGACGGAGGTCGTGCCACCCGCATAGGAAAAGTTCAGACCGACCAGACCGCCAGCGTCGGTGTTGCCGGTGACATTACCCGAGGCATAGCTGTCAGCGATGACGCCGTAGTTATAACCGACCAAACCACCGGCCCGAACCCCCGTGGAGATAACCGTTCCGCTTGCGTAGCTGTTGGTAATACTGGCGGCAATATTGGCGCCAGCCAGACCGCCGACGCTGAACCCGCCGCCGGAGACATTTCCGCTTGCATGGCTGTTGGTAATCGTTGCAACGAAATTGTTTAATCCATGGTTGGTACCGACCAGGCCGCCGATATTATTGCCGGAACCTGTCTGCGCGCCTGTCACGCTGCCGGTGGCATAGCTGTCGCTGACTGTACCGCCGTAGTTGCCGCCGATCAAGCCGCCTGCATAGCTGTTGCCGTTTACATTGCCGGTGGCATAGGTGGTATTGATCTGGCCATAATTGACCCCGGCCAGACCGCCCACAAAATTATGCCCGCTTACGCTGCCGGTGGCAGTGCTGTTGCTGACTGTGCCCTGGCTGTTTCCCCCCAATAAGCCGCCGACATAATCAACGCCGCTCACATTGCCGGTGCTGTGGGAATTGCTGATATAACCAGTTTTGTGGTTAGGGCCATAACCGTTTTGACCTACCAGCCCACCGATCCAGGTGCCTGTTCCGCTCACGCTCCCCGAGGCGGTGTCATCCGTCAGCGTACCGTAGTTGGTTCCCACCAGACCGCCAACGTAGCTGCTTCCGCTGACATTGCCCATCGCCTGGCTGCTGCTGATTGTTCCGGTGTTATAGCCCACCAAACCGCCAAAGGTGTGGTGGTCACCGCTAATAAGGGTCACATTTCCGCTGGCGTGAGCGTTGCTGACCGTGCCATTATTGGCGCCCGCAAGCCCGCCTACCGAACGGCCGGTGGCGCTGACTGCCCCGGTAGCATAACTGCCGTCGCTAATCGCGCTGCTTGTACCCTTGCTCCATCCTATCAATCCGCCTACGTCATTATTTCCGGTTACGCTGCCGGTTGCGTAGCTATTGCTGATGGTACTCGTGCCATAGCCGACCAGTCCCCCGACATAATCTCCCGTACTGCTCACATTTCCGCTGGCCTGAGAGTTGATAACGATGCCATGGGTCGCGCCCACAAGTCCGCCTACCGAATAGCTGTAGCCGTTGACTGACCCGGAGGCATAACTCCCGCTAATCACGCTGACCGAGCTGCCGTATCCCACCAATCCGCCCAGACTGTGGCTGCCGCTGACCGAACCGCTGGCATGGGAACCAATGATAGTGCCGTAGTTTGCCCCCGCCAGACCGCCAAGTTCATTGCCCCCGCTCACATCGCCCGTGGCGTCACTAGTGCTGACCGAACCGCGATTGATGCCCACCAGTCCGCCCGCATAACTACTTCCGCTCACGCTGCCCGTGGCGTGACTGTCGCTGACCGTGCCGCCAACTGTGTTTAGACCCACCAGCCCACCGACATTAATACTGCCGCTCACTCTGCCGCTGGCGGAGCTGCCGCTGACCGTGCCAGTGGAGGAGTTTTGACCCACCAACCCGCCGACATTAATACTGCCGCTCACGCTGCCGCTGGCGGAGCTACCGCTGATCGTACCGCTGTTCAGCCCTGCCAGGCCGCCCGCATAACTACTTCCGCTCACGCTGCCCGTAGCGTAGCTGTTGTCGATTGTGCCGATGTTCAGCCCTGCCAGCCCGCCGAAATCCAGAACGCCGTTCACGCTACCCGTGGCATGGCTGTTACTGACCGTGCCTTCGTTCCGCCCCACCAGCCCGCCTAAGCCGGTATTGCCGTTCACGTTGCCTGTGGCGTAGCTGTTGCTGACCGTGCCTTGGTTCAGCCCTACCAGTGCACCGCCATAGTAAGCGCCTCTCACGCTGCCGCCTACCAGACCCACGTTCTGTATCGTTGCACCCGAACCTACCCATCCAAACAGACCGACTTTATTTGTGTCTGGCAGATTAATGGTGAGATTGCTGATGGTGTGATTCAGACCGTCGAAATTACCCGAAAATGCATAAATGCCGCCCACCGGGGTGAAATTGCCCGCTTGCGTTGCATCGAGGTCTTTGCCCAGCGCGAAATTGCCGGTCAAGTATGTGCCCATTGATTGTAGCTGGGCAAGATCGTTTACCAGCATGTACGCGTTAAACGTACCGGAGAAAACATTAGATGTGTAAGGATTGCCGGAAGTATTGGATTGGGTTAGCTGGTCAGCGTAGGAGACGGGGTTGTAGTAAATATTCGTTGTTGCTGCGTTGACTGATCCATAACCATCGCCAAAGCGACCAAAGGTTACCGTGGCGCAATTAGTCATTCCGGTCACGCAAGCACCAGTGGAATCGGCAAGCAGATTCACCGTACCCGTTGCTGTAATACTGCCGTTTACATCAATTGAGCCTGCAGAAGACAGTCCCAGATTGGCGAAACCCGCCGGGGATATAGCCGAAGAAACCGTGATGTTACCGGCTGTTGTGCCGCCGATGACAACCGTGCCGGCATTGATAGTGCTAAGTCCTGAATCCGTTACCGACAGCTTGCCTAGGGTTACCGTTCCCAGATCAATCTCTGTGCCTGAGGTGTAAGGCTTGATAGTTACCGTACCCGTTTGACCGGATCCGCCGATCCGACTATCCGCACCGCCGGTCTGGAGGTCTACTTTATCCGCGATGATGGTAGTGTTGGGATTGCCCGCCACATTGAGATTGATGCCGCCCCAATGACCAGCTGAATTGGAAGAAGCGGAGGCAATATTGGTAAACGTGCCTGTGCCTGCATTAATGAAAACTCCCCCGCTACCGTCGATCTGCCAGAAGTTCGTTATGTTCCCGCCGGTCAGGCTAATCGTGCCATTCCCTGTCCATGCTGATCCATAAATAAATCCGGTACCTATTTCGCCCATGACGGTCAGCAGACCCGGCGTACTCAGCACGATATTTCCATCTCCTGTAGTGGATAAAGTATTACCCACATACAAATCACCGGCAAGGGTGGTCACATTAATATTGCCGCCGCCCGTGTTACTGATGGCTACGTCGCTGCCATTTACGCCGCTTAAGGTCAGCTTTGTGTTATTGCCCAATACGATGTCACCGCCTCCGCTGTTGGTGGCATTAAAATACGACACCGCGTTCGCGCCTGTCAGCGATGTGCCGCCGTGAGAGCTTGTCTGCAGACTGTTGACCGTGATCAAACCCGCCCCGGAATTATTGCTGATCGTGCCAGCCGGCGCATTAAGAACGAGGCTGCCATTCGCTCCGGTAATATTCGAGGATATAGAAATATTGCGGGCGGCGGAGAGAGTCAGACTGGAAGTCGTGCTCCAATTCACTGCATCGTTAACGAAAATGTCGCCATAGCCCGTTGTCGAGGAATCGGTAGCGATATTGATTGAGTTATTCGCCAACTCAAGAGAAAGTTCGCTTGCACTTATACCGGATAAGGATTGTGCCCCGTTGCCGGAGGAAATAGTAAAGTCCAGCGGATCAATCAGCCAGGTGCCGCTCTTGCCATTGGGCGCTGCGGTAGTGACCACCGCCGTGTCGGCAATGTGAACGTTGGCGGCTGAGGTTTCGATTTGCCCCCCGTTGCCACTGACGGGTGCGGAGGCATCCAGCGTGCCGGTTAAATTAACCGTGCCGTTAGTTTTGTCGGCCAGCACGGAAATAGTTCCGCCTGTTGCACCTTTTGCGCTGATCGTGCCGCCTGCCTCAACACGGGTAGTTGCCTTGAGAAATACCCGGCCCCCCTGGCTGACTACGCTGTTCGCATTGAGTGTTCCGCTGTTTTTGACCACCGCACCCACCACGCCGATTTGTCCGCTGTCGGCAATAATCTGTCCCAGATTGGTGGCGCTATTGTTGCTGCCGGTCACTTGTACCGTTACGCCGGGTGTGCCGGTATCCATCAGTTGCACGGTGTTGCCGGCGGCAAGGATGGTCTCGCCCTTGGGCGTAGTTATGATGCCGTTGTTCTCGACCTGCGGCGCAACCAGATAAACCGAGCCGCCTTCGGGCGTGGTTATGGTGCCGTTGTTCTGCACCGCTCCCGCATTCAGCGTTGCGTCGAATTTCAGATTACCCGACAGAAAATTCGCGTTGGATAGGTTCAGGGTTGAGGCCACCATTCCGGCCACGTCAATGCGCGCGCCCTGCCCCACGAATATCCCGGCGGGATTGATCAAAAATACCCTGCCGTTTGAAGTCAATGCGCCCAGCAGCGATGACGGATCCGCTCCCACCACGCGGTTCAGGACGGAACTGCTCGCGGATTGCTGGATAAAGTTAGTGGTTTCGCCCTGCCCGATGGAGAAACCCTGCCAGTTGATGATCGCGTTGGGTGTGTTGGTAACTGTCAATACACTGTTGTTTTGACTGATGGTGGCGGTGCCGCTGACGACCTGCGCACCTATGGGGTTGGCCTGGGCCTGGAAGCTGAAACAAAAAGCCAGCGCAAGGGCAAGCGGCTTAAGCCTGAGTCTGCGGTTGGGCTTGGCAATGTTGCCTGCCTCGCTATCATTTTCCGCCAGTGCCGCCGCGCTCAAAACGGACGATCCGGAGCGCTTGCCTTTGGCCATGGTTATTTCGGATACCGCCACCCAGGTATTGAGCGCATCGGACCAAATGGTTCGGAAGACGTGATTTAAAGAGGCTCTTTTCATTGTTGGCTCCAAACTACAATAGGTTGCTTACTATCAATTATTGGTGGATGCACTACGCTTATCCACCCTACGACTATCAAAATGATCTGTGGATGCGCCGGTAACTTGCCCCCTCAGTCCCGCCTTGTCATGGGGGAAGCGTTCAGCCCCTTCCCTGACAAGGGGAGGCTGGGAGGGGTTTGGCCTGAATTACAAGCTACCCAGCTTATCCGCCCTGCGATTGTCATACTTTGAACAGATTTCCCAACATTCTCACAATGCTAATGCCCTGTAAAAAAATTGTGTTATGAACCAGTTCACATTCCTTGAAATATCTCACCCGCAGAAATTCCCGTTACCAATTGGTTCCCGAAAAACCGTAGGGTGGGCATACGGCATTTTGTCTGCCCACGCGGCTTGCAATCAGCGTTAGCACAAAAACGTGCCCAACCTTAATTATTTTGTTTTTAAACATAAAGTTAAGCGGAACAAATCAGCACTGCGGTAAACCCGTTACCAATTAGCCATCAGGCTGATATGGCCCCGCGTATTGCCCGTCCGGCTTTCGATGTTGGAACTTGTGCATGTTTTGCCATCGGTATCCCCGCAGGCCACCTTGGCAACGTCCAGTCTGAGAGTCAGATTTTTGCTCTGTGTGTATCTGAGACCCAAGCCCACGCTCCCGACACTGAGGTGGTTACCTTGCTCGCCCGGAAGCTGTTTATTCCATCCGCCCGCATTGTCTATGAATCCCAACAGCCTGAAGCTGCCATCGCTAATCTTGAGTTTCGGAGCCAGTTCGGGTGTGTAAAATTCAAGATTTAAAACATAGCCTTCGTCAGCGGAGAACTCGCGCTCCAGGAATCCGCGCACGGCATTCGATCCGACCAGACCCAGTTTTTCGGATGAAATCAGCGCATTGGCATATTGGGCATTCCCTGCCAGCCGGTACTGCCAATCCAGAGGCAATACTCCGGACACGCTCCCGGTCAAATGCAGAATGTTGTAGTCGGCCGAGGTGCCGGGGCGGGAAACCTTGAATACATCAGGGCCGCCCAGTCGACCGCCGGGAAAGTTGTGCACCAGCGAAGTGCTATAGTCGGCCACGTAAACGGGCTTGCTGATGGTTCCGCCATAGGTGACTGTCAGCGGAAGCAGGCTGATATCGGGCGTGTTCTGGCAGGTAGCCCCGGAAAGCACGCAATTGTTGGTCGAAGTGCGGGGGTCGATTCCGAACACGAACTTCGAGGCATAATCTCCCCGGCGCGGCAGATAGTGGTTGTAATGCAAGCCGTAAACAACCCCCGTGCCGCTGTAGGTCATCAAAGCACCGCCGGGCCCGCCCACACTGGTCGTACCGGCATTGGTATCCGAATAGGAGGCAAGCATATCAATGCTGTCGCCCAGCGAATAGACAGGGATACGGTAGCTGAGCGAGACCTGGGTTACATCTTTGACATGACCGGGCGAGGTAATGTAATTAAAGGTCAACGCCTGATCGCGGTTGAACATGTTGTTGTTCTGATAACCCAAACCGGTGCGATACATGCCGGTACTCTTGCTGCCTGTGTTATCCGCTGTGACGAAGAATTTATGCGGGGAACTATCCTGCACATTGACTTCGGCATCGACTGTGTTTTCTTCTTCGCCGATCGCCAACACGACATCCACCTGGCGCGTGGGATTCTCATTGGCAAGCCGGATGTTTTGTGAAAGATCGCGCGCACTGGGCGTTACCCCCTCTTTCAATGCCGGCAGCGCATTCCTGATATTTGTATTATCGTAATACTTGCTCCCCTTCAGGGTCACTTTGCCGATGACGGTTTCGATAACTTGAAGGGTGACCGTGCCGCCGGTAATTTCCTGTTCCGGGGTAACGACATGCACTGCGCTGTAGCCCGCGTTGCGGTAGGCGCCTTCGAGTGCCTCAAGCGCAAGTTGAATATCCGTGTAGCTGCGGGCATCGCCTTTATAGGGTTCGAGCAGGCGCTCGATCAATCCGGCATCAAGCAGCGTGTTACCTTTGACTTGAAAGTGCTCGATACGCACCAGTGCCGTGTTGCCGTTGGCGGCACTATTGTCGTTGCTTGCGGCATCGCCGGAATCAGCGGCTGATGCCAGCATAAGCTGAGTCAGATGCAATGTCAGATTGGTCTTTGCGTTTTCCTGAATAGCACCTTGCCCCCAAGCCGGTAAAACAGCGGCACCCAGCAACACGAGCAGCAGTTGCTGCATCCGGAAATTCTTCTTCATTTAAGTCCCCTAATCCGCGAATTCGTCTAATTTAACTATTCCGCGATAATATTCCTCTTTGTATGCCATGGTCAATACGCCGAACGGCCTAGTTCAGGGTCACATTGTCACAAAACAATAAAAGTGCTAATCGCACCTTTTTCGAGTTGCGCCGCTTACCCGGACGGGTGTCAGGAGGGGTTGGAACTTACGCATTGCCTCAAGATACAGGTACCGTAGTTCGTAGCTCGTAGCCCGGATGAAACAAAGTGTAATCCGGGAATGTTACACTCCGCCCCCCGGATTCCGTTACACTTCATTCAGGCTACGATTTTGGCGGGGCGGATGGCATAATGGTCTCCCAAGTTTGAATCGCGCCCGCAAACATATTAACCATCAAACACTCGCTTCCTCAAGACATCAACGTGCCCAGAATCATCCCTCCCGACGAACACTCCGGCATCCAGCGCAGGGTCGCTATAGCGGCCTGTTTCGGCACCTTTCTGGAATGGTACGATTTCCTCACCTTTGCCTCGCTGGCAACTTACTTTAGCGTGCTGTTCTTTCCGCCGGACAACCCGGTCGCAGCCCTACTGGCAAGTCTGGGTACTTTCGGCGTGGGTATGCTGGTGCGTCCGCTGGGCGCGGCTTTATTCGGTTCTCTCGCCGACAAGTACGGGCGGCGCCCGATTTTTATTGCCACTATTGTACTGATGGGACTATCGACGTTTGGCGTGGGTTTGCTGCCCACTTACCAGCAAGCCGGTTTGCTGGCACCCGCCCTGCTGCTGGCTTTACGCCTGTTGCAGGGATTTTCCGTCGGCGGTGAAATCGGCGGTTCGGCGGTATACCTGACCGAGCATGCTCCCGCCAATCAACGCGGTATTTATACCAGCGTGCTCCAGCTAATGGGACCGCTGGGTATTCTGGTTTCCACCCTGCAGGTGCTATTGCTGCAGGCGCTGCTCAGCAATGCCGATTTCAGCACCTGGGGATGGCGCGTACCCTTTCTGTTTTCCGCCGTGCTGCTCATGGTCTCAATCAAGAGCCGCCTGAACCTGCACGAATCGCCGGTTTTCCGCCGCATGCGCGAAAATAAAACCCTGTCGAGCGCACCGCTACGGGAATGTTTTGCCGATCCGCTCACGCGCAAGCGCATGGCCTTGCTTTTTTTCTGTATTTCCGCAGGCGGCTCCCTGCTCTTTTTCTCGTCGCAGGTTTACACGAATGTTTTCCTTAAAAGCGTGGTCAGACTTGATCCGCAGTTGGCAGGCACGCTGGTGATGACCAGCACACTGCTGTTATTCCCGCTGACCCTATTATGCGGCTGGCTGTCTGACCGGATCGGGCGCAGGCCGGTACTGCTCGCCGGATTGCTGCTGGGGTGCGCGGCCATTTTCCCCGTATACATGGGGTTAATGCACTACGGCAATCCTGTATTGGAACGTTTCAACCGCGAAATACCGGTTGAATTACAGGGTGAGTCGTGCCACTACAGTCCGTTCGTTTCCCCGAAAAACGACTGCGAGCGCAATCAGGAACAGCTTGCCAAATTGGGCGTGACTTTTACGCTGCTTCCCGCACACGCTCCCGCTGAAACGCTGGTGCGCATTGGGAAACAGGCAGCAGTCACCGGCTTCCATCCGGAGAATCTGATTGCTGCGCTCAAGGCCGAAGGCTGGACGGAACATGCCGATGTGCAACAAACCAACCGCACGATGATATTCCTGCTGCTGGGCATACTGGTGATTGCCGTCGCACTCATTACCGGACCGCAAACTGCCACGCTGGCCGAACTTTTTCCCGCCCGCACCCGCTATACTGCCGTCGCCCTCCCCCACAATCTCAGCGCCGGATGGATAGGCGGCATGTCGCCTTTCATGATTACGTTACTGAGCGTTAAAGCCGGTAACGCGTTATCCGGTTTGTGGTACCCGGTTGGTCTGCTTGGGGTAGCGCTGGTGATAGGCATATTTTTCTTGCCTGAAACGAGAAATGTTGATCTGGATGGATAATATTTGCCGGGGTTCGTGCCTTATCCCAATATTTAACAATGAATTTTTATCGCAATGAATAACAATCTGGAAAATCTGCAACCGCGCCCGGTCTGGGCGCATTTCGCCACGCTGTGCACGATACCGCGTTCCTCGCTGCATGAGGCCGCACTGATCGAACATTTGATCATCTGGTCACAGACGCGCGGCATCTCGGCGCGCTTAGACGGCGCAGGAAATCTGATTCTGAGCAAACCCGCCAGTCCCGGCTGCGAGGCAATGCCCGGTGTGATTTTGCAAGGCCATCTCGATATGGTGTGCCAGAGCAATGCCGGAACCGTGCATGACTTTATGCACGACCCGATCCGCACGGTGGTACGGGAGGGCTGGGTAATCGCTGAGGACACCACGCTGGGGGCGGACAATGGCATCGGCGTCGCACTCGCGCTGGCCGCGCTGGAGGAGCCGAATTTAATTCATCCGCCGCTGGAGGTGCTGTTTACCGTCAACGAGGAATCCGGCATGGACGGCGCGCGCGGTCTGGCGCCCGGAACCCTGCACGGCAAAATGCTGATCAATCTGGATACCGAGGAATGGGGACATTTCTATCTGGGCTGCGCGGGCGGTATGGCAGTGGAAGTAAGCCGAGCTTGCACGCGGGAAAATATTCCGGCGGACTATGTGCTGCTGCGCTTCGATGTGTCCCGGTTGCGCGGTGGCCACTCGGGCATTGATATCCACCTCGGGCGCGGCAATGCGATCAAGCTGCTGGCTGAAGCGTTGCGCGATCTGTCCGCCCATACCGATGTGCGCCTGGTCGAGATGAAAGGCGGCACGGCATGCAATGCGATTCCGCGCGAAACTTACGCCGTTTGCGCGCTGCCCGCTGCCGCTGCGGCGGGAATTGATGAGTGGGTGCAGCATCGGCATGAGGCTTGGCGTGCACGATTTAAAGAGGTGGATGCAAATGTTTCCTTCGTGTGCAGGCATCCCGACGTCCCGGCTGAAACTGCCCTTACCCATGCCGAACGCGACCGTTTGCTGGCTTTTCTTGATATCGCCGTGAATGGCGTTACAGCGATGAGCGAGGATTTTCCCGGCGTAACCGATACCTCTTCCAACCTGGGTGTACTCGCGCTGGAACAGGGTGCGTTCAGTGCCATCTTCAAGGTGCGTTCGCTGCACGACGCACGCGCCGATGCATTGGCCGACAAGCTGATTTCCTACGCTGCCGGTTATGGGCTACAGGCGGGAAAAAGCGGCGCGTATCCCGGCTGGACACCGAACCCGGCATCACCGTTGCTCGCACTATGCCAACAGGTTTACACTGCGCAATTCGGCCAGTCCGCAGGATTGCAAGTAATCCACGCAGGGCTGGAATGCGGCCTGCTTGCCGCCAGTCACGGGCATGTGGACATGATCTCCTTCGGCCCGGACATACGCGGCGCACATGCGCCCGGCGAACGGGTAGCGATCGCGTCCGTGGAGCGTTGCTGGATTTTGCTCAAGGCGATTTTGCAGGCACTGGCTAAAGGAATACTATGATCCAACTCGACAAAGCATTGCAGGCATGGGGGACAACGGATTTTCCTTCCGTTTTAAAACAGGAAATCACGCAATTGGGAGCCGGGCAATTGCCGCTGCAAAAAGGGCTGTCTATCGGCAGTTATGTTTCTTCCGCGCCTATTACCGTGCTGATTAACGGAATGGCCGAAATGGAAACAGACATTCGTGTGACTGCAGGGATTTTCTTCAACGGAATCATCGTCGGTTGCGGTTGCTCGGGCGGCTCCGGTTCTCCCCGCGAAAGCAATGAATACTGCGAAATTCAGTTGCATATTGATAAAGCAACCGCTGCAACCACGTTTGCTTTTGTTGCGGAATAAACCGCAGACGCGGCCCGGTTTTATGACGGCCGCGAGGCTACCGCCGCCTTGTCGATGATCGCAGAGGCCGACGAATAGCGTAGCGCGATGGCATTGAATCCCAAATACACAACATAGCTGGACAGATAAATCAGGGTTGCCCGCTCCAGTGTCATCCCGTCCGCGAACATCCACAACATCAGTACCAGCAGCGGGAGCGACAGCACTTCTCCGGCCACCAACAAGCGCGTGCGGTGTGCGGCAAACAAACCGAACATGAATACCCATGATGCGACGCGCAGCCAGCTGCCCAGCATGAACAGCGCGGCAGCTTGGTCACTGACGGCGAAACGCGCGTCGTACAGTGTGGATAATATGACGCGCTGGTTGACATAGATCATCAGCAACAAACAGGCCGCCGGAATCAGCACGATGAACCCCGCACGCATTAGTTCCTTGTTAAAGCGCGCCGTACCATAGGTGCTGCTCAGACGCGGCAGAAATACCAGCGACAGCACCCCGGCCGCAGTGGAAGTGACCCAATCACTGGTGCGCCATAGCGCCTGTATGAAACCAACCTCGTCCCAGGACAGCATACCGGACAGCAAGCCGCGTATCAGCAGCATCGAAACCGGACTCATGATGCCGATAGCAAGGCCTACGGGTAAAAATTTCAGGAGCTTGGAGAAATATTGCCCGGTATCCGGCAGCCCTGCCCCCGCCCGCGACAATTTGCGGATGACGCGCCAAATCACGATGCCGATGATCAACAGCGCGCCGCTTTGAACCAGCATCAGCCCGTGCAGCGAAAGTCCCTGCCACGCCCCCGTCGCCACCAGAAACCATACCGTGCCCCCGATCAAAGCCAGAATCAGCATATTCTGTTGCCGGTGTTTCCCCAGCCAATAGGCACCCAGCGTGGCGGGAATAACCGCGAGACAGCCGCCCCATGCGGCCAGCAAAAACAGGACGGGTTCGATACGCCCCTGCGTGAGCCATGCCGCCAGTGCGGGAGAAGCCAGCACCACAACCAGCGCCAAGGCCAATGATGTACCCAGACTCAGTTTGAGCGAAGATTGCAGCAAATTGCGTTCGTCGCGCTCATCGCGTATCTGGGCTATCAGTACCGTCAGCCCCTGCAACACGCCGCTGGTCGCTACACCGCTGACCATATCCATCACCGACTGCAATTGCGCCCATAGCGCAACCATGGCCGGGCCACCGGATAATGCCAGCACCTTATCCAACCCGGCACGCCCGAGCAAATCTATAAAGATGATGGCAAATGCAGCCAGAACGCTGCTGATTGAAGTCAAAACAAGCCTCTATGAAATTCTCGCGCCGCAGCCAAAAAGGTTGCGCGCACAAATAAAAACGTATGATAACCCGCCTTGCGGGATCGCATCACACACCCGCAATGCTTGGGCATACAATTTCCGGACATATATTTCAGATGCTTTGCACAGAATTACCGGATAGAATGCCGCTTCAAAAAATTTGGGAGCAAAAATTTATGAATCTGGCAGAACTTTTCAGTCACGAAACCGATTTTCAGCTTATCCCCGCCGGGAAAACTTTATTTTCCGAGGGTGAACAGGGCGACTTGATGTATGTGCTCATGTCCGGCGTTGCCGAGATTATTGTCCACAGCAGGGTGGTTGAAACCGCCGAAGCGGGGGCGATTTTCGGTGAAATGGCAATGATAGACGACCTTAAGCGTTCCGCCACGGTGGTCGCCAAAACCGATTGCAAGTTTTTTGCGATAGAGCGCAAACGGTTTAATTTCCTCATTCAGCAAACACCCCATTTCGCGCTGCATGTCATGAAAGTGGTGGCAGCCCGTCTGCGCAGAACAGACGGCATGCTCTGATAGCAGAGTGGGCATGAATTGGTCGGCTAACTACCGCCAGACATTTTGCCTCAAGTAATACCGATGCACATTATCACTCTCGCCAAAAACTTCTCGCGAGCTAAAGCAGCGTCGATCTGACCGCCGGATGAATGTGCGATTGTGCCAATTAGCCCATCACTGGATTTGGCCATTTTCGTGCGCTCAAAGGCGATATGTGCTCGTAATAAAGCCGCATCCGGTCAGAATCTTTCCACGCTATGACTTTTAACCCACCATCCCTCTCAGCCCCCTCCCCACCTTAACTTGGAGAGTAACTTCGACTGAGCCCATGCCAGCATGGTTACTTAAGAAACGTATAGGACAATAAGTCTGGACAAATATTTTTTGTCACTGAATGGAACTTCTGGTAATATCAAAAAAAAATAACAGTTTTCCCCGTTTCCCCGTTTCCCCGTTTCCCCGTTTCCCCGTTTCCCCGTTTCCCCGTTTCCCCGTTTCCCCGTTTCCCCGTTTCCCCGTTTCCCCGTTTCCCCGTTTCCCCGTTTCAGAACTACCGCAAGATGCGATATGGCTGTAGATACACATAATTTTAGGTTGTGTCTTGCAAACCTGGGTGTTTTAGATTGCTAAAAAATTATTGAAATAAAGGGGTTGGTATGGAAAGGTTGTTCACTTACTTAAAAAAAGGCGGGGAGTTTCTGATTTTCGGCTTAATTATTGGGGCATTGATTGCCGGTTGCGGAGGTGGAAGTAGTACTCCTTCTCCAAGCGCCCTGGGTGGAACAGCGGCAGTGGGCTCCCCGATTGTCAACGCTCCTATCAGCGTTATTTGCGCGGCGGGAAGTACGCTTACGGTTCCCAACACGAATAGCTCAGGCGCTTGGTCAGTTACACTTTCCGGACAAACGTTGCCCTGTGTGGTGCAATTATCCGGCGGCACAATTAACAGCGTTGCCAACACCACACCCTACACCTCCATTGCTATCGCTCCGGGCACCGTGAACATCACCCCTCTCACCGATCTGCTTGTTGCCAATCTGGTGGGTGCAACTCCCAGCACATGGTTCGGCACGCTAACCCCCGCACAGCTCACGACTTTGTCTATCACCCAAAGTAAAGTGAACACGGCAGCCAGTAACTTGGCCTCCGCACTGCCCGCCTTGACTTCTCTCAGCGCCAATAACCCGATCACCACAGACTTCACTCCACAGAATGGTAACGTTGTTGACAATATGCTGACCGCTCTGAAAACGGCTATTGCCAACAATACAGCTGGAGTGACTTACACCTCCTTATTGGGCAATTTATCTGCCACAACAGTCCCTGCAGCAGGGTTTGGTACTGCCCTGACATCCGCCTACACGGGGAATACTACCGCCTATACCATCGGTGGCACGGTCTCAGGTCTGACCGGTTCCGTGGTGCTGCAAGATAACGGCGGCGACAACCATACTGTTACCGCCAACGGCAGCTTTACCTTCGCCACACCCGTTGCTAATGTCGGCCCATACAGCGTCAGCGTACTCACCCAGCCCAGCGGACAAACCTGTTCCGTGAGTACGGGCGCAGGCACGGTTTCCGGGAGCAACGTCACCAATGTGGCCGTGGCCTGCTCGACCAATTCATACACCGTGGGTGGCAGTGTGTCCGGCCTGAGCGGTTCCGCGGTGCTGAAAGACAACAATGGGGATAATCTCACCGTTAGTGCCAACGGCAGCTTCACCTTTGCCACCGCTGTCGCCAGCGGCAGCCCCTACAGCGTGAGTGTTTTCAGCCATCCTGCGAGCCAGAGCTGTTCTATCGCCAGCGCCAGCGGCACGATCTCTGCAGCCAACATTACGAACGTCTTTGTCACCTGTGCCACCAATACTTACACCATAGGCGGCACGGTAACCGGGCTAAGCGGCAGCGTGGTGTTGCAAGACAACGGCGGCAATGACAATACCCTATCAACCAACGGAAGCTTTACCTTCACCAACGCAATAGCCTATGGTAATGCTTACAACGCAACCGTCCTTACCCAACCTTCCGGGCAGACGTGTACCGTAACGGCGGGCAGCGGTACAACGACGGCCACCGTAACCAGCGTGGCGGTGAGTTGCACGAACTCCGCGTTCACTATCGCCCCACCAACAGCACCCACAGGCGCACCTGCCGATGCAGGCACAGCAGGAACTCTCCCGTTCCTGACTCTTACCTTTAATACTACTAATGCTAGCAGCAACCAAAATGTTACGATCACGGGAACTGGCACAACCAGCGTAATGACATTCTCGAATCCTGCATATACTTTGACAGGGGCCACGGGTAATACACCAATCTGGAGCGCCAACACTGGCAAGGTATATGCTGCCGGGAATGTGGTTTCGTATTGTTCTGCCGGAAACCAAATAACCAGTTCGTCTGCTGATAGTGTCAACATGCCTTTTATGAATGGTCATGTGATCAACATTTCTGCAAATCTGGTCGCAGTCAGCGATTTCACCGAGATGAAAAACGTTAGCCTTACCAAGTTTGATTGTGCGGGTAGTTTGGGTACACTAACCTTCAATTCAACCGGAGATAGTTTAACCAATACCGACAGGAACGGCACCGCTACACTGTCGAGTTCAGATGTGGCCCAGTTGACGTCAATTAACGGTACAACTTACTCGGATGGAAGCAATAACAAGGTTCGAGGATACAAGTATGTTACAAATGGCGTAACAAAATACTTCCTTGTTACCTACGCCCAATACTCTGGTACTAATTCAGGGGGGCACGTAGCGCTGTATTACTAGCGTTGGGATCACGCGCTGACTTTTACTTCCAATCCCAACGCCCGGATACGGGCCGCGAAGGCTTCCATCTGAAGTACGCCCAGTGCAGACAGGCGGGATGCCTCCGCCTGCAGCGAGGGACGCGCGAGCGTATACAGTAATACTCCCACCGGTTTGAACCCGTCGCGCAGCAAACCGGATAAAAATTCCAGATAGTCATTTTCCTCCTGCCCGTCCGGCGCTGCGCCATCCAGCGCCATCCAGCAGGTTTGCAACCAGGTCGGGCACAATGAAATGGCGGTGACAAGATTCTCCCGCACTTTGGCCGGACTGATCCGGGTATCATTGATGCGCAGCATCCCGGCCTCTCCGGCGCGGTCGAACTTGAACCATATTTCGCCGTTATTCTGCGCCATTCCGCGCAACCCTTGCTGCACATTTTCGCGGTAGAGCAAACTGCCATTGGTAATCAGAACCAGCTTGATGTCGGCAGGCAGCAGCAATTCCTGCCTGAGGCGCGCAATGAGTTCAATCACTTGCGCAAATTCTTCCGCGCTGGTGGGTTCGCCGTTACCGGAAAGCGCAATGTCATTGATGCGCCGTACCCCTTCGGGTACGCGGCGCAGCATGAAGTCGCCGTGCAAAAGCTCCTGCAGAAATTCGCGCAATTCCCGCTCCAGCAGCGCGAGATCAACCGGTGGAGCCGTGCCGCGCTGGAGGTCGGGAACCTGGCAATAAATGCAGCGCCAGTTGCAGGCATTGTTGGTATTGAGATTGATGCCGACCGAGACCCCGCCCGCGCGGCGCGACACCACCGGATAGACGTAACGCAACCCTGCGCTGTCGCGGCTATGGTCGCTTACTGTTAGGTCAGCATCATTAACCACGGATTAACACCGATTCAAGCAGTTGCTTGATGTGCTCATTAGGTACTCTTTTACTCTGCAGTTCTCATTCGGTGCAATACCGTGAAAAATCGAATCCGTGGTGCATTTCATGGAAAATTTGTCAGAATTTTATCTGCCCATGCAAGCACCCGCGAGGTGTAAGCAATCGACTGCTCGGGAGAGACCAGAAGCATAGGTTCGTCGTCATAACGAAACTCGACGGCATAAGGCGTCAGGCGACGCAATTCATCTTCCTCCAGCGGAATGTTGACTCCCGCATCCGCCAGTGTACCGGACAGTTCCTCCAAGTCATGAGTGCGTCTAAACTCTACCCCATGCAGAAACATAATCGCTTTCAACGCCTTTTCGACTGCCTGCTGAGCATGAAAGCAAGCCACGGCAAAGTCGACTGTTGCGGAAGACAGCAATGCGCGAAATGCGGCCTCGTCACGCCGAGCCATACGCATGAAGCGTTCGGCTTCTTCACGCTGCGGGGTCATATAACACTTTCCCTTCAATTTTCGCCCAGTATGTAACCGTGCCTGGAACTTGGCTGCGACGTTCAAACTCCGCCTCAGAATAAAGCAGCAAATCCACACCTACGCCCATGCGCCCAATGGCTGCCTTCAAACGCAAATACTCTGCCGCCTTATCCGGCAATTCTCGCTCGATAACCATCAAGTCGAGATCAGAATTCTTGTCCGCCTCCCCGCGCGCCTGCGAGCCGAATAAAATCACCCGTGCAGGCGAAGCTATGTTTGCGACGATACGATCCACTGCAGACTGTAATTTTTCCGGGGTCAAGGAATTGTTCTGCAAAATTGTTCTCCTTTGTCCGATTTTCAAGACTTTACGAGAGGCAGCAGCTTCGCCGGATCGACCGGCTTGCCGAATTTGCGTATCTCGAAATGCAGCTTGACCTGATCGGAATCGGAGTTGCCCATCTCGGCGATCTTTTGCCCCTTGGTCACCGTCTCACCTTCTTTCACCAATACCAGATCGTTATGGGCATAGGCGCTGAGGAAGGTATTGTTGTGTTTGATGATAACCAGCTTGCCATAGCCGCGCAGGCCGCTACCGCTATACACCACTTTGCCCGCAGCACTGGCCACTATAGTCTGGCCCTGCTTGCCTGAAATATCGATACCTTTGCGATTGGCGCTTTCTGAAAATTCTCCCACCACTTTACCGCTGGTAGGCATTCCCCACTCCAGGGTGTCATCAACCGCCGCACTTTCCGCTACCGCTTCGGGTTTGGAGTCGGACGCCGGTTGGGGTTCAGGCGGGGTTTCCGTTTGTGCATCGGGTTTGGGCTCCACGACCGCCACCGCAACCGGCGCCGGTTTGGAAATTTCCTGCATTTTCTGAATTTCAGCCACCGCCTGCCCGGAGTAGGGCAACAGGGCAACTTTGGGGCTTTCTTTCAGCGGAATTTCCACCGGTTTACTTTCCACTAACTTTGCTGCAGGCACTTTGGGTTTAACCGCCATAGGCACCGAAGTAAACAAATGCAGTTCCTGCCCCGCCAAAATGACATCCGGATTCTGGATATTATTGATCTGCGCAAGCTCGTGATAATCCAGCCCGTGATTAAAGGCAATCGCATACAGGGTATCCCCCTTCTGTACCACATAGGTCTGCGGACGCCAGTCTTTGTCGGGTTGCACGGATTTTGTCACATGGGTAACCGTGGTTACGGATTCCACTATGGGAACGGCAGATGTTTTTTCGGGAGCACCATGGTCGACGACAGGAGCACGGCTGCTGTCCGACGCGCACCCCGCCAGCACAAAAACCGCCAATGCACTGGACAACCAAAACTTGGCACGTGTAAATATCATGCTTTTCCCATCAATAATGGCACGAACTTGACCGGCTCCAGACGCGTTTCGTGAAAACCCTGTTCATTGCGCTCAAACAGATGCAGATATTGTTCCTGTGCCCCCAAAGGCAAAACCATTCTTCCCCCCACGGCCAGTTGCTCCAGCAACGCTCTGGGAACGTGGGTTGCCGCCGCAGCCATGATGATCCCGTCAAACGGGGCAATTTCCGGCAACCCCATGTTGCCGTCCGCATAACGCAGGGTTGCGTTGCGTACCTGCAATTCCTTCAGATAGCCGGTGGCGCGTTCATACAGGGGTTGTATGCGCTCCACCGAATACACTTCCCTGGCCACCTCGGCCAGCACAGCCGCCTGATAGCCGCACCCGGTTCCGATTTCAAGCACGCGTTTGAGCGGCTTGCCATCGCGCAGAATTTCGATCATGCGCGCCACAATGTAAGGCTGTGAAATAGTCTGCCCGAAACCCAGCGGCAGCGACACATCATCATAGGCGCGACTGGCCAGTGCCTCGTCCACAAAAATGTGGCGCGGCACCGCGTTCATCGCGGCAAGAACCACCTCATCCTGTATTCCCTCGGCGCGCAGCCGTTCAATCAGCCGGTTGCGCGTGCGCTGCGATGTCATGCCGATGCCGCTGAGACGTTTGTCGTTCATCGTGCGCCGACCTCCATCCAGCCCCGAACCGCATCGAGCTGGCTGTATTGCGTCAGGTCAATCTGTAAAGGGGTCACCGAGACACGCTGCCGGGCCACGGCATTAAAATCCGTCCCCTCGCCCGCATCCTGCGCTTTTCCCGCAGCGCCGACCCAGTATACGGTTTCGCCATGCGGATTGGCCGCTTTCACCACCGGCTCGGCCTTGTGGCGCTTGCCCAGGCGGGTCACTTCCATTCCCTGTAATTGATCAAAAGGAATGTCCGGCACGTTGACGTTCAACAACCAGGGATTGGAATGGGTATTTTTTTCAAAGCGCCGTACCAAATCTGCCACCACACGCGCTGCAGTTTCATAATGCGCCAGTTCCTTGCCTGCCAAAGACACTGCAATGGAGGGGATACCCAGCAGAAATCCTTCGGTGGCAGCCGCGACCGTTCCGGAATAAATCGTGTCATCCCCCATATTGGCACCGGAATTGATCCCGGAAATCACCATGTCGGGTTGGGTATCCAGCATGCCGGTCACGGCCAAATGAACACAATCGGTCGGGGTACCGTTGACGTAATAAAATCCGCTTGCGGCGCGGCGCAAGATGAGCGGACGGTCCAGCGTCAGGGAATTGCTCGAACCGCTGCGGTCACGCTCGGGCGCGACCACCACGACATCCGCAATGGCGGAAATGACCCCGGCCAGACAGGCCAGACCGGGTGAAAAATAACCATCGTCATTACTCAGAAGAATACGCATTGGGCCGCTTAGTGCATGTCGTTAAAAGGGGTGGCGGTATGGAAGACACCGCCCCCCGGGAATATTTATTCAAGCGGACGGATTATAGGGGGTGTTTTACGCGGGGACAATGATATATGGAATATCGAGGCAATGCGATATTGCCAGCCCTCTCCGGCCGTTGCTGCGCTGTTGTAGAATAGCGCCATGCTACGACTCACTGAAATCAAACTCCCGCTCAATCATTCAGAAGCGGATCTCAATGCCTCGATCCTCAAACGGCTGGGCATTGTTGCTGACGAACTCATCGGCTATTCTCTGTTCCGGCGCGGCTTCGATGCGCGCAAACCGTCCGCAATATTATTTATTTACACACTGGATGTGGACGTCAAAAATGAAGCCGGTCTGCTTGCGCGGCTGAAAAATACGCCCCATGTTTCGCCTGCCCCGGACACTAGCTATCACTTCGTTGCCCAAGCCCCCGCCAATCTGGCGGAACGCCCGCTGGTCATAGGCACCGGCCCGTGCGGAATTTTTGCGGGCTTAATTCTCGCGCAAATGGGCTTCCGCCCCGTCATTCTGGAACGCGGCAAGGCGGTACGCGAACGGACCAAAGACACTTGGGGACTGTGGCGGCAGGGAAAACTCGATCCGGAATCCAATGTGCAATTCGGCGAAGGCGGTGCGGGAACCTTTTCCGACGGCAAACTGCACAGCCAGATTAAAGACCCGAAATTCTACGGGCGCAAAGTGCTTGCCGAGTTCGTCAAGGCGGGGGCACCGGAGGAAATTCTCTACGTGAGCAAGCCGCATATCGGCACGTTTCGTCTGGTGGGAATGGTGGAGGAAATGCGCCATACCATAGAGTCATTGGGCGGAGAATTTCACTTTCAAAGCCGGGTCGAGGACATCGTGATTGAAAACGGCCGGGTTCAGGGTGTGACCCTGGCGAATGGCGAACACATTTCAAGCCGTCATGTTGTGCTTGCCGTCGGCCACAGTGCGCGGGATACCTTCGAGATGTTGCACCGGCGCGGCGTATACATGGAGGCCAAACCGTTTTCCATCGGATTTCGTATCGAGCATCCGCAGTCGCTGATAGACCGCGCGCGCTTCGGCCCCAACGCGGGCAACCCGCAATTGGGCGCGGCGGATTACAAACTGGTGCATCACGCCGCTAACGGGCGTTCGGTATACAGCTTTTGCATGTGTCCCGGCGGCACGGTGGTGGCGGCCACTTCCGAAGCGGGCCGTGTGGTGACCAACGGCATGAGCCAGTATTCACGCAACGAACGCAATGCCAACAGCGGAATCGTGGTGGGGATTACTCCCGAGGATTATCCCGGTGACGTGCTCGCGGGAGTGGAGTTTCAGCGCAAATGGGAAACGCGCGCATTTGAACTGGGCGGAAATAATTACTGCGCACCCGGACAACGCGTCGGCGACTTTCTTGCCGGCCGCGCCTCTGCCGCGTTGGGCTCAGTGCAACCCTCCTACACGCCGGGTGTCACACCGACCGATCTATCCACCGCCCTGCCGGATTATGCTATCGCCGCCATCCGCGAAGCGCTGCCCGCTTTCGACAAACAGATCAAGGGATTCGCCATGGATGACGCCCTGCTCACCGGTGTCGAGACGCGCACCTCATCCCCCGTGCGCATCAAGCGCCGCGAGAATTTTCAGAGCATGAATACGACAGGCTTGTACCCTGCCGGGGAAGGCGCCGGCTATGCGGGTGGAATCTTGTCCGCCGCGGTGGACGGCATCGAAGTCGCCGAGGCGGTGGCACTGGATATGCTGCAACCGACGTAAATTGTAGCCCGGATGAAACGTGGTGCAATCCGGGAATACAACGCTCCGTACCCCCGGATTTCGCTGCGCTACATCCAGGCTACAACATCGGCAAGACAGTCTTGCAGGCTGGGGGGAGGCACGAATCCCGGCATGTTTATTTCAACAATGCCTGGGTTGGTACCTCACCCCAGCCTAAGGCGCAACATGCCCCCCCGATTAGACTGGCGGTTAATCGCCAGTTTTGCTACATTTCATCCTCACCACGATATAGGCACATCATGACTAACGCCGATCCGCTAGAACTCGATAAATTCAGCCAACTTGCCCACCGCTGGTGGGACCCCAGCAGCGAGTTCAAACCGCTGCATGAGATCAACCCCCTGCGTCTGGAATATATCAACCGCAAGGTGTCGTTATCCGGCAAGGAGGTTTTGGATGTCGGCTGCGGCGGGGGGATACTGTCGGAGAGCATGGCGGATCTGGGCGCACGGGTCACCGGTATCGATCTCGGCGACAAGGCATTGCAAGTTGCCAAGCTGCACTTGCTCGAAAGCGGCAAACAGGTGAACTACCGAAAAATCGCCGTGGAAATTCTCGCGGCAGAAAATCCCGGGAGTTTTGATGTGGTCACCTGTATGGAAATGCTGGAACATGTGCCCGACCCGGCCAGCATCGTGCGCGCCTGTGCACAACTGGTCAAGCCGGGCGGTCATGTATTCTTTTCCACGCTCAACCGCAACCCCAAGTCCTACTTGTTCGCGGTAATCGGCGCGGAATATCTGCTGAACCTGCTGCCGCGCGGCACCCATGATTTTGCCCGCTTCATCAAGCCTTCCGAACTGGCGCAGTTTTGCCGCAATGCAGGATTAGGGGTAAATGACATCATCGGGATGAGCTACAACCCGCTGAACAAGGTCTATACACTGGGCAAAGACACCGACGTAAATTATCTGTTCGCATGCCATCGTGATTGAAGCCGGATTCATTCAAGCGGTGCTGTTCGATCTCGACGGCACTTTCGCCGACACCGCACCGGACCTGGCAGCCGCGCTTAACCATGTGCGCTTTCTGCATGATTTGCCCGCGCTTTCCCTGCCAACCATACGTCCCCAAGCCTCGCATGGCTCCATCGGCCTGCTCAAACTGGGCTTCGGCGTCGAAGCGGATGCGCCGGAATTCAACGGGCTGCGCGAGGAGTTTCTGGCGCACTACACCGCGCATATCTGCGACCACACCAGCCTGTTCCCCGGCATGGCGCAGTTGGTTGACACACTGGAGCAGCGTGGTTTGCCGTGGGGTATCGTCACCAACAAACCGCATCGATTTACCGTGCCGCTGATGCGGGAGCTTGGTTACGCGGAACGTGCGGCCTGCCTGATTAGCGGCGATACCTGCACGCGCGCCAAGCCCCACCCCGACCCGTTGTTAAAGGCAGCCGGGATCATGGGCATTCCTCCGGCAAACTGTCTCTATCTGGGAGATGACCTGCGCGACATGGAAGCGGCGCAAGCGGCATCCATGCCTTGCGTCATCGCGGGATACGGGTACATCGATGCAAAGGCTGATCCGGATAGTTGGCGAGCCGATGCAAGAATCGAAACACCGCTGGAATTGCTAAATCACGTTTAGAGCCCCCTTTTGATTGTTGCGGGGTGTATCATTCAACCGAGCAGATTTATAATTTAAGAATTCATCATTCCCGCGCGGCGGAAATTTCAGATGATTAAAATATCCGTCATTAAGCGGAACAACATTTTCGCTCTATCAGCTTCGCGAGTTTTATGCCCGCGTCCGGTTATCGTCTGTGCCACAATTTCCGGCGTACGCACAGGCAGAAAATCCATCTATCCGGGGTGGCGATGAGCAACCGGCATGACCTAAATAGCGCTGATGCAGCGCCACTTCCAACGGACTCGACGCGGGATTCCGCGCAAAGCGCTCTGGAAAGGGTTACCCTTGCCTATGAACAGACGCTTTCTTTGCTGCATCAAACCGAGCAGTCTTATAGCCGGCTAATCCCCCGCCAATTGCTTCCGTTGCTCGAACGGGGCAGCATCATAGACGTAAAACTGGGCGACCAGATCGAGCGCAGGCTCACCATCATGTTTTCGGATATCCGGAATTTTACCCCGCTGTCCGAATCCATGACTCCCCGCGAAAATTTCGAATTCATCAATTCCTATCTGAGCCAGATGGAACCGGTCATTGGTAGTGATCATGGCATTATCGACAAGTACATGGGGGACACCATCATGGCACTGTTCCCCCGGAGCGCCGACGATGCCGTGTCCGGTGCGATTGCAATACTGGATAAGCTAAACGAATACAATTCAGGTAGAAAACGGGCGGGTTATGTTCCAATCCAAATCGGGATCGGCTTAAATACGGGCATGGTCATAATCGGCACGGTCGGGGGGACCAACCGTATGGACAGCACCGTGATCGGGGATGCCGTCAACCTGACTTCACGCATAGAAGACGCCACAAAAACTTATCATGCCCCGCTCCTAATCAGCCAGAACACCTTGTACGAGCTTGCCGATACGGATAAGTATGACATCCGCTTTCTGGATCGAATTCGCGTCAAAGGCAAGACACAACCTCTTTCAATCTATGAGGTATTTGACAATGATCCGGTTGAACTAAGGAATGGCAAACGCACAACCCGGGCCGATTTTGAGGAAGCGATCGCACAATATCACCTTAAGGAAATTCCCCGCGCGATAGAGCTGCTGACGCATTGCATCAGGATGGTACCCAAAGATATTCCGGCCCATATTTATATGGCCCGCTGTGAAGAATTCCTTGCGACAGGACAGCATTACAGCACCGGGGAATTGGATACGCACATGGAATGGCGCGCTGAATTTCAGGTCGGCATCGAAGCAATAGACAAGCCCCACCGGCTTTTATTCGAGGAAATAAACGCCTTTATCGCAGCCAACAGAAAGGGTGACCAGAGCAAAATTCTTGAAATACTGGTTTTCCTCAAAAAACACACCCAAGCCTATTTCAGCCACGAAGAAGAATTGATGCGACGCCACGACTATCCTTTCCTTGATAGCCACCTGCATGAACACGCGCGTTTCATCGCAAATCTCTGGACACTTAGCAAAGAAGCGGAAGCAGGATACGCCGACACCAATTACCTTTCATTCCGTGTCCAGTTGCTGTTGGTCGACTGGTTCACCTGCCATCTGGCCAAGTCCGACCGCCACATGGGAAGACACTTGTTGGGAGCTATCCAGTCAGCGACCACCCCCAAGCCGCACCATTGAGTCCGGAACTTTGTATGTTCTCCCCGACTCCAACCTGCTACAATCTGCCGCGTAATGCAGCGAATAACCGAACCGGGGGCGACCTGGCTTCGACGTGGGTTGCAAAGCAGTGTAGGGCATACCGAGGACCCGCCACCTCGTAAATCAGCTGGAAAACCAATAGTCGCAAACGACGAAAAGTACGCTTTAGCA
>Ga0265327_10001296_pt1 | contig 32766 bp, 31 predicted proteins | sample 41621metaG_FD_202089 | JGI IMG/M metagenome (GOLD analysis project Ga0265327, IMG submission 202089) | Rhizosphere microbial communities from Carex aquatilis grown in University of Washington, Seatle, WA, United States - 4-16-21 metaG | ecosystem: Host-associated > Plants > Roots > Rhizosphere...
TAAAGGCCATGGATGCCGAGGCCGCGCGGCGTGAAGCCGGCCAGCAGCGGCACGAGCTGCCCGCGCGCGATCGGGCCGGCGGCCGCATAGAGCGGCTGCATCGCGATGCCGGCGCCCGCGATCGCCGCCGCCAGCACCACCTGCGACTCGTTGGCGCTCAGGTTGCCGCTCACCGGCACCGCGATGCGCTCCCCCCGGCGATCGAACTCCCACAGGCTCTTGCCGAAGTACGAATAGGTCAGGCAGTTGTGCCCCGCCAGTTCCTGGGGGGTCTTCGGCCTGCCGCGGGCCGCCAGATAGGCAGGAGCTGCGCAGACGACCGACGGGCAGGCACCGAGCGGCCGCGCGATCAGGTTCGGGTCGAGGTCGTTGGTGACCCGGATCGCGAGGTCGATGCGCTCCTCGACCAGATTGACCGGTCGCGCATCGATGTGCAGGTCGATCGAGACACCCGGATGACGCAGCAGGAATTCATGCACCAGCGCCGCCAGCACGTCCTGCGCCAGAGACTGCGAGCAGGCCACGCGCAACAGGCCCCGCGCTTCGCCGTCTTCCGCGCCGGCGACGGATGCCACCTCCGCCGCCGACTCGAGCAGGCGGCGGCAGCGCGCCAGCGCCTGTTCGCCCGCCTCGGTCAGGCTCAGGCGGCGGGTACTGCGGTGCATCAGCCGGGCGCCGGCCCATTGCTCCATTTCTGCCAGGTACCGGGTGACCATCGCGCGCGACATGCCGAGGATGTCGGCCGCAGCGGTCATGCTGGCACGCTCGGCGATGCAGACGAAAACCTCGGCGGCCTTGATGCGGTCCATGGTGTGCTTGATCGATTGATGCAACAAACATTTGCATCGTAGGCGGTTTTTCGATCGATCCAGTAAACATACGATAGCGCCATCGCCATCACAGGCTCCTTTGAAAGTCCCACACCATGAGCAAGATCGCCATCCTCGGCATCAGCGGCCAGTCCGGTTCGCGCATCGCCAGCGAACTGCTGGCGCGCCGGCACTCGGTCACCGGCATCGCACGCAAGATCGACGGCGTCGCCAGCCGCCCCGGGCTCGAACTGAAGGCCGCGGATGCCAGCGCGGTCGAGGCCCTGGTCCCGCTGCTGCGCGGCCATGACGCCGTGATCAGCGCCACCCGCTTCGCCGGCGGTCCCGATGCGGCGACCCTGATCGCCGCCGCCAAGCGGGCCGGCGTGCCGCGCCTGCTGGTGGTCGGCGGCGCCGGCAGCCTCGAGGTGGCGCCGGGCCAGGCGCTGATCGACACGCCGAACTTTCCTGCAGCCTACAAGCCCGAGGCGAGCGCCGGCGGCGCGATGCTGGCCTCGCTGCGGCAGGAGAAGGAACTGGACTGGACCTTCCTTTCGCCCTCGGCCCTCTTCGCGCCGGGCGAGCGCACGGGCAGTTTCCGGGTCGGCGGCGACGCGCTGCTCTCCGATGCGCAGGGCAAGAGCGCGATCTCGATGGAGGACTACGCGATCGCGATGGCCGACGAGATCGAGAAGCCGAAGCATCCGCGGCAGCGCTTCACGGTCGGCTACTGAAGATGCCTCGGCGCCGCCATGTGGCCGGCTGGGCCGCGATCGCCGCGGCGCTCGCAGCCTGCGGGCTCTCCGGCTGCGCCTACCTGCCGCGCGAAGCCGCGGTGCCGATGCCGACGCGCCTCATCAGGAGCCCCTGCGGCGCACCGGCGCAGGTGCTGCTGGTGATGTTGCCCGGACGCGGCATGAGCCTCGACGAACTGGAGCAGCAAGGCTTCCCCGCCGCCGTCTTCGCCGCCGGCCTGGCGGTCGACGTGCTGCTGGTCGACGCGCATGCCGGCTATTACAAGGACCGCAGCATCCTGGAGCGGCTGCGCCTCGACGTCATCGCGCCGGCCCGGGCCGCTGGCAAAACTTCGATCTGGCTGGCCGGCATTTCGCTGGGCGGCCTGGGTGCCTTGCTCTATGCCGATGCCCATCCGGGCGACATCGACGGCGTGCTGGTCCTGGCGCCCTACCTGGGCGAACTCGACACCGCGGCCGCGGTCGCCCGCGCCGGTGGCCTGTCGCAATGGCGGGCGCCTGAAGCGATGCCGGGACCGCTGCCCGATGACGCGATCGGGCTGCAGGCCTGGCGCAGCGCGCAAGGGCTGGTGCGGCCCGCAGCCTCGGCCCCCCGGCCGCCGGTGTTCCTGGGTTGGGGCCTGTCCGATCGCTTCGCGCCGGCGGAGCAGGTGCTGGCCGAGGCGCTGCCGAAGGCCCGGGTGTTCACCGCGCCGGGCGGCCACGACTGGGATCCGTGGCTCGGCCTCTGGCGGCGCATGCTGGCGGCGTCCGGCTTGCCGCGCTGTCCTGGCGCGCCCGCCTGATCCGCCGGATCTCGTGCAAGGCGAGCGCACGCCGATGGCGAGCCGGCTCGCTAAAGCGTCATGTGCAGCGGCAGCCAGGTCACGATGCCCGGCACGAAGTAGATGATCAGGACGGCGGCGATCATCAGCACGAACATCGGCAGCGTGACGCGCGCGATGTAGAGCAGATCGCGGCCGGTCATGCCCTGCAGCACGAACAGGTTGAAGCCGACCGGCGGCGTGATCTGCGCCATCTCGACCACCAGCACGATGAAGATGCCGAACCACAGCGGGTCGATGCCGGCTGCGGTCACGGTCGGCATGATCACGCCCATCGTGAGCACCACCATCGAGATGCCGTCGAGGAAGCAGCCGAGCACGATGTAGAAGGCGGCCAGCATCAGGATCAGCTGGAACTTCGACAGCCCCAGCGAGCCGATCCATTCCGCCAGGTGGCGCGGCAGGCCGATGTAGCCCATGGCCAGGGTCAGGAAGGCGGCGCCGGCGAGGATCAGCGCCATCATGCAATAGAGCCGCGTGGCGCCGAGCAGCGATTCCTTGAAGGTGCGCCAGTTGAGCGAGCCCTGCACCGCCGAGATCACCAGCGCGCCGACCACTCCGACCGCGGCGGCCTCGGTGGCGGTGGCGATGCCGGCGTAGATCGAACCCAGCACCGCGAGGATCAGCAAGGTGACCGGGATCAGGCTGCGCGACGCATCGAGCTTCTGCAGGAAGCTCATCGGCGGATCGGCGGGCGGCACCTTGTCGGGATTGCGCAGCGCCCAGGCCACGATGAAGCCCGAGAACATCAGCGCCAGCATGATGCCCGGCAGCACGCCGGCGATGAACAGCTTGGCGATCGACACGTCGGCACTGACGCCGTAGACGATCATGATGATCGACGGCGGAATCAGGAGCCCCAGGGTGCCGGCGCCGGCCAGGGTGCCCACCACCATGTCGTCTGGATAGCCGCGCCGCTTCAGTTCGGGCAGCGTCATCTTGCCGATGGTCGCGCAGGTGGCGGCGCTCGAACCGGAGACCGCGGCGAAGATCGCGCAGCCGACCACGTTGGTGTGCAGCAGGCGCCCGGGCAGCGCCTGCATCCAGGGTGCCAGGCCCTTGAACATGTCCTGCGACAGACGCGTGCGGAACAGGATCTCGCCCATCCAGACGAAAAGCGGCAGCGCGGTCAGGGTCCAGCTCGAGGCCGAGCCCCAGATCGTGACCGCCATCGCATCGCCGCCGGAGCGCGACGAGAACATCTCCATCGCCACCCAGGCGACGCCGGAGAGCGCGAGACCGATCCAGACGCCGCTGCCCAGGATCAGGAACAGCGCCAGGATCAGCAGGCCCGCGACAGCGATGTCATTCATGGCGCAGCGCCTCGGTCTGCTGCGGCGCCACCCGGCCGCGCCATTCGAGGAAGAACTCGTCGATGGCGGCGATCGCCAGCACGATCGCGCCGACGGCCATCGCCAGCTGCGGGATCCACAGCGGCGTGGCGTCGTTGCCGGTCGAGATGTCGTTGAAGGCGTGCGAATTCCAGGACAGCCGCACGCTGAAGACCGCGAACAGGATCGCCAGCAGCGCGCCCAGGCCCATGGCCCATCGCTCGAGCCAGCGCCGGATGCCCGGCCCCAAGCTGGTCAGCACCAGCGTCACGCGGATGTGCTCGCCGCGCTTGAGCGTATGGGCCAGCGCCAGGAAGCCGGCACCGGCCATCAGGTAGCCGGCGTAGGCGTCGGTGCCCGGCACGTTGAAATGCAGCTGCCGCCCGACGATCGAGAGCAGCACCATCACCAGCAGGCCAACCATGAAGAGCGCCGCCACGGCGGCGGCAGCGTCGTAGAGGAAATCGAGGGCGCGGCGCATCGACGAGGACGCGCTCACATCTTCTTGTAGGCGTCGATGATCGACTGGCCTTCGGGGCCGGCCTTCTCGACCCACTCCTTCTGCATGGTCTCGCCGACCTTCTTCATGTCGGTCTTGAGCTGCGCCGACGGCGTGTGGATGGTCATGCCGTTCTGCTTCAGCAACTCGAGGTATTCGAGGTTCTTCTTCTTCGACAGGTCCCAGCCGCGCTTCTCGGCCTCGGCGCCGGCCTTCAGCAGCGCCGCCTGGCTGGGCTTGTCGAGCGCGTCGAAGGCCGCCTTGCTGACCAGCACCGCGTTCTTCGGCAGCCAGGCCTGCGTGTCGTAGAAATGCTTGATGTATTCGTAGGTCTTGGTGTCGTAGCCGGTCGAGCCCGACGACATGTACGACTCGACCACGCCGGTCGCCATCGCCTGCGACAGCTCCGCCTGCTGCACCGTCACCGGCTGGGCGCCGACGAGTTCTCCGATGCGGGCGGTGGCCGGACTGTAGGCGCGCCACTTGACGCCCTTCAGGTCGGCCGCCGAATTGATCTCCTTCTTGACGAAGATGCCCTGGGGCGGCCACGCCACGGCGTAGAGCAGCATGATGCCCTGCTCGCCCAGCTTCTTCTCGAGCGCCGGCTTCTGCGCCTGGTAGAGCTTCCAGGCCGCGTCGTAGCTGTCGGCGAGGAACGGCAGGCCGTCGATGCCGAAGGGCTGCCATTCGTTCTGGTAGTTGACCAGCAGGATCTCGCCCATCTGCGCCTGCCCGCCCTGGACCGCGCGCTTGATCTCGGGTGCCTTGAACAGCGATGCGTTGGCATGCACCGTGATCTTCAGCTTGCCGTCCGTGGCCTTGTCGACGTCGCTCGCGAACTGGGCGATGTTCTCGGTGTGGAAATTGTTGGCCGGATAGGCGGTCGGCAGGTCCCACTTGACCTGCGCCGATGCCGCCATGCTGAACGCGAAGCCGATGGAGGCACAGAGGAGTTTGAATTTCATGGTGCTGCGACGGGTTCCTGATTGAGGTGGGCCGAGCTTATGAGCAAATTGCGGGCCATCTTCTTCGGGTTCGCCCGAGGCAGGGCGCAGGGGAGCGGGCCTAGGGTGAAGTCGAAGACGCGCTCTCCAGCGTCTTCTTCATCGCCTGCAGACCCTGGGCGACCATCGCGGCGATCGGTGCTTCCAGCTCGTTCGGCAGCAGGTCGGCGATCCAGACCAGGCGGCTGGCCGCCGGGCCTTCCTCGAAGACCTGGAGCGAGGCGTTGTGGTGCGTCATGCGACCACCGACCACCGACCAGACGGCCCGCCGCATCGCATCGTCGACGCTCACGATGCGCTCGCGCGCCACCATGCCATTGGCGAAGGTGACCACGCGCACATCGTCCTCCAGCCGGCAGTCGGTGACGAAGCCGACCACCAGGCGCCGGTGGATCGCGCCGACGTCGCGCACTGCGTCCCAGATGGCGGCCGCTGGCGCCGCGACCCGGATGTCCTGGTGAATCGATGCCATCGGCGTCTGCGTCTTGAAAGAAGAAGGCTCAGCGCGCTACGCCGAGCAGCCTGTCGAGCACTTCGGGTTGCGTGCGCAAGGTGGCCGCCTTCTCGGCATGCACCACCGTGCCGTGGTCCAGCACCACCGCCTCGTCGGAGATCGCCAGGATCGCCTGCGGATGTTGCTCGACGATGATCGCGGCCAGCCCTTCGCCCTGCGTGATGCGTCGGATCGCGCGCAGCAGCTCTTCGACGATGATCGGTGCCAGTCCTTCCAGCGGTTCGTCGAGCAGCAGCAGCGTCGGGTTCAGCACCAGCGCACGGCCGACGGCAAGCATCTGCTGCTCGCCGCCAGACAGTTGCGTGCCGAGGTTGGTCTTGCGTTCGGCCAGCCGCGGGAACATCTCGTAGACCCGCTCGGGATGCCACTTGCCGGGCCGCGCGACGGCTGTCAGGTTCTCGTGCACCGTCAGCGACTTGAAGATGTTGCGCTCCTGCGGCACCCAGCCGATGCCGGCCGCCGCGCGCTGGTGCGGCATCAGCTTGTGCAGCGCGCGGCCACCCAGGCTGATGGTGCCGCCGTGCTGGCGCGTGGCGCCTGCCAGGGTGTTGATCAGGGTCGTCTTGCCGGTGCCGTTGCGCCCGAGCAGCGCCAGGGTCTGGCCCTCGCCCAGCGTCAGCGCCACATCGTGCAGCACCACCGCCTCGCCATAGCCGGCCGACAGGTTCTCGATGCGAAGGAGTTCAGACATTCGCAGCCCCTCCCTGCGCCTCTGACTCCACCGCGCCATGGCCCAGGTAGACCTCCTTCACCCGCGGATCGTTGGCGATCTCGTCCGGATTTCCTTCGGTCAGCAAGGTGCCGTTGACCAGCACCGTCATGCGGTCGGCGAAGCTGAAGACCAGGTCCATATCGTGCTCGATCAGCAGCACCGAGACATCGGCCGGCAGCGCGGCGACGGTCTCCAGCAGTTCCTCGCGCTCGCCGGCCGGCACGCCGGCCACCGGCTCGTCCAGCAGCAGCACGCGAGGCTCGCAGGCCAGCGCGATCGCGATCTCCAGCAGGCGACGCTTGCCGTATGCCAGGTGCCGGGTCTGCTGCCGTGCGACGTCGCCGAGGCGGAAGTGCTCCAGCAGCTGCCCGGCACGCTCGGCCACCTGGCTGGACGCGCCCAGCGGCTTCCACCACTGCGCGCCGAGTCCGGCCTGCTGCGAGACGACCAGCGCCAGCGTCTCCAGCGGCGTCATCGAATCGAAGAGCTGGTTGATCTGGAAGGTGCGCACCATGCCGCGCGCCACCCGGCGATGCGGCGCCAGCCGGGTGATGTCCTCGCCCTCGAGCACGATCGTGCCGGCCGTCGGCGTCAGCACGCCGGTCAGCAGGTTGATCAGCGTGGTCTTGCCGGCGCCGTTGGGGCCGATCAGCGCGTGGCGCGCGCCGCGGCGCAGCTCCAGGCTCACGTTGTTGGTGGCGGTGATGCCGCCGAAGCGCATCACCAGGCCGCTGGCCGACAGCACGCTGTCCTTGGCGCCGGTCATGGTTTCACCGCCTTGCCTGCGCCGCCGAACCAGGTCCAGGGCTTGAAGAGGCGGTCGCGGCCGATCAGCATCAGCAGCACCAGGATCAGGCCGATCCAGAACATCCAGTATTGCGGCGTCACCGTCGACAGCGTGTCCTGCAGCACCTTGAAGATGATCGCGCCGACGATGCCGCCGTAGAGCCAGCCGACGCCGCCGATCACCAGCATCACCACCAGGTCGGCCGAGCGGTCGAAGGCCAGCACGTCGAGCGAGGCAAATCCGGTGGTCTGCGCCAGCAGCGCGCCGGCGGCGCCGGCAATGGCAGCGGCCACGGTGTAGATCACCGACAGGCGCGACATCACCGGGATGCCGATCGCCATCGCGCGCAGCCGGTTGTCGCGCACCGCCTTCAGCGTGGCGCCGAAGGGCGAATGCACCAGCCGCCGCATGAAGAGGAAGAGCAGCAGCATCACCGCCAGCGAATACCAGGCGGCGACCCGGCCATAGAGGTCGAAGTCGAAGAAGCCCAGCACCGGACCCATCGTCACGCCCTGCAGCCCGTCGGCGCCGCCGGTGAGCCAGTCCAGCTTGTTGGCCAGTTCGAGCAGCAGCAGCGCCGTACCCAGCGTGACCATCAATCGCGTCAAGTCGGTGCCGCGCAGGATGGTGACGCTGGCGACGGCGCCGAGCAGGCCCGACAGCACGATCGCCACCACCAGGCCGACCGTCGGGTCGGGCATCACCAGCTTGGCGAACAGCGCCGCCACGTAGGCGCCGAAGCCGAAGAACGCCGCATGCCCCAGCGAGACGATGCCGGTGTAGCCGAGGATCAGGTCGAGCGACATCGCGAACAGCGCCACGATCGCGATCTCGTTGACCATCAGCGCGCGCGAGGGCCACAACAGCGGCAGCGCGAAGGCCGCGAGCCACACCACGAATTCCCAGGGGCGCCAGCGCGCCTTGGCCAGCAGGGTCGACTGGAAGTCCATCATCAGCGGCCTCCCTTGCGGGTGAACAGGCCCTGCGGCCGCCACATCAGGATCAGGATCATCAGCAGGTAGACGGTGAAGGCGCCCATCTTCGGGATGAAGTACTTGCCCGCCACGTCGGCGATGCCGAGCAGCAGCGCGGCCAGCAGCGGCCCGGTGATCGACGAGGTGCCGCCGACCGAGACCACGATGAGGAAATAGATCATGTACTTGAGCGGGAAGGTCGGGTCGAGACCGAGGATCTCGGCGCCCAGCGCCCCGCCCAGCCCGGCCAGGCCCGAGCCGACCGCGAAGGTCAGCAGGAACACCACGTTGACGTTGATGCCCAGCCCCGCCGCCACCCGCGGATCGTCGACCGCCGCACGCAGCCGCGCGCCGAAGCTGGTCTTCGACAGGATCAGCTGCAGCACCACCGTCAGCAGCGCGCAGATGGCGATGATGAAGAGGCGGTAGTGGCCCATGCCGAGCATCAGCGCGCCGTCGCCGATCTCGGTGCGCCCGCGCAGCCATTCGGGCAGCTGGATGTTCTGCTGCGACGATCCGACGAAGAAGTCGACCGCCGCCACCGCCATGAAGGCCAGCCCGATCGAGAACAGCACCTGGTCGAGATGCGGCTTGGCATACATCGGGCGGTAGAGCGTGCGCTCCAGCAGCGCGCCCACGGCGCCCACCACGATGAAGGCGAGTGGCAGGCACAGCAGGAAGGGAATGCCCAGCTTCTGCATCGCGAACACGGTGAGATAGCCGCCGGCCATCGCGAAGGCGCCGTGCGCGAGGTTGATGAAGTTCATCAACCCCAGCGTCACGGCCAGGCCGACCGCCAAGACGAACAGCAGCATGCCGTACGCGATGCCGTCAAAAAGAATGGTCAACATGCGGCTGTCCGGGTCGACTCGCGCCTACTGCTTCGTCTTTCCCGGGTCCTTGACGCCCTTGATGACGTCGAACTCGATGTTGTAGAGCTGCCCGTCCTTCTTCTCGACCTTGCGCAGGTAGATGTCCTGCGTGATGTCGCGCGTCTGCGCATCGATCAGCACCGGGCCGCGCGGGCTCTCGAAGGTCTGGCCCTTCATCGCCGCGAGCAGGGCCGGGCCGCCGCCCTGGCCCTTGGTGGTCTTGAGCGCCTCGTAGATCACGCGCGTGCCGTCGTAGCCGCCGACGGCCATGAAGTTGGGCCGCATGTTCTTGTTGGCCGCCTGGAAATCGGCCACGAACTTCTTGTTCATCGCCGACGGGTGCGCCGCCGAATAGTGGTGGGTGGTGACCACGCCCAGCGCGCCGTCGCCCATGTCGTTGAGCTGGTCGTCGTCGGTCACGTCGCCGGTGGCGATCAGCTTGATGCCGGCCTTGTCCATGCCGCGCTCCAGGAACTGCTTCATCACCGCCGCGCCGGCGCCCGAGGGCACGAAGACGAAGAGCGCGTCCGGCTTCTCGTCGCGCACCTTCTGCAGGAACGGAGCGAAGTCCGGGTTGCGCAGCGGCACGCGCAGCTTGTCGATCACCTTGCCGCCGTTGAGCTCGAAGCGCTCGCTGAAGAACTTCTCGGCGTCGTTGCCCGGGCCGTAGTCCGCGACCAACGTGACCACCGACTTGATCCCGTTCTTCGGCGCCCAGTCGCCCATCGCAACCGACACCTGCGGCAGCGTGAAGCTGCTGCGCAGCATGTAGGGCGAGGCCTCGGTGATGCTGGAGGTCGCGGCAGCCATGGTGATGGCCGGCGTCTTCGACTGGGTGGCGATCGGCGCCACCGCCAGCGCGATCGGCGTCAGGCCGAAACCGGCGAGCACGTCGACCTTGTCGTTCACCACCAGTTCCTGCGCGATGCGCTTGGCCACGTCGGGCAGGCCGGTGTCGTCCTTGACGATCAGCTCGACCTTCTTGCCGGCGACCGTGTCGCCATGCTGCGCCATGTAGAGCCGCACACCCGCCTCGACCTGGCGGCCGGTCGACGCCTGCTGGCCGGTCATGGGCAGGATCAGGCCGATCTTGAAAGTGCCCTCATCGGCATAGGCGCCCAGGGGAAGTGCCAGCGCGATGGCGGTCAGGCCCATGGCCTGGACGAGTTGGCGACGAAGCATGAAGCTCTCCTTTTTGCGATGAATTCGTAGACGGTGGGTATTGTGACCAGATGCAAGCGAGCTCGGCTCGCGGCAACTACCTAGCGGCCGGGCGCGGTCCTGTTTTTCTGCGCGATTGCCACACCACATGCGCGATGATCGCGCAGCAGACGGAGAGGCGACGAGTTCGGACCGGCCTCATTCCGGCCGCCAGGCCGAATCGAGGGTGATGCTGCCGACCACCCGCGAAACGCAGGCGCAGATGCGCCGGCATTCCTTCTTCTCGTGTTCGCTCAGGAACACGTCGCGATGGTCGATCTCGCCGTCGACGGCCAGCACGTCCATCGCGCAGAGGCCGCATTCGCCGCGACGGCAGTCCCACAACGTCTGCACCCCGGCGTTCTCCAGCGCCTCGAGCAGCGTGCTGCCTACCGGCACCGTGATCTCCAGCTTGTGCCTGGGGATGCGCACCTCGAAGGCCTGGGTGGCGAGCCGGCCGCTGCTGCCGAAGGTCTCGAAGCGCAGGTCGGCCAGGGGGCGGCCGGCCAGGGCCCAGGCCCGCTTCACCGCCTCCAGCATCGGCACCGGCCCGCAGGTGTAGAGCTGGCCGCCGGGCGTGAGCGCCGCGATCTCGCTGGCGAAGTCGATCGGGGCACTGCCGACGAAGGCCTGGACGCTGGTGGACGGCCCGCTGTTCAGCGCCTGCCGCAGCACATCGAGGTACGCCAGCTCCTGTTCGTTGCGCGCGCCGTAGAGCATGCGCACACCGACGCCGCTGCGATCGGCCAGTGCGGCCAGCCGCCGGGCCATGTAGACCAGCGGCGTGATGCCGATGCCGCCGGCCACCAGCAGGTAGCCGGGCGCCGTCAGGTCCAGCCCGAAATGGCTTTGCGGCTCGCTCACCAGCAGGCGGTCGCCGACACCCAGCCGCCACATCGCGAGCGAGCCGCCCCGGCCCTCGTCCAGCCGCTTGACCGCGATGCGCCAGCTCCGGCCGTCCGGCGCATTGACCACCGAATAGGAACGGTTCTGCACCCGCCCGGCGCCGGGTTCGCCGACCAGAACCTGAACCTGCAGGTGGGCACCGGGCTCGTGGCTGGCGGCCGAGCCGGTCTCGGGCGTGATCTCGAATTCGCGCACGGTGGGCGTGAGCTCGGTGCAGGCGCTGATGCGCGCGGGCAGCCAGTGGATGTCGCTTTTCATCGTCGGTTCGTGTTCGTGGGCGCTGGCCTGAGGGGACTCAGGCCCGGCGCCGGATCAACTGCACGCCGGGCAGCACCTGCGCCTGCCCGCCGTGCGTTCCGTTCAGCGCCTCGCGCAGGTTGCGCTGGGCGATCCGGCTGTGCTCGCGCATCAGCGCTTCTGCGCGCGAGCCTTCGCGGTTCTCGATCGCATCGAGGACCTGGCCGTGCTGGTCCTGCGCGATCAGCAGCATGTCGCGCGCCGCCGGCGAATTGGCCTGCACCACCACGAAGCCGGATGGCGATGCGAAGGGCAGGTTGATCACGCGCTCCATCTGCTGGGCGATCAGCGGGCTGCCCGACATCTCGCAAAGCAACCGGTGGAAGCTTTCGTTGAAGGCGACATAGCGCGAGAAGGCGGCGTCGTCCAGGGCCGGCTGGCGCAGCAGCTCGTCGATGCGCAGCAGGCAGCCGCGCGCTTCGCGCAGCACCACCGGCGGCGCGCCGCGCTCGGCGGCCAGGCGCGCGGCCAGGCCCTCCAGCGTGCCGCGCAACTCGATCGCATCGGCCACGTCGCGCTCCGAGAAGGTGCGCACCGCGAAGCCCCCATTGGGCAGCGCCTCGAGCAGCCCTTCCTGCTCCAATCGCATCAGGGCGCTGCGCACCGGTGTGCGCGACACGCCGAGCAGTTCGGACACCGCGACCTCGGCGATGCGGGCACCGCCCGGCAGCTCGCCGCCCAGGATCATCTCGCGCAGCCGCAGCTGGGCCTTGACCGCCTGGGAGCCTCCGGCCTCGCTCGATTCACTGGCTGCGGGATGCACCGCGTTCATCCCCGAGCCGCCGCGTGTTCCACCGGCTGGATCGGAATGGTCGGCGCGCGCGGCGCCTCGCGCGCCACCATCTGGTCGATCAGCCGGCGTGCCCACATCGCGCCGGCATCGATGTTGAGGTTGTAGAAGGCGTAGTCGGGCCGCTCGTCGATCGCCTTCTGCTGCGCCTCCAGCACCAGTTCGTCCTCGCGGAAGATGCCCGAGACGCCCTCGCGCAGCTGGTGGGTCAGGCGCTGCTCGCCGGTGCAGTAGTTGCGCGCGAACGCCCAGAAATAGAGGCAGGTGCGATCGGTCTCGGGCGTGATCGTGTTGAGCACATAGCCGTTCACGCCACGGCTGCGGTCGCCGGGCGCGCCCTCGCGCGGCACGGCGCCGCTGCCGGCCTCGGCCACGCCGACGTCGATGTTCACAGTGCAGGGCCCTTCGAAGCGGATGATCTGCCAGCGGTCCACCTTGCCGCGATAGCCGCGCGCATGCTCGATCTGGCCGGCCCAGAAAGGCGGCGGATCGATGTTCTCCATCCAGCGGGTGACGGTGGCCGAGCGGTCTCCGTGGGTCGCGACGAAAGGCGCCTCGGCGACCTCGCGGTTGCCGATCGAGGAGCCGTGCACGAAGGTCTCGTGCGTGAGGTCCATCAGGTTGTCGACCACCAGCCGGTAGTCGCAGGCGACGCGGATCATCTTGCCGTCGCCCGCCCATTCGGCGTCGTCGTTCCAGTGCATGTCGGGCACCAGCGCCGGATCGGCCTTGGCCGGATCGCCCGGCCAGACCCAGACGAAGCGGTGCTTCTCGACCACCGGGAAGGAGCGCACGCAGGCCGACGGATTGAGCGTCTCCTGGCTCGGCATGAAGGTGCAGCGGCCCTGGCTGTTGTAGACCAGCCCGTGGTAGCCGCAGACCAGTTCGTCGCCTTCGAGCCGGCCCAGCGACAGCGGCATCAGGCGATGCCAGCAGGCATCTTCCAGCGCCGCCACCTGGCCGTCGGTTCGGCGGAAGAGCACCATCTTCAGGTTGCAGACCGTGCGCGCCAGCAGGCTGCGGGTGGCCTCGACGTCATAGGCCGCGGCATACCAGGCGTTGAGCGGAAAAGGCTTGTTGGCAGATGTCATGGGATACGCACTGTATACATTGATGCCTGAAAATCCAGCGAAATATGCCTTTTAAAGGGTAAACCCTGCATTCTCTGTATCCATTGTGAGGTGCCAATGTCCGTATACGATCCTTCATCCATTTCCAGAGTCACGGAGCCAACCATGTCCCAGCACGCCGCCCTGCCCGCCCGCTACGACCATGTCGGGAGCTTCCTGCGTCCCCGCTACCTGCTCGAGGCGCGCGAGCGCAAGGCCAAGGGCGAGATCACGCCCGAGCAGCTGCGCGAGGTCGAGGACAAGGCGATCACCGAGATCGTCCAATTCCAGGAAGACGTCGGCCTGAAGAGCATCACCGACGGCGAATTCCGCCGCACCTATTTCCACATCGACTTCCTCGAGCAGCTGGGCGGCGTGAAGACCGACATCCCGGTGACCATCCGCAAGCCAGATGGCACCGAGGAGCTGGCCCCGCCGGTCATGCGCGTGATCGACAAGGTGCGCCATGCCAGGAACATCCAGCTGGCCGACTTCAAGTACCTGAAGAGCCAGGTCTCGGCCGGCCGCACGCCGAAGGTGACCATCCCTTCGCCGACCATGCTGCATTTCCGCGGCGGCCGCGCCGGCATCAGCCGCGAGGCCTATCCGGAGCTGGAGCCGACCTTCTACGACGACGTCGCGAAGGCCTATGGCGACGAGCTGCGCTCGCTGGCCGAAGCGGGCTGCACCTATGTGCAGATGGACGACACCAACCTGGCCTACCTGTGCGACGAGCGCATGCGCGAGGCGGCGCGCCAGCGCGGCGACGACCCCAACGAACTGCCGCACCGCTACGCCGCCTTCATCAACAAGGTGGTGGCGCAGAAGCCGGCCGGCATGACACTGGCCATGCACCTGTGCCGCGGCAACTTCAAGAGCACCCATGCGGCGGCCGGCAACTACGAGCCGGTGGCCGAGGCCCTGCTCAAGGAGATGGATCTCGACGCCTACTTCCTCGAATACGACGACGCACGCTCGGGCGACTTCCGGCCGCTGCGATTCCTGCCCAAGGGCAAGACCGTGGTGCTGGGCCTGGTGACGACCAAGTTCGGCGAGATGGAAGACAAGGACGAACTCAAGCGCCGCATCGAGGACGCTGCCAAGTACGTCTCGCTCGACCAGCTGGCGCTGTCGCCGCAATGCGGCTTCTCCAGCACGGTGCACGGCAACAACATCGCGGTGGAAGCCCAGCGGGCCAAGCTGCGCCTGGTGATCGAGACCGCCCAGGAAGTCTGGGGGGCATAGGCTCGCCCCCCGGATCGCGGAGCTGAAGTAGGCTCGGGCCTCATGAAGCTCTTCACCGCCCCGCTCAGCATGTTCGGCGCCAAGGTGCAGATCGCGTTGCTCGAGAAGGGCCTCGCGTTCGAATGCGTCATGGTGCCCTTCGACCGCGACGATCGCTACGAGCCCAAGCACCCCGAGGTGCTGCGGGTCAACCCGAAGGGCCAGGTTCCGGTGCTGCTGGACGGCCCGGTCGAGCTGTTCGATTCGACCCAGATCCTCGAATACCTCGAGGAGCGCACGCCCGAGCCCGCGCTCTGGCCGCGCGGCGGCGCGGCGCGGGCCGCCGCCCGGCAGCTCGAGCTGAAGGCCGACGAGGTCTTCTTTCCCCACGTCATCCGGCTCTTCGGCCTGCAGGATGCGATGCAGAGCCCGCCCGCCCTCGCCGCCTGCGCCGGCTGCGCGCGCTTCTACGAGGAGATGGAGTCGCTGCTGGCCGATCGCGACCACCTCGCCGGCGACTACTCCTTCGCCGACATCGGCTTCTACATGGCGCAGGTCTTCGCCGAGCGCAAGGGCGCCTTCATGACCCAGGCCACGCCGCGCCTGCTGGCCTGGCGCGAGCGGGTCGGCGCCCGCGGCCCGGTGCGCGAGGTGGTGGGCGCGATGATGGGTTTCCTGGCTTCGCACGGCCGTCCGGTGCCGCCCCACCTGCAGGCGCTCGTCGGCAGGTGAACCGCATCGACGACTGGCTGAGCTGGCTGCCCTCGCCTTCGCAGCATCTGGCGGTGGTGGTGTTCGCGCTGCTGGTCTACGTGTTGACCACCCGCGCACGGCGCGAGCAGCGTGCGCCTTCGACCGCCATCGCCTGGGTCATGGGCCTGGCGCTGATGCCCTACCTGATCCTGCCGATGTACGTGGTCTTCGGCCAGCGCAAGCTGCGCCCGGCCGGCACGCCGCGGCCGCCGCGCTCCACGCCGGTCGACCATTGGGCGGCCGAGCTGATCGAAAGCTTCGGCCTGGCGCCGCCGGGCCCGTGCAGCACCCGCCTGCATCCGGACGGCGCCACGGCGCGAGCCGCCCTGTTCGAGGTCATCGACGGCGCGCGCGAGCATCTGGACGTCGGCACCTTCATCATCGGCGCCGACGAGCTCGGCAACGAAGTCATCGAGCGGCTGTCGCGGCGCGCGCGCGAAGGCGTCAAGGTGCGCGTGCTGCTCGACGGCTTCGGCGCGCTGAGCCTGCCGCGCTCGCATTTCCAGGCGCTGCGCCGCGCCGGCGTCGAGGTCGCGGTGTTCCGTCCCTTCTTCAGCCTGCGCCGCACCGGCCCGCGCAACCTGCGCAACCACCGCAAGCTGGCGATCGCCGACGACCGCTGGCTCTGGTCGGGCGGGCGCAACCTGGCGGGCGAATACTTCACCGGCAACGAACGCCATCCGGTGGCCTGGCGCGACCTGTCCTTCGACCTGGTCGGCAGCGTCGCCTCGGCCTCGGCGCGGCAGTTCGAGATGGACTGGTCCTCGGTGCGGCCGCGCGATTCGCGCCCGATCACCGAAGCGAGCGGCAAGACGCCGGGCGCGGGCCTCGCCCAGTTCCTGCCGAGCGGACCCGACCAGACCGAGGACACCGCCTACGCGCTGCTGATCGATGCCTGCTTTCGCGCCGAACACCGGCTGCTGGCGGTCACGCCCTATTTCGTCCCGGGCGACGGCCTGCGCGATGCGCTGCGGCTGGCGGCCCGGCGCGGGGTGCAGGTCACCATCGCCATTCCCGAGGTGTCGAACCACCGGCTGGCCGACTTCGTGCGCGCGCGCACCATGCGCGACCTGGCGCGCGCCGGCGTCATCTTCCGGATGCTGCCTTTCATGGCGCATGCCAAGGCGGTGGTGGTCGACGACGACCTGGCGATGTGCGGCTCGATCAACCTCGACCTGCGCAGCCTGCTGATCAATCACGAATCCAATGTGGTCTTCTACGGCCGCGCGGAGATCGACTGGATCGCGCAATGGATCGAGATCACCGCTTCGGCCGGCGTCACCTATCGCGCGCGCCGGCCCGGGCTGATTCGCGACCTGGCCGAGGGGCTGCTGCTGACCATCGCGTTCCAGCTCTAGCGGGTGCGCGTCGGCCGGGCCGGGTCAGCGTTCGGGCTTGCCTGATTTGCCGGCCTTGCCCTTGCCAGCCTTCCCGCCCTTGTCGCGAAGCCTGTTCGTGTAGCTCGCATTGCCCAGCCCGGTGCCGATGGTCAGCACCGCCCAGCGCCGCACGTCCTGCATGAAGGGCAGCTCGCTCAGCCCCTGCACCACCGCATCGTTGTGCATCAGCGCCATCGTCGGCTTGCCGCTGATCTCGGGAATGCGCCGGCACAGCTCGGTCGGCAGGTGGAAGCGGTCGCTTTCCCAGTCGCCCGGCAGGTTCTGCGCGCCGCGAGCGATCGACCCGTCCTTGCGGATCAAGCCCGGGCAGGCGATGCCGACGAAGGGCGCGAGCCGGATGCCCTGCTTGCGGCAATAGCGGATCTGCGCCTCGAGCATCGCCGCCAGCCGATCGATCAGCGCCTTGCGGTTCGGATGCTCGTCGGCATGGCGCCACTTCTCGCGCCGGAGCACCTTGGCACGCGACAGGTCGGGCGCGCGCTTGATGCGCGTCCTGACGATGCCGCAGCGCACGTTGGTGCCGCCGATGTCGAGCGCCAGGATCGCGTCGTATTTCTTCAGCATCGCCTTGGGTGTCAGGTGGACCCAGCCGATCAGTCCGCCGTCGTCGGTCTGGTGGCAGATGCGGCCCAGCTCGACCGGCACGCGGCGCTCCTGCAGCATGGCCGCGGCCTGCAGGATCGCGCGCTCGCCGACGTCGCTTTCGGGAAAGCCGCCGCCGATCACGATGCGCTGGACGCGCTTCCACGAGGGCTGCCCCAGGAAGCGCTCGATGACCCAGGCCAGCTCTTCGGCGAATTCCTCGATCGCGCCGTGCAACACGTCGGCAGCCTCCGATGCCCTGGCCTCGCCGAGCGCCGCATCCAGGGTGCGCTTGCTGAGCTCGCGCGAATGCTTGTCGCCCAGCGGATCGTCGCCGCGACGGCGGCGCCGCTGGCGCCAGCGCTCCAGCAGCAGCCTGAAGGCAGTCTGGCTGGCCTGGTCGCCGATGAAGCCGTTCTTGCCACGCAATTGAAGGCTGTAGCCGTCGACGGTCACCGAAGGCAGTTCGCGCGCGCCGTGCCTGGCGGATTCGTTCGCGGCCGACTTTTTTCTTGCCATGCTTCTATTCCGTTGCTTCGAGGATCAAACGGGCCGTCTCCGCCGGCGTGTCCCAGTGCGGATAGTGGCCGCAGTTCTCGAACCAGTGCAGCCGCGCGTCGGGAAACTGCGCCCGAGCCCGTTCGGCCTGGCTCGGAAGGCAGATCCGGTCGAGTCGGCCCCAGCCGATCACCACCGGACTCGCCATGCGGCCGGCCGCTGCGCCCTGCAGCGCTTCGCCGCGCACCATGTCCTGCAGCAACAGCGCGAAGGACTCGGCCGAAGCCAGGGCGCGCATCTCGTCCAGCAGCAGGCGCTCGGGCAAGCGCCCCAGTTCGGAGGAAAAGAAGGACAGCGACAGCGCGCGCGACCAGCCATGGCGGCGCAGCGGCAAGGGCGTGGCATGCAGCAGCCGGGCCATTCGCATCGCCAGGCAGCTGGCCAGGCGGAAGGCATGGCGCTCCCAGCCGGACCAGAAGCCGCTCGGCGCGAGCGGGATCGCCACCCCGACCAGTTCGCCGCGCCGCGCCAGCTCCAGCACCAGGCGCGCCCCGACCGAGCTGCCGACCGCGTCGGTGCCGAGCAGGTCGTGCTCGTCGAGGAACTGGGCGACCGCATCGGCCATGGCGCGCATCGTGACTTCACCGTCGAGCGGCGGACTCTTGCCGAAGCCCGGCAGGTCGATCGCCACCACGGCGCGCTGCGCCGCCAGGGGCGCCAGCACGCCCTGCCAGGTGTGCCAACTGCTTCCGAGTCCGTGGACGAGCAGCAGCGGCTTGCCGGTCCCTCGTCGGATGTAGTTGATGCGCACCGATCGAGTCTCAGTCTCATCACCGGCCGCGAGCATCAGCACCACGGACGAAGGGCTGTAGGAGAAGGGACATCCGGTCATGGCGGGCACCGCCGCCCGGGCCGGTCCCGCACGGTGCCGCATGCGCGCCGATACACTCCCGCGATGCATTCACCGCGCCGCATCTGGCTCGCCGTCGCACTCTGGCTGGTGCTGCTCGGCACGAGCCTGCCCGCGCTGGCGCAAGACCCGCAGCGATTGAGCATCGGCTCGAAGCGCTTCACCGAGTCCTACATCCTGGCCGAGATCCTGGCCCAGACAGCCGCCGCGGCAACCCGGCAGCCGCCCACGGTGCGCCAGGGCCTGGGCAACACCGCCATCGTCTACGAAGCGCTGCGCTCCGGCGGCATCGACCTGTATGCCGAATACACCGGCACGGTGGCGCTGGAGATCCTCAAGAGCCCGGCCGCGATGAGCCGCGAAGCGATGAACGCCGCCCTGGCGCCGCTCGGCCTGGGCGTGGCGATCCCGCTGGGCTTCAACGACGGCTATGCGCTTGCGATGCGCGCGGCCGATGCCGAGCGGCTCGGCATCCGCAGCCTGAGCCAGCTGGCGGCGCATCCCGAACTGAAGCTGGGCCTGTCGAACGAGTTCATCGGCCGCGCCGACGGCTGGCCCGGGCTGGCGGCGCGCTACGGCTTCAAGCAGTCGCCGACCGGCCTCGACCACGGCCTGGCCTACGACGCGATCGGCGCGAAGCAGGTCGACGTGATCGACATCTACACCACCGACGCGAAGATCGACAGCCTGGGCCTGCGCGTGCTGGAGGACGACCTGCACTACTTCCCGCGCTATGACGCGGTGGTGCTCTACAGGCTCGACGTGCCGAAGCGCTGGCCCGAGGCCTGGGCCGCCATGCAGAAGCTGGAGGGTCGCATCGACGAGAAGGCGATGATCGCGATGAACGCCCGCGCCGAGCTTCAGGGCGTCGCCTTCGATGTCATTGCCCGCGATTTCCTGGCGCAGTCGGGTCCGGCGGCCGGTGCGGCGTCGAAGGGCGCGCCCGACAGCGCCGCGCGCGGCTTCACGGCCAAGCTCTTCGGCCCCGACCTGGGCCGGCTGGCGCGCCAGCACCTGATGCTGGTGGCGGTGTCGGTCGGCCTGGCGATCCTGATCGCGGTGCCGCTGGGCATCGCGGTGTTTCCGCTGCCTCGCGTGCGGGCGCTGGTGCTGGGCTTCACCGGCCTGCTGCAGACCATTCCTTCGCTGGCGCTGCTGGCGGTGCTGATCTCGCTGATCGGCGTCATCGGCACACTGCCGGCACTGATCGCGCTCACGCTCTATTCGCTGCTGCCGATCATGCGCAACACGGTGACCGGCCTGGCCGAGGTGCCATCCGGGCTGCGCCAGGCCGGCACCGCGATGGGCATGACCGGCGCGCAGAGCATGCGCCTGGTGCTGCTGCCGCTGGCGATGCCGACGCTGCTCGCCGGGGTGCGCACCGCGACCACCATCGCGATCGGCACCGCGACCATCGCCGCCTTCATCGGCGCCGGCGGCTTCGGCGAGCGCATCGTCACCGGGCTGGCGCTGAACGACCGGCAGCTGCTGCTGGCCGGCGCAATTCCGGCGGCGGCGCTGGCCTTGCTGAGCGAAGCCTTGTTCGAGCTGATCGAGCACTTCATGCGGCGCGGGCGGGAGTGACGCACCGCCCTGCCCCGCTCACTACTTGCCGATCAACTGCGTCAGCCGCTCCGCCTCGAAGCATTCCTCGCGAGCCGCGTTGCCCGGCACGCAATCCTTCCTGCCGGGATGCGCCGACAGCTGCTCGATCGCCCGCCAGAGCATCGCGATCTGCTGGTCCTGCGTCGAGGCCGATTCGATCAGCCCCTTCATGGCCTGGCTCAACGGGTCGTCTTCCAGCGTGATGCCGTAGGCCGAGAACTTCGGCGGGGCCGACACGGCGACGTCGGCGCTCTCGCCGGTCTTCGACGGGATGATGCGGGCCGGGATGCCCACCGCGGTCGCGCCGGCCGGCACCGGCTTGATCACCACCGCATTGCTGCCGATCTTCGCGCCGTCGCCGACCACGAAGCCGCCCAGCACCTTGGCGCCGGCGCTCACCACCACGTTGCGGCCCAGGGTCGGATGGCGCTTGGCGCCCTTGTAGAGCGAGGTGCCGCCCAGGGTCACGCCCTGGTAGATGGTGCAGCCGTCGCCGATCTCGGCGGTCTCGCCGACCACCACGCCCATCGCATGGTCGAAGAAGACCCGCTCGCCGACGACCGCGCCGGGGTGGATCTCGATGCCGGTGAGCCAGCGCGAGCCCTGCGAGACGAAGCGACCGAACCACTTGAGGCCATGGGTCCAGCACCAGTGCGCGAGCCGGTGCAGCACCACCGCATGCAGGCCCGGATAGAGCGTGAGCACCTCCCAGCGGGTGCGCGCCGCCGGGTCGCGGTCGAGGATGCACTGGATGTCGGAACGAAGGCGCGAGAACATGCTGGGGCGTTATATGCAAAAGGGCGCGAAGTCTAAGGCTGCTCGGGCCCACCGGCGGCGGGTGGGGTCTTGAGCGCCTTGGCCGGGCCGGCCGCCGCCTCGCTCATGGCCTTGGCGATGCCGCGCAGGATGTGGATCTCCTCGATGGTCGGCTGGGCCCGGTTGAACAGCTGCTGCAGCCGCGGCATCAGCTTCTTCGGTGCCTGCGGGTCGAGGAAGCCGACCTCGACCAGCGCCCGCTCCCAGTGATCGAGCATGCCGGCCACCGAACGCGCATCGGCGGCCTGCGGCGCGCCCGCCGCATCGCGACGGACCGCATAGGCACCCAGCGCGAGCCGCCATTCGTAGGCGATCACCTGGATCGCGGCGCCGAGATTGAGCGAACCGAAGGCCGGGTCGGCCGGGATGCTGAGGGCCACGTTGCAGCGGTAGACGTCCTCGTTGCGCATGCCGAAGCGCTCCGAGCCGAACAGGAAGGCCACGTGCTGCCCGGGACCTGCGGCCAGGGGTTCGAGGTGCTCGCGCGGCGTGCGCGTCGGCGGCCCGAAGTCGCGCGGCACCATGGCGGTGGCGCACAGGTGGGTCACGCCGTCGAGGGCCTCGTCGAGCGTCTCGACGATGCGGGCATTGGCCAGCACGTCGAGGGCGCCGCTGGCGCGCTGGATGGTTTCCTCGCGCCGCAGCACGTTGGCCCAGCGCGGTGCGACCAGCACCAGTTCGCCGAAGCCCATGGTCTTCATGGCGCGCGCGGCGGCGCCGACATTGCCGGCATGGCTGGTCTGGATCAGGATGAATCGAGTGCGCATCGGGGCTGGGCGGGAAGGGTCGGGGCCCGCGTCAGCGCGGAGCCGGTAAAATCACCCGATTCTCGCCGCCCGCATCGCCGGGCCGCTTTCCAGGGGGCCGATTCAGAACAGGCCCGTCCCGTTCAAGCTCTTCCAACAATTCATGTCGTCCCCCAACCTGCATCCCATGCTCAACGTGGCCGTCAAGGCCGCCCGCGCCGCCGGCGCGATCATCAACCGTGCCGCCCTCGACGTCGAGGCGGTGCGCGTCTCGCAGAAGCAGGTCAACGACTTCGTCACCGAAGTCGATCACGCGAGCGAGAAGGTCATCATCGAGACCCTGCTCACCGCCTACCCGGGGCACGGCATCCTGGCGGAAGAATCCGGCTCCGAGCATGGCGCCAAGGACTCCGACTACGTCTGGATCATCGATCCGCTCGACGGCACCACCAATTTCATCCACGGCTTCCCGGTCTACTGCGTGTCGATCGCGCTGGCCGTCAGGGGCAAGGTCGAGCAGGCCGTCATCTACGACCCGAGCCGCAACGACCTGTTCACCGCGACCCGCGGCCGAGGCGCCTTCATGAACGACCGCCGCCTGCGCGTCAGCAAGCGCACCCGGCTGCAGGAAAGCCTGATCTCGACCGGCTTCCCGTTCCGTGCCGGCGACAACTTCAAGCAATATCTCGCGATCATGGCCGACCTGATGCCGCGCGCGGCCGGCCTGCGGCGCCCGGGCGCCGCCGCGCTCGACCTGGCCTATGTGGCGGCCGGCTTCACCGATGCCTTCTTCGAGACCGGCCTGAACAGCTGGGACGTGGCGGCCGGTTCGCTGCTGGTGACCGAGGCCGGCGGCCTGATCGGCAACTTCACCGGCGAGCCCGATTTCCTCGAGCAGCGCGAATGCCTGGCCGGCGCACCGCGCATCTACGGCCAGCTGGTGCCGCTGCTGGCCAAGTACTCGAAGTTCGCCGGGGTCGACGACAAGCTGCGCGCCAGCGACCGGATTCGCGCGGTCGACCCGAACGCCAAGGCCTCCGACACCTACGTGCGCAGCACCATCGAAGGCATGGCCGAGCCCCAGGCCGACGAAAACGCCACCGCGCCGGCGGCCGAGGCCGCCCCCGCGCCGCGCAAGCTGACCCGGGTGCGCCGCGACAAGCCCGGCACGCCCGCCGAGGGCAACGACGCCGCCAAGTGATGCAGGCGCCGAGCGCCGTCGTCAGCCGGGGCCGGGCAGCGCTGCGCTTCGCGCTGGGCCACTACATCACGAGCGGCATCTCGGTCGCCTTCGGCCTGTTGCTGATCTCCGGCGGCATCCATCTCTGGCTGGGGCCGCTGGCCGCCTCGTCTGCATCGGTGGGCGTGCTGATCAGCACCCCGCCCGACTTCCCGGCGCCGCGGCGCGGCAAGTTCCTGCAGATGCTGCCGGCGCCGCTGGTCGGCCTGCCGCTGTTCTTCTGCGTGCAGCTGCTGCACACCAAGCCGCTCGAATTGGGCCTGCTGCTGGTGCCGGCCACCTTCCTGGCTTTCCTCGCGATGGCCTGGGGCAAGCGGGGCATACCGATCGCGATCTCGGTGATGCTGTCGGTGGTCTTCTCGATCGCCACGCCGCCGCCGGTCGACATCGCCGAGGCGCTCCAGCGCGCCTGGCACTACGGCCTTGGCGCCGCGCTCTACGTGGTCTACGCCACGCTGGCCAACCTGGCGCTGAACGGCCGCTTCCGGGTCCAGGTGATGGCCGACCTGCTGCTGTCGGTCGCGGCGCTGATGCGCACCGAGGCGCGCCAGTTCACGCCGATCGACGATTCCGGCGACGTGCGCGCGACGCCCGCGCCGCTGCTGGGCCAGCTGCTGCGCGAACAGGCGGCGCTGGCCGACCTGCTGCAGGCGGCGCGCGACATCGTGCTCGAATCGCCGCGCACCCCGCGCCGCCAGCGCCTGGCCGGCATGCTGATGACCGTGCTCGAGCTGCGCGACCTGCTGCTGGCCAGCGAACTCGACCTCGATGCGCTGCGCGCCCATCCCGGCCATGCCGGCGCGCTGCGCGAAATGCGCCGGGTGCTGGAGCAGGTGGCCGGCGACACCGCGGCCCTGGCCGACGCGCTGCTGCTCGGCCGCCAGCCGGCGCCGGTGGTCGACCGCCGGCCCGAACTGCTGGCCATCCACATCGACGAGGAGGCCGGCGCCGCCGAACGCAACGTGCTCAGCGGCCCCACGCCCGAGCTGCTGGCGCGCGGGCTGGCCAGCCGGATCGGCCACATCAACGACGAGCTGCTGCGTCTTTCCGGCCTGGCGCGCGGCGACATCCAGCCCGACCTGGCGGTGGTGCGGGCCAGCTGGCAGATGTTCGTCAGCCCGACGCGCTGGTCGGTGCGGCCCTTCCTGGCGCTCTGGCGCTGGGACGCGCCGCCGCTGCGCCACGCGATCCGCGCCGCGCTGGCGATCGCGGCCGGCTACGGCGTGGCGCTGGCCATTCCCTGGGGCTCGCACGAATACTGGATCCTGCTGACCATCGTGGTGGTGCTGCGGGGCAGCCTCGCCCAGACCCTGGAGCGGCGCAACCACCGGGTGGCGGGCACCTTGTTCGGCTGCGTGCTGACCCTGCTGATCCTGTCGACCCATCCGTCGCCGCTGGCGCTGCTGGCCACCATCACGGTGGCGCAGGGCATCGCCCATGGCTTCGCGATCCGGCGCTACATGATCACCGCGGTGGCGGCCACCGTGCTCGGGCTGGTGCAGGCCCACATGCTGAACACCGGCGTCAGCACCACCTTCACGCTCTTCGAACGGGTGTCCGACACCCTGATCGGCGCCTCCATCGCCTGGGCCTTCTGCTATGTGCTGCCGTCGTGGGAGCGCACCCAGATCCCGGCGCTGGTCGCGCGCACCCTGAAGGCCCAGGCGCGCCACGCGCGGCTGGCGCTGGGCCTCGGCCAGTTCAAGGCGATCGAGACCAGCCCCGAGCTCGAATGGCGGCTGGCCCGGCGCGAGGCCTTCGACAGCCTCTCGGCGCTGGTGCAGGCGACCCAGCGCTCGCTGGCCGAGCCGCGCGCGGTGCGCCCGCCGCTGGCCCCGCTGGAGCGGCTGCAGGCGCACAGCTACCAGCTGCTGGCGCAGCTCAGCGCGGTGAAGTCGATGCTGGTGCTGCGCCGCGACCGGCTCACCCTCGGCGAGATCGAAGGCCCGCTGGCCCGCACCGCCCAGCGCATCGAGGACAGCATCGCCAGCGCGCCGGTCGGCGGCCCGGACGTGCCGGACGGCCCGGCGGCCAGCGCCCTGGGCGGCCAGATCCCGCTGCCCGACCCCTTCGACAACGACATCACGCCGTGGCTGCTGCGCCGGCTCGACCTGGCCACCGGCATCGCGGCGCAGATGCGCGACGACGCGGCACGCATCCTGCAGCAGCTGGCCGAAAGCGATCCGCCAGACGCCAGCCGATGATCGACGCCCTGCTCGCCAACCCGTGGTCCGGCCCGCTGCTGGCGGCGCTGATCGCCTTGCCGCTGGCGCTGGGCGTGCATCGGGTGGGCGGCATGGTGCTGGACCGCATCACGCGCTCGGTGCCGGCACTGCACGCGATGCTGGTCGCGATCCGGCTGCCGGCCCGGCTGGTGCTGCCGCTGGTCGCGCTGCAGGCGGTCTGGCAGGCAGCGCCGGACGACCTGCGCTTCATCGGCAACGTGCGCCATCTCAATGGCCTGCTGCTGATCGCCTCCGCCACCTGGCTGGCGGTGCGCGCGGTCAGCGGCTTCGCGGAAGGCATCGTCAAGCAGCATCCATCCGACGTGAAGGACAACCTCCAGGCGCGCCGCATCCTGACCCAGTCGCGGGTGCTGGCGCGCACCGCCAATTCGCTCTTGCTGGTGGCCGGCGCGGCGCTGATGCTCATGACCTTTCCGGGCGCGCGCCAGGTCGGCGCCAGCCTGCTGGCATCGGCCGGCGTGATCGGCATCGTCGCCGGCCTGGCGGCCAAGCCGGTGTTCAGCAACCTGATCGCCGGGCTGCAGATCGCGCTGGCGCAGCCGATCCGGCTCGACGACGTGCTGGTGGTCGAAGGCGAGTGGGGCCGGGTCGAGGAAATCAACGGCACCTTCGTGGTGCTGCGCATCTGGGACGACCGGCGGCTGATATTGCCGCTCACCTACTTCATCGAGCATCCGTTCCAGAACTGGACGCGCCACGACTCCAAGCTGCTCGGCTCGGTTTTCCTCAATGTCGACTACGGCATGCCGCTCGCGCCGCTGCGCGCCGAGGTCGAGCGCATCGTCAATGCCGCGCCCGAATGGGACCGCCGCTTCTTCAACCTGCGGGTGACCGACGCCACCGAGCGCACCATGCAGCTGCGCGTGCTGTGCACCGCGGCATCGTCGGCGCTGGCCTTCGACCTGCGCTGCACGGTGCGCGAAGGGCTGATCGAATTCATGCAGCGCGAATATCCGCAGTTCCTGCCGAAGATGCGCATCGAAGGCGACGAGGCGCGGCCGGCCGACGACCGGCAGCCTTCGCCCTGAGCATCGCTCCCGGACCCGGGTAAATCCCGGGGCACGATGCCGTCCCGACGCCGCGCGACGCGCTCGCCCGATTTAGAGTCGAGGCCACGAAAAGCCCGCGCTTCCGGCGCCACGATCGATCGACATCGCCATGCAGCAGCAGACAGCACCAAGACCCAACATCATCTTCATCGTCGCCGACGACCTCGGCTTCGCGGACCTCGGCTGCTATGGCGGCCGCGACGCGCTCTTCGGGCCGGTCTCGCCGGTGCTCGACGGCCTGGCGGCTCGAGGCATCCGCTTCACCGACGGCTATGCCAACGCGCCGGTCTGCTCGCCGACCCGCTTCGCGCTGATGACCGCACGCTACCAATACCGCCTGCGCGGCGCGGCCGAGGAGCCGATCAACAGCAAGAGCCGCGGCAGCGCCACGCTGGGGCTGCCCGCCGAGCACCCCACGCTGCCCTCGCTGCTGCGCGGCGCCGGCTACCGCACCGCGCTGATCGGCAAGTGGCACCTGGGCTATCCGCCGGCCTTCGGGCCGCTGCGCTCCGGCTACGAGGAGTTCTTCGGCCCGATGTCGGGCGGGGTCGACTACTTCACCCACTGCGACTCCAGCGGCCGCCACGACCTTTGGTCGGGCGAGCAGGACCATGCCGAAGAGGGCTACCTGACCGACCTGCTGTCGACCCGCGCGGTCGACTACCTGGCCCGCATGGCCGGCCAGGACGCGCCCTTCTTCCTGAGCCTGCACTACACCGCGCCGCACTGGCCCTGGGAGACCCGCGAGGACGCCGGCCGGGCGCCATCGATCCGCAACAACCTGTTCGATCTCGCCAGCGGCAACATCCACACCTACCGCCGGATGATCCATCACATGGACGAAGGCATCGGCCGGATCATGGCCGCCCTCGAACAGCACGGCCTGGCCGAGGACACCCTGGTGGTCTTCACCAGCGACAACGGCGGCGAGCGCTTCTCCGACAACTGGCCGCTGGTCGGCGGCAAGATGGACCTCACCGAAGGCGGCATCCGCGTGCCCTGGATCGCGCATTGGCCGCGGGTCATTGCCGCCGGCGGCGTCAGCGCGCAGGCCTGCATGACCATGGACTGGTCGGCCACGATGCTCGATGCGGCGGGGGTGCAGGCCGATGCGGCCTATCCGCTCGATGGGGTCTCACTGCTGCCGGTGCTGCGCGACGCCTCGCACAGCTTCGCGCGGCCCTTGCATTGGCGCATGAACCACCGCGGCCAGCGGGCGCTGCGCGACGGCGACTGGAAATACCTGCAGGTGGATGGCAACGAATACCTCTTCGACATTCCGTCCGACGAGCGCGAGCGCGCCAACCTGGCCCACCGCGAGCCCGACAGGCTGGCCGCGATGCGGGCCGAGTGGCTGGCCTGGAACGCGACGATGCCGCCGATCCCCGAGGACGCCACCGTCAGCCTCGGCTACTCGGCGAAGGACATGCCGCAGCGCTGAAGCCGTAGCGGCAAGGGGCCGGTCGGAGTCGTCCGGAGCACTCGTCGCCGCGATCCAGCGGTGCCGGCCCGGCGCCGGCGAAGCCGCTCAGTCCGCCGCCAGGCTGGCGACCGCACGCGCCACGCCGCCGCTGCCGATCGGCACGCCCCGCGCGATCAGCGCGGCCTCTACGCCGCCCAGGCAGCCGAGGATCATCGCCGCGTTCATGTCGCCCAGGTGGCCGATGCGGAAGACCCGCCCCGCGAGAGGCCCGAGTCCGCCGGCCAGTGCCACCTGGAAACGCTCGCGTGCCAGGTTGCGCATCGCTTCCGGATCGACGCCCGGCGCCATCAGGATGGTCGTCACCGACACCGAGCGCGCCGCCGGCACCTGGCCGAAGAAGCGCAGCGCGCCGCCCTCGCTCCAACCCTCGACCGCCGCATGCACCGCAGCGGCGATGCGCCGATGGCGGGCCAGCACCTGCTCCACGCCTTCCTGGAAGATCAGGCCCAGCGCGGCTTCCAGGCCGAACAGCAGCGACTGCGGCGCGGTGCCGCAGAACTTGCGGTAGGACAAGGGGCTCTGGCGCGCCCGCCAGTCCCAGTAGAAGCGCGGCGTGGGATTGCGCCGCGAGACGGCCATCGCCGCCTCGTCGACGGCGACGAAGCCGAGCCCCGGCGGCACCATCAGGCCTTTCTGGCTGGCGCCGAGCGCCACGTCGATGCGCAGCGCATCCATCGAGAAAGGCGCCGCCGCCAGCGAGGCCACCACGTCGACCACGAACAGCGCCGGATGGCCGCTGCGATCGATCGCCGCGCGCAATGCATGCAGGTCGTTGGTGACGCCGCTGGCGGTGTCGGTGTGGACCACCATCACCGCGACGATCTCGTGCGCCGCGTCGTCGCGCAGCACCGCTTCGATCTCGGCCGGATCGAGCGGCAGGCCTTCGACCCAGGGCGTGCGCACCACATGGACGCCAAGCCCCTCGGCCTCGACCGCCCAAGATTCCGAGAAATGCCCGGTGCCGGGAATCAGCACCTTCTGCCCCGGCGCGGCCAGGTTGGCGATCACCGCCTCCCAGGCGCCGTGGCCATTGGCCGCGTAGAGGAAGACGTCGGCCTTTTCGGTCTGCAGCAGCCGTTTGAGGCCGCTCTCGCAGGCCTCTATGCAGCGGTCCAGGCGTGGGTCGCCGAGGTCCAGCGGCTGACGGCTCATGGCGTGGATGACTTCGTCGGGCACCCGCGTGGGCCCCGGCGAGTGCAAAAAGCGATGGCCGGGCAGGCGTTCGGTGGGGATCACTGGAAATTCCTTCGCGCGGCCGCGCCGCGGGATTCGATGCTAATGCGTGCAGCGCTCAAGACTTTGGCGAATTCGATTGACTCTGATTGTATTTAGATATATCTTTCTCCAATCAGATATCAACCCAAGGACCCATTCATGCGTCACTTCAATCACTTTCTCCATCGCAGCCCGCACGGCGAGCGCCACGGCCTGGGCGGCGGCCGGCCCGAATCCGACGAAGGCCGCGGCGGCATGCGCGGCGAGCGCGGCGGCCGGGGCGGCGGCGGCCGGATCTTCGGCCACGGCGGCCTGCGCTTCGTGCTGCTGCAGCTCATCGAGCAGAAACCCAGCCACGGCTACGAACTGATCAAGGCCATCGAGGAACGCCTCGGCGGCCGCTACAGCCCCAGCCCCGGCATCGTCTACCCCACCCTGACCCTGCTCGAGGAACTGGGCCTGCTGAGCGTCGACGCCGCCGACGGCGGCGGCCGGAAGCGCTACTCCATCACCGCCGCCGGCCGCGAATTCCTCGAAGCCAACCGCGCCCAGACCGACGAGATGATGGCCCGCATGCAGGGCGGGGTCGACGGCGCCGGCCCGCGCGGCGGCAGGCCGCCCCAGGTGATGCGCGCCATCGAGAACCTCAAGCTGGCGATGCGCATGCGCTTGTCGCGCGAAGCGCTCACCGAGCAGCAGGCCCATGAATTCGCCGCGGTGCTCGACAGCGCGGCCCAGCAGATCGAAAGGATCTGAAGCCCATGAACCAAGGAGACAACACCGAGGAATCCCGGGAATCCCGCCCCGACCGGCTGCCGCGCCGCGTGCGCCACGAGCTGCGCTTTCGCCAGCTGCAGGTGCGCGGCGTGCAGCGCGTCACGCCGCACCTGATCCGCATCACGCTGGCCGGCGACCAGCTCGCCGGCTTCCACAGCCCCGGCTTCGACGACCATGCCAAGCTCTTCTTCCCCGATTCGGCGACCGGCGCGCTGACGCTGCCCACCGCCGGGCCCGACGGGCCGGTCTGGCCGGCCGGGCGGAAGCCGACGATGCGCGACTACACGCCGCGCCGCCACGACCCGCAGGCCGGCACGCTGGAGATCGACTTCGCGCTGCACCAGGCCGGCCCGGCCACCGAATGGGCCGAGTCGGCCCGGGCCGGCGACACGCTGGGCGTCGGCGGACCCCGCGGCTCCTTCATCATCCCGACCGATTTCGACTGGCACCTGCTGATCGGCGACGACACCGCGCTGCCGGCCATCGGCCGCCGCTTGGCCGAGCTGCCGCCCGGCGCACGGGTCGTGGTGCTGGCCGAGGTCGAGGACGATGCCGACCGGATTGCCTTCGAGACCCGCGCCGAGCTGGATCTGCACTGGGTGCACCGCGCCGGTGCCGAGGCAGGCGTCGGCGAATCCCCCTTGCTGGCCGCGTTGCGCGCCTTGAAGCTGCCGCCGGGCGACTTCCACGCCTGGGTCGCATGCGAATCGGCCGCAGCCAAGGCCCTGCGTGCCCACCTGGTCGGCGAGCGCGGCGCAAATCCCAAGTGGGTCAGGGCCTCCGGCTACTGGCGCCGCGGCAGCAGCGCGACGCACGACACGCACGAGGACTGATCGCGGCTCGGCGCAGCGGCAGGCGCCCGACTCGGCCAAAGGCGCTATGTCGCGCGAACGTTTGACACATGACAGCCACACGAACAAAATCGCCAACTGAGTACTTAGGCATTAAGACTCAAGGAGGCGGAGAAAATGAGTGTCGGGCTGGCTCAATGGCAATTCTTCATGTCCGTTTTGACGGGACTGCTGCTGCTGTTCGGGCTGATGTGGATGTTGCGGCGCTTCTCGCTGCGCAGGGACGCCGAGCGGCGCATTGCGGCCGCCCGGGTGCGCTCGGGTCACGTGCCCCTCGAGATCCCGACCATGCGCGGCTCGCTGGCCCCCTCCGACGACACCGAGCCCGACACGCTTCCCGAATGGTTCATCCAGGGCAAGGGAGAGCATGCGGTGGTCGACGAGCATCCGCGCGTGCGGCTGCGCTACCTCGACGCGCAGGGCAAGAAGCACGAATGCATCATCCAGGTCGACCAGCTCGACCTGCAGAAGAAGGTCATCACCGGCCACGGTGAATTGCCGGGCGACGTCCGTCGCTTTCCGCTGCATCGCATCACCTCGGCCCGCATCGCGGAGTCGGGACAGCGCTTCAACGTCGACACCTGGGCGGACGCCGTGCGCGTGGCCCGACGGCGACGCGGCCAGCTCTGAGCGGTTTTCGGGTCTTTCGTTCTCACATTCATGTCGGTTTTCGCCGCCCCAGGGGCGGTGTTCACGAGCGTCCGCTTCTTATGCACATGGCCAAACCGGTCGAACTCGATCCGACCTTCTCGGTGCCCTGCAAGCGCTGCGCCACGCTGCTGCAGGAATGGAACCGGTTCTGCCCGTCCTGCTTCGCCGACCAGTTCGCTCCGGCGGATGCGAGCGCCGCCAAGCCTTCGAGCCCGATCACCATCCCGCCGCTCGACGAGGCGGCCTCCCCCTCCTCGTCCTTCGACTTCCTCGACAGCGCGAATTCGGACCTGCTGGACATGGAGGACGAGGTCGCGGCGGCACGCGCCGCCCGCCTGGCCGCTGCCTCCGATGGATTTGCCGATTCGCTGCCGCCGGACGCGCCGGAAGAAGCGCCCGGGCCGGATCCGTTGCCGGAAGCGGCCGAGGTCATTCATTTTCCCGGCCGGCTGGCCGCCGTTTCGGAAGCGGCGAGGCCCTTGCCGCTGGCGGAGGCCGCCGTCGTGGCCGAAGCCGCGCCGAGCGAGGTGCATGAGCCGGCCGGCGTTGTCATCGGCACTGCCGTCGGCGACGCCAACGAGGATGAAGAAGAGGACGGGCCGCCCGAGATCGGCCTGGTCCGCCCCGGCTACCAGTCGGCACGCATTCCGGATCCGGCCAGCGCCACCGGCGGCTTCGGCTCGCGCCGGCTGGTGATCGGCATCGCTTCGCTGCTGGTGCTGGCCGCGGCCGGCTTCCTGGCACGGTCGTACGTGGAAGGCGCCGCGTCGCAGGTGGCCTCGGCGCCGGCCGCCACGGCGCCGACCAAGCTGGCGCCCAGCGGCCCGGTCGGCGGCGATGTCCGGCCCGCGGCCCAGGATCCGGCGCGCGGCCCGACGGCATCCGGCGCGATCCGCCCGCCTCCGAACACCCCGCAGACCGTGGTGCCGGCACCCGCAGCGAAGCCCGTCGCCGCCGAAGCCGCCGCCCCCGCTGAGATGTCTGCGAGCTCGACGCCCGTGCCGGCCCCGGTCGCCGCCGCCGCTCTGCCTGCCCCTGTCGCCCATTCCGCAGCGGCCGACGCAGTCGCGCCGCCACAGCCAAGCCCCAAGGCCTGCAGCGCTGCCCTCGTCGCGCTGGGCCTGTGCGCTGAAAAATGATGCGCCGGCGAACGCAGGCGCACCAGGCCGAGCCAACGGTGGCGCGGCCCCCACATCAACCATCGAGGGAACCCGCATGCGCATCCGAATCCTGTTGACCGGGCTGCTGTGGCTTGTGCTGCTGTCGAATGCGGGCGCAGCGCCCGCGCCGGCCGAATACAAGATCGTCACCGCGTCCAAGACCGGCACCTACATCAA
>Ga0265327_10001297_pt1 | contig 32731 bp, 41 predicted proteins | sample 41621metaG_FD_202089 | JGI IMG/M metagenome (GOLD analysis project Ga0265327, IMG submission 202089) | Rhizosphere microbial communities from Carex aquatilis grown in University of Washington, Seatle, WA, United States - 4-16-21 metaG | ecosystem: Host-associated > Plants > Roots > Rhizosphere...
ACCCCCACCCACCCCCCTGAATCGGAAAACCGCAAAACAAATAGCGGTGGTGGCGCGCAAACGATCCGCAATATCTGGCAGCAATTCGCCATCAAGTGCGCAGCCAGCTTCCAATCCGCGCGCGCATGAGCCTCCAAAACAGCTTCGGGGGATACTTGCCGTAAACAGGCAAATCGTCGGGAAGTGCGGCGCGATCAGCAACGGCCTCGACCTGGTTTCTCCATTCCAGCGGCGGCGCGGCATCGCCAAACCGCACGCGATACACCGATGTCCACCACCCCGGCCCATATTTGAGATAGATCGCCGAGTTGCAGCAGGTCGCGATGTACCGGGTGGATGGTGCGTCTTCGCTCAGCTTGAAACCCTGAACCAGCGATGCGCCCTCAAGACATGCAAGACGGTCGTCGCGGTAGATCGCGTATGGCGTGCCGCCCCATTCGTCCCGGAAATCCTTGCGGGCGCCAGCATCTTCGATCTGACGGCCACCCGCCTGGCAGCTCGCGCAATAACAGGCAGCGTTGGCGATTGGCTCGCCCATCGCCATGAAGCGAACCTTGCCGCATTCGCACGATGCAATCCGCTCAACCAGCGCCATCGAAGGTCATCCCTCAGATTTGCGGCATCGCCGCGATCTTGGCCTGTTTTATCACGTCGTCGAACATCTTTTCCGTCAGCACGCCGGTATTGGTGTTGTAGCGCGAGCAATGATAGCTCGCGATCAACGTCAGCTTGTCGGTGCGATGCCGCGCCCCGTGCCCGAATTTGTAAAGGCTCTTCTTCACGTTCAACGCCGAACAGACGCTGTTGTGCGCGATCTGCCCCAGCGAAAGGATCGCCCGCAGATGCGGCATCGCCGCAATGGTCGCCAAAAGAAATTGCCGGCAAGTGTTGATCTCCGCCGGCAGCGGCTTGTTCTCCGGCGGCACGCAGCGCACCGAATTGGTGATCGCACAATCCACCAGCGTCAGCCCATCATTCGCCCGCTCGCCGTAAGTGCCCTTGGCAAGCCCATGCTTGAGCAGCGTGTTGTAAAGCAGCACCCCCGCATAATCGCCGGTGAATGGCCGCCCCGTCTGGTTCGCCCCATGCAGCCCCGGCGCAAGCCCGACGATCAGCAGCCGCACATCGTGCGCCCCAAACGTCGGCACCGGATCGTTGAAGTATCCCGGAAATTTCTTGCGATTGTCCGCCCGGAATTGCGCAAGGCGAGGGCAGAGGGGGCAGTCGTGCGGAGGTTCGGTCGCGTGTGTCACGCGGCGAAGTCTATGCCGCTTTCGGTTGGCCCGTGCAATCGCATCAATGGATCGTCACGCTGGAAAACACTTTGTCGACCGTTGGCTCGTAACGACCGAAATAATATTCCTCCGGCGCTGCGAACAGAATGACATCCAGCTTGCCGTCCGGCTGCGTCGCAAGCGCCGTGCCTTTCATTTTGAGTCCCGTGCTGGTCAGGTAGGCAAGGTCGAAACGAAACCCCTGCTGGTTGCCGAAGGGCACTGGCTTCAGGTTCGATGTGGTCACCTGTTGCGCTCCGTTCTTGGTCAGCGCGTAAGCGACAAGCTCCGTCACGTCGTCGGGAAGCATGGACGAGCGGTACGGACGCAGGTCGACCTTGTCCATTCCCGGCGCTGTTGCCATCGGTTCGCCGTTTTCGATGTCGGTAAAGAAATAAAGCGCATCCAGCCTGGTTCCGTCGATCGTCCAGATCGTCAGGTGGTTCTGGTTGGTCTGAAGCCCCGTCCATTCCACCTGCGGAGAAATCACCAGCCTGTCGCCTACCGGCGTCGGCTTGGTTTCAATCAGGTTCGTGGCGCATCCGGCAAGCAGAAGCGCAAAGACGGAAGCAGAAAGTATGCGTGCGGTTTTCATGGCGTGTCCCCAAGGCGCGACTTGTAATATTCCACCATTGCGTGGTCATCGGCGGCGGGCGCAAACGAAAGGTATTTGTCGAATGCTTCGCGCGCGGCGGCATTGTGGCCGGATTTCATCTCGACGATCCCGAGCCCTTTAAAGGCCGCGGCCGGTTCGTCGTTGTCGGCAATCGCGGTTTGATAGGCGGTGCGGGCCCGGTCGATGTCGCCATCGGTGTTCCGGCGGCGATAGGTTTCGCCGATATAATACTGCACCATGCCCGAATGCGGCTCGATCGACGCCATCCGGTTGAGCACCGTGAGAAATGCGCCGGAGTCTTCGGCCGCCAGTGTTTCGGCCATCCATTTGTCGCGCCACGGCGTTACCTGTTTGCGTAGATCGTCGGTCGCCAGAATCCAGTCGGTCCGTTGCCCGGCCAATGCGTCGGCCTTTTGCGTCATTGTGTTTAGCCGCTCGGTCGGCGCGGGGTGGGACGAGGTGAATGCACCGCGCTTGCTGGCGGTCGGATCGGCGGCATCCTCTGCCGCCACATTGGTCCACAGACGGGCCGCTTCGCGCGGGTCGTATCCGCGCGCCGTTGCAATATCGAAACCTGCGGCATCGGCTTCGCGTTCCTGATCGCGCGAATACGACATGAAGTCGCCGGCCATGCCGAGTTGGGCGATGATCGCTCCCACTCCAAGCGTCACGACGGTGAAGATGTACATGGCGCTGGCGTCGTCCCGTCCCGCACGGTAGCGCGCAAGCGCGTGGCGCAATTTGAAATGCGCTATCTCATGCGCCAAAACGAAGGCCAGTTGGGCCTCGTTGTCGCAACGAAGCAACGTACCCGTATAGACCACCAGCATTCCGTTGGGAGACATGCTGGCGTTGAAATCCGGCACGTTGACGATATAGACCCGGATGTCGTTGCAATATTCGGCGGCAAGCTTGCAGGTGAGATTTTTCAGATAAGTGTTCAGTGCCGGATCGTGCACGATCTGCGGCAGTGACTGGATACGCTGTTCGGCTGCGTCGGACTTCATCCAAAGCCCTGCCTCGTCGCTGTCCGGCGCCGGCCGGTAGCCGGGCGGAGCAGGAGCTTCGCTCCTGTCCGATGGTGTCGCGGAAGCCGCATAGGCGGGCGCTGTTGCCGAAAACGCGAGCGCTGCGGAAAGAAGGAGCGCAAGCCCACGCTTCACAGCGGAATGTCCTCGAGCAGACTGGCGACCACCGGCTTGGCCGATGCCGAGTCCCTGAGATCGCCACCCGTGCTGGTCAGCATGTTGAACCAGACGATATCGCCGGTGCGCAGGTCGACCAGCGAAACGAAGCCGATCTGTTGTCCACCTTGAATGCCGACCCCGATCGCCGCCATACCCAGCATCATCAGCACGCGGCCTGCTGTCGTGTAGGTGTCGTGCACATAGACGAACAGCGCATAGTCCGCGTGATAGCGGTCGCGCATCTCGTTCGTGCCCGGGCCAAGCGTCCAGTCGATTGCGCCGTGTTTGGAGGGCAGGGGCTGCAGAAAGGAATGCATGATCGCTTCGCCGCCCACCGCGTCGTGAAGTTTAACGAGCTGGGATTCGTGTTCGCTCGCGAATTTCTCGACCTTGATGGTATCGACGCCTTTGGCGGCCATCGCAGCCGTCACGTCGTCGACGATGAATCCCTTGGCGGACGCCGTCCAATCCGCGCGGTCCTCCACCACGCCGCCTGCCGTCAGTTCGCCGAGCGTGACATCGGGGCTGGCCAGCACGACCCGTTTGACTTGCCCGGTGAAGTTGAACGAAGCGTTCGTTGCCTTGTGGTCCGACACATGTGTGCAGGCGCACAAGGCCCCGGTCATGGCGATGACCGGCACCAAACGTGCGATTTTCACGATAAAGCCCCCCTTACCCAGGGTTGAGAGTAAGAGGGATTTCGCGCGTCTTCAAGAAGGCGAAGTTGTCGCTGACCGCCCTGTTATTGCGCAGCGTATTGCGGCTGCCCTTGCACGGCGCGCGGGCCGCCTTCGCGGGCAATGCTGGGTTTCAGTTCTTCCAGCTCGATGAAATTGTCGGCCTGGCGGCGCAGTTCGTCCGACACCATGGGCGGCTGCGTGCGGATGGTGGAGACCACGCTCACCCGGCGCCCCTTGCGCTGGGCAGCTTCCACCAACCGGCGGAAATCGCCGTCGCCGGAGAAGATCACGATATGGTCCACCTGATCGGCCAACTCCATCACGTCGATGGCAAGCTCGATGTCCATGTTGCCTTTCACGCGGCGGCGTCCTTGCGCGTCGGTGAATTCCTTGAGCGGCTTGGTGACGACCGAAAATCCATTGTAGTCCAGCCAGTCGACCAGCGGCCTCAGCGGCGAGAATTCCTGTTCCTCGGCGACCGCGGTGTAGTAGAACGCGCGCACCAGAATTCCCTTGCGGGCGAAAAGTTCCAGCAGGCGTTTGTAATCGATATCGAATTGAAGCCCCTTGGCGGCTCCATAGAGATTTGCACCGTCGATGAAGAGTGCGAGCTTTTCTTGCGGATAGAACAACATTAAAAACCTCCACGCATATAAACCGTTTACGACAAATCCCCTCTATCAATCGTTTTCTTTTATGCCATCCTTTCTGCTTTAAACAACCGCCGTACAATTAACGGCTTCGTGATTTCAAGACACGATTATGATCCTGATCGCTCTGGGTGCAAACCTTCCGTTCCGCGATGTGCCGCCCGCACAAACCTTGCGCGCGGCGCTTGCAACTTTGAGTGATAATGGCGTGACGACGTTAAAAGTTTCAGCCCTTTATGAAACACCGGCGTGGCCCGATCCTTCCGATCCGCCGTTCATCAATGCGGTCGCTGCCGTGGAAACCGCGCTCGATCCATTGGCGCTGCTGCGCAAGCTTCATGAAATCGAATCCATCTTCGGCCGCGAACGCACGCAACCCAACGCACCCCGCACTCTGGATATCGACATCCTGGATTATGACGGTCGCATTCAGACCAGCGCACCGGAACTTCCGCATCCCCGTATAGAGGGCAGGGGCTTTGTGCTGGTCCCTCTTGCGCAAATCGTGCCGCACTGGCGACATCCCGTGACCGGAAAGAGCGTCGCGTCACTTCTGTCCGAAATTCCAGCGGACGCGCGCAATCTGAAACGTCTGGAGAACGTATGAGCCCTTCCATCGACTGGAGCCATACAAGTTCGTTCGTCCTTCCGCTGTTGGTCTTTGTGCTTATTCTCCGCCGCTCTCTGCGCGAACGGAAAGTGCGCACCACGCGCATGTGGCTTTATCCTGCCATCCTTGGTGCTGTGGCGCTTTACACGATGGCGCACGAACCGATGCCGGGTCTCGTGGCGATTGTGAGCTTTATCGCTGCGGCGATAGCAGGCGCAGGGCTCGGCTATCTGCGTGCCCGCCACCAGCAATTCACGCTCGATCAGACGACCGGCGAGATTTCCTCCAAGGCCACGCCCATCGGCACGATCCTGGTCGGCGCGTTCTTCCTGGCGCGGTTCGGTCTCGAATTCTTTACGCATGCCCGCGATGTTCCCCATGCCTTGGGTCTGCAACGTGCCACCGATGCGGGCTTGATCTTTTCCTTTGCACTCATGGTTGCGCAGCGCTGGGAGATCCTGCAGCGCGCCAAGGCGCTCAGGGGCGAAAAAGTTCCCTCGGAAACTCTTGCGCCGTAAACTTAACCCTCGCGATTATTTTATTTCACCAACCCGTTGCCTTATCGCGGAAAGTAATATGAATTTCCGGTAATGGGGTTGGTGGATCGTGTTGCTGGATCAGAAATCATACAGCGGCTTTCTGGAGCTGCTCTACAGCGCCGTGATCGAACCCGATCTATGGGTGACGGCGATCGAGCGCTGCACCGATATTCTCGGCGGCCGCAACGCCTGCCTGCTCGATCTGGATCTGCATAGCGGAAGCGGCGGCGGCAACGGCGTCATCGCGCGCATCGATCCGCGCATGCCCGCGCTCTACGAACAGCATTTCGCGCACTGCAATCCGCTGCTGCATGTCGAAGATGTGGATGCCTATGTGAAGGGCTGGGACTTGCGCGTTCTCACCGACGAAGAATGGATGCCCAAACCCGATCTGATCCGCACCGAATACTACAACGATTTCCTCAAGCCGCAGGGCGTGCATTCCTGCCTGATGATCCGGCTGGCGATGCGCGACAATGCGGTGGCTTCGCTCAACATCAACCGTCCGGTGCATCTGGAACAGTTCACCCGTTCGGAAATCGAATTCACCAGCACGATGCTGCAGCCGCATCTGATCCGTGCTTTCGAATTGAGCCGCAGTTTCGCGGGCATCCGCCGCCTCAGCGACGATTTCACCGATGCGCTCGATCTGTCGCCGCTCGGCATCTTCATGCTCGACGATACGGGCCGCGTCCGTCACGCCAACCTGACGGCCGAACGGATGATCGCCGAACAACTCGGCGTCGTCGTCAAGGACGGCCATCTGACGGCCTATTGGCCGAAAGCCGCGCGCAGCCTCGAAGCTCTGATCAAGGCCGCCACCGCGCCCGAACGCGAATTGCGGCGCGGCGGCACGATGGCGTTGCCCTCGCCCAAACGAAAGCTGCCGCTGTCGCTGACGGTGGCGCCCGTCACGTCCGACCGCCTGACGATCTTCACGCGCACCCGTTCGGTGGTGGTCTGCATCAGCGATCTGGAAAAGGGTGGCAGTATCCCCGAACAGACGCTTCGCGACCTGTTCCTGCTGACCCCTGCGGAATCCCGGGTGGCGATGGCCCTGTTCGAAGGCTTCAGCCCGAAAGAGGCCGCGGCCAACCTGTCCCTCTCGGTCAACACCGTCCGGGTCCATATGGCCAGCATCTTCCACAAGACCGGAACCGCCCGGCAATCCGAATTCCTCCGCCTGATGATGCACGCCGTCGGCGCCCAGTCCTAAGGCCCAAATCCGGCGGCGCTTGCTGTTCCCGGTAGGTTTGTATAGTTTCCGCCGCCTCCCTCGAAGCACCGCCGCAAGAGTCTGCGCTAAGCTTTTGAGATGTAAGGGAAAAGGATTTCTGAATGGCCCGCGTTACGGTTGAAGATTGCGTCGACAAGGTTCCGAACCGGTTCGATCTGGTGTTGCTGGCCGGTTATCGCGCCCGCTCCCTGTCGGGCGGCGCCGAGACCATGGTGGACCGTGATCGCGATAAAAACCCCGTCGTGGCCCTGCGCGAAATCGCGGCCAAGGTGCTCAAGCCGGAAGACATCAAGGAAGACTACATAAAGTCTCTCCAGAAGCACGCCGAAGTGGACGAGCCCGAAGCTCCCGCAGAGGTGGAAGACGAACGCGAGAACCCCGCGTTCCGCCAGGTCACGGAAGAAGAGTTGCTGCGCGCACTCACCTCGGAGGCCCAGCGCCGCGCCGAACCGCAGCCGGAGCCGGAAGGCGATTACGAGGAATAGAAATCCTCGACAGAATTCGGAAAAAGGGCGGCTTTGCCGCCCTTTTTGCTTTTGCCCCGCGCGCATTAGACCTTTGCGCCCGCGCCGATTCACGGCATACACTGACGTCAATGTCAGAGAGAATTTTGGGGGAGACGAGATGCGTAAACTGCTTGTTTCATTGATGCTGGTGCTGTTCACGGCCTCTGCAGCCCACGCCCAGATATTCACCCCCGAATACAAAAAGCGCGACGCCGGTTACCTCGTCATCTCGATGTCCGGCGGCAAGAGCATGAAGTACTCGCCGATCGTGATGTTCTATCAGTCGCTCGACGGCAGCGAGCATGGCTCGGTGCGTTACGACAAACCCTACATCCTGAACCCGCTCTCGCGCCGCCCCGATTTCCGCGAAGCCGATGAAACGGGCGTGGTGATCGTCCGTGGCATGAAGCCCGGGCGCTATGTGTTCGACAGCTTCCTGACCCACTGGACCAACAAGAGCTTCGACGCCCATTTCAAGATGCCGTTCGAAATCCGGCCCGGCGAAACAACTTACGTCGGCAATTTCCGCTTCGTGGAAAAGCCGGGTGCCGGCTTCACCGGCTTTGCCCAGTCGCGCGATGTCTATTTCGTGGTGCGGGACAAAGCCCGCCGCGACGTCTCCATCGCCCAACGCCAGAAGGATGGTGCGCGGGGCCCGGTCAACAACATGGTTCCCGATATCGCCATGCTGAACAGCCCGCTGTTCAAGGGCGAAGACGCCCCCATTCTCAATCCGTAAGGGAAGCTTCCTTTTTTCCGCCAAAAGCCGGGTTTTCTTCTTATATAGTGGGCTAAGCCATGACCGCGCCCACGCCCCAACCCGCCGAAACGGTGGTCTCTGAAACGCCCGTGCCGGGCCATATCCCCGGCACGCCCAAGGCGCCGCCCCCGGTCGAGCCCCCCAAGAAGCGCAAGCTGATGCGCCAGACCGAACTGGTCGAGCGCGTCAAATCCTACGACCCCGATGCCGACGAGGCCCTGCTGGACAAGGCCTATGTCTACGCCATGAAGGCGCACGGCAAACAGTTCCGCGCCTCCGGCGATCCATACTTTGCCCATCCGCTCGAAGTCGCGGCGATCCTGACCGACCTCAAGCTCGATCCCGCCACCATCGTCACGGCCCTGCTGCACGACACGGTGGAAGACACCTACGTCACCATTGACGACGTGAAGAAGAATTTCGGTCAGGAGATCGCCGATCTGGTCGACGGCGTCACCAAACTTTCCCAACTCGAACTCTTCAGCGAACGCACCAAGCAGGCCGAGAACTTCCGCAAGTTGATGCTCGCAATGTCCAACGACATCCGCGTGCTGCTGGTGAAGCTTGCCGACCGCCTGCACAACATGCGCACGCTGGGCTATATCCCCAAACCCGAAAAGCGTCGTCGCATCGCGCAGGAAACCGTAGATATCTACGGTCCACTCGCCGGCCGCATCGGCATGCAGTCGATGCGCGAGGAATTGGAAGACCTCGCTTTCGCCGAACTCAATCCCGAAGCGCGCAATTCGATCATCACCCGCCTCGAACGGCTGGACGACAAGAGCGGCAAGCGCATCGAACGCATCGCCGACCAGATCAAGCGTAAGCTCGCCGAAAACGGCATCGACGCCTGGGTCTATGGCCGGTCCAAGCGCCCATATTCCATCTGGCGCAAGCTGAAGGACAAGCAGCTCAATTTCGAACAGCTTTCCGACATCTTCGGTTTCCGCCTCATCGTGGCCGATGTGCCGACCTGCTATCGTGCGCTCGGCATTTTGCACACCACGTGGCGCATGGTGCCCGAACGCTTCAAGGATTTCATTTCCAATCCCAAGCTCAACGGCTACCGCTCGATCCACACCACGGTGATCGGCCCCGAGCAGCAGCGTGTCGAAGTGCAGATCCGCACCGAGGAAATGCAGGACATCGCCGAACGCGGCGTTGCCGCCCACTGGCGATATCGCGAAAAACTCAGTGCCAGCGAATTCGGCGCGGAAAGCGCCTATCAATGGCTGCGCGAGATGGTGGAGCTTCTCGAACGCGGCGACAGCGTCGAGGAATTCCTCGAAAATTCGCGCCTCAATATGTATCAGGATCAGGTCTTCTGCTTCACGCCGAAGGGCGACCTGATCTCGCTGCCGCGCGGCGCAACGCCTATCGACTTTGCCTATATGGTCCACACCGATCTCGGCAACACTACGGTCGGCGCAAAGGTGAACGGCGTGCACGTTCCGCTGCACACGGTTCTGAAGAACGGCGATCAGGTCGATATCATCCGCACCAAGGAGCAGACGCCGTCTCCGCTGTGGGAGCAGTTCGTGGTGACGGGCAGGGCGCGCTCCGAAATCCGCCGCTACATCCGCCACGCCCAGCGCGACGAACATATCGGCTTCGGCAAGAAGATTCTGGAAAAAGTCTTCGGCGACGAAGGCCAGGAACTCACCGAGAAAGCCATCGAAGAAGTCGCCAAGAAATTGCGCCTCGCCAAAGCCGAAGACGTTTATGCCGAAGTCGGCCGTGGCGTGTTGCGCGGCCACGAAGTGCTGGAAGCCGTCTTCCCCGAACTGAAACGCGATGCCAAGCGCGCAAAAATTTCCGCGAAGAAATCCAAAGCCATTTCCATCAAGGGCCTTACCGAAGGCATCTCCTATGGCCTCGGCCAATGCTGCCACCCGCTGCCGGGCGACCGCATCGTGGGCCTCATGGTGCCGGGCAGGGGCGTGGTCATCCACACCATCGATTGCGCCGAACTGGAAAAAGCCCAATCCGGCATGGACGAATGGCTCGACGTGACGTGGGACACCCATGCCGTCGACAGCGGCCCATCCGTGGCGCGCGTCCATGTGCGCGTGAAGAATCTGCCCGGCGCACTTGGTGCGGTGATGACGGTGATCGGCAACAACGGCGGCAACATCTTCAATATGAAGGTGACCAACCGCAATCCGCTGTTTTTCGAATTCACCGTCGACATCGAAGTGCGAGACCTCGCGCATCTGCAGAACATTCTTGGCGCATTGCGCGTGAACACGGTCGTCGAATTCGTCGACCGCGTCCGCGGCGAAGACGATACCGAAACCGATCCCACCAACACGGATTTGCAATGACACCCGAACAGGTCTTGAACGAATTCAAGAAAGCCGGCGCGCTTCTCAACGGCCATTTCATCCTCTCCAGCGGCAAGCATTCCGACGTCTTCCTGCAAAAGGCGCTGGTGTTTCAGGATGCCAAGCGCACCGCCAAACTCTGCAAGGCGCTCGCCGAAAAAATCCGCGCCGAGGTGAAACAGAAATTCACCGCCATCGTCTCGCCCGCCGTCGGCGGCATCGTCCCCGGCTACGAGATGGGCCGCCAGCTTGGCCTTCCCGCCATGTATGTCGAACGTCAGGACGGCACGTTCCAACTGCGCCGCGGCTTCCACCTCGAAAAAGGCCAGCCGGTGCTGATGGTCGAAGACATCGTGACCACGGGCCTGTCCTCGCGCGAATGCCTCGATGCCATCCGTGCCACCGGCGCCAAACCCGTTGCCGCCGCGTGTTTGATCGACCGTTCCAACGGCAAAGCGAAAGTCGGCGTGAAACTCATCTCGCTCGCCCGCGTCAGCTTTCCCGCCTGGGAAGCGAACAAACTCCCGCCACACCTGCGCGATACGCAAGCTGTCAAACCCGGAAGCAGAGGCTTGGTGTGACCGCAAGGTACAGTCTCAAACGATTGGCGATCTTCATCGCATTGGCTTTCGTGGTAAGCTGTGCGAGCTGGGTGCTGCTTGTTTGGCTGACGGAGTATGGTCTGCACTTCAGTCGTACATTTGGTTTTCCGTCTATCGCCGTCCTTTGCGGTGTCCTCGCGGCAGCGATGAAAATGTGGCGCATGGATCAAAGCATTCTGTTCAACTTGTTGACGGCGATCATTTGCGTTGTCGTGCCAATCGTGGCGCTTCCTTTGGTGGGTATAACCGCGTTTGCCATTTCTTGTTACGGCCTGGGAAATTGCGATTTTTAAACGCCCTCTGGCTTCTGCTGGCCGCATGCGCAACGCCCGCAGCGGCAAACTGCCTGCGCTATGAACCCGCCACTGTCACCCTGACCGGCGCGGTCACAGTTACCCCCTTTCCCGGCAACACCCACGAACCCATCCTGAAACTCGCAGAGCCGGTATGCGTGGACGCAAGCGCCAAAGCGTCCTACGATTCCAAGAGCGAAAAGAACGTCACGGACCTGCAAATGGTGTTCGCGAGTTATCCCTTCGGCGCGCAGTGGCACAACAAACGTGTCACCGTCACCGGCCGCCTGTTCCATGCCTTCACGCCGTCGCACCGCACCAAAGTCCTCATCATGGTGAAAGACGCGAAGGAGGTGACACAGTGAAGCTCCGCCTCGGCGTCAACATCGATCACGTCGCCACGATCCGCAACGCACGCGGCGCGCCCTATCCCGATCCGCTGCGCGCCGCGCGTCTGGCCGCACAAGCCGGAGCCGATGGCATCACCGCGCACCTGCGCGAAGACCGCCGTCACATCTCCGATGACGACATCGACAATCTCGCCCGCGAATTGAAAATCCCGCTCAACCTCGAAATGGCGGCGACCGAAGAAATGCTCGCCATCGCGCTGCGTCACAAACCGCATGCCGTCTGCCTCGTCCCCGAAAAGCGTGAAGAACGCACCACCGAAGGCGGCATAGATGCGGCGGGCCAGCACAATCACCTCGTGCCCTTCGTGCGCAAATTGAGCGATGCGGGCATCCGCGTCTCGATGTTTGTCGATCCCGATATCCGCCAGCTCGAAGCCTCCAAATCGCTCGGCGCCCCCGTGGTCGAACTTTGCACCGGCGCCTATTGCGAAGCGGTGATCGCGGGCGATGCGCGCGCCACCGCCGAACATCTGGAAGCTGCGCGCAAATCCGCCGCTGCCGCCGCGCGTCTCGGCCTCGAAGTCCATGCCGGTCATGGCCTAACCTATGACAACGTCAAACCCATCGCCGCCATTGCCGAAATCCGCGAACTCAACATCGGCCATTTCATGATCGGCGAGGCGATTTTCGTCGGCCTCGAAGCTTCGATCAAACGCATGCGCACGCTGATGGACGAGGCACGCGCATGATCATCGGCCTCGGCTCCGATCTCATCGATATCCGCCGCATCGAGAAAACGCTCGCGCGCCACGGCGAACGCTTTCTCGGCCGCCTCTACACCGAAACCGAGCGCAAGAAATCCGATGGCCGCATGCAGCGCGCCGCCAGCTACGCCAAACGATTCGCCGCCAAGGAAGCCTGTTCCAAGGCGCTTGGAACGGGTCTGCGCAAAGGCGTGTTCTGGCGAGACATGGGTGTGGTCAATCTTCCGGGCGGCAAGCCCAGCATGAAGCTCACCGGCGGTGCATTAAAACGGCTTCAGGAAATCACCCCGCCGGGTCACGAAGCGGTCATAGATCTGACGATTACCGATGATTTCCCGCTCGCTCAGGCGATTGTGATCATTTCCGCCGTGCCCGCCCAAAAGCCGCAACCGTAACGGAGCAGGCCGGAACCGGATTAAGTCTTTTGGGATGAAAAGCCGCGCTCGGCTTGATTTTCCCCGCTCGCTCCGCTCTTTAGCTCTCCCATGGCAGACGAGCCCCCGATGACCGACACCACCCAGCCCCCAAAGACGCCCGCAAAAGAGACGTCCAAACCCCAAGGCGAATCCTGGGTCGAAACGGTCAAGACCGTCGTCTATGCGCTGCTTATCGCGGCGGCCATCCGCACCTTCTTCTTCCAGCCGTTCAACATCCCGTCCGGCTCGATGGAAGCCACGCTGCTCGTCGGCGACTATCTCTTCGTCGAGAAATACGCCTATGGCTTCAGCCGCTATTCCTTCCCGTTCGGCATCGGTCCCATCCCGCAGGGCCGCATCTTCGGCAGCTCGCCCGAACGTGGCGACGTGGTCGTGTTCAAGATGCCGAACGAGAACTCGCCCGACTATATGAAGGATTTCATCAAACGCGTGATCGGCCTTCCCGGTGACCGCATTCAGATGATCGCGGGCCAGGTCTATCTCAACGGCAAACCGATCCCGAAAGAACGCGTCTCCGACTATGTCGAAGCGATCGACGCCTACACGCAGAACCACGTCGCCCGCTTCAAGGAAACCCTGCCGGGCGGCAAAAGCTATTATGTGCTCGACCGCAATCCCGACGGCGATCTCGACAACACGCAGGTCTTCGTCGTTCCGCCGGGCCATTTCTTCATGATGGGCGACAACCGCGACAATTCCGATGACAGCCGCCGTGACGTGGGCTTCGTGCCCGCGCAAAATCTCGTCGGCAAAGCCCGTATCCTCTTCTTCTCGACCGATGGCAGCGCACATTTCTGGGAATTCTGGAAATGGCCGTCGGCAGTGCGCTATGGCCGCATCTTCTCTCTCATCCAGTGATCTGGAGGCCCGGCTGGGCCACCAGTTCGCAGACACAGCGCTGCTCAAGCGCGCGCTGACGCATGCCAGCCGCAGCGCGCAGTCGAACGAACGATTGGAATTTCTGGGCGACCGCGTGCTCGGCCTGATCGTCGCCGAAAAACTCTACGCGCTTTATCCCGATGAACCCGAAGGCATCCTCGCGCTCAAACTCAACGCGCTGGTGCGCGGCGAAGCCTGCGCCAAAGCCGCCGAAGCAGCGGGCCTTTCCGATCATCTGATCCTCGCCAGCGCAGAAGCCGGCAGCGGCGGCCGCAAGAAAACAGCGATCCTCGCAGGCGCCATCGAAGCGATCATCGCTGCGCTCTATCTCGATGGCGGCTATGAACCCGCGCGCCAATTCGTCGAACGCTATTGGACCAGCGCCTTCGAAAACCTCGGCAAGGAGTTGCGCGATCCCAAAACATCGCTACAGGAATGGTCGCAAGGCCCCGGCGGCCAAAGCCTGCCGGTCTATCAACAAACAGGCCGCGAAGGCCCCGATCATGCGCCAAGTTTCTCGGTAACGGTCACTGTACAAGGCCACGATCCCGAAACCGGCGTCGGAGGTTCCAAACGCGAAGCCGAACAGGATGCAGCAAAACGAATGCTCGAACGGTTAGGATTGTTATGACGCATTGTGGTTTCGTGGCGATCATCGGTGCGCCCAACGCGGGCAAGTCCACGCTCGTCAACGCGCTGGTGGGATCGAAAGTCTCCATCGTCTCGCCCAAGGTGCAGACCACGCGCATGGCCGTACGCGGCGTGGCGATGCGCGGTGAAACGCAGATCGTGTTCGTCGATACGCCCGGCATCTTCAAACCGCGCCGCAAGCTCGACCGTGCCATGGTCAAAGCCGCCTGGACCGGGGCAGGGGATGCCGATGCGATCTGCCTGATCGTCGATGCGCCCGCGCTTGCGAACGAACCCGAAGGCTTCTCCGCCAACGACACGCACGCGATCATCGAAGGCCTGAAAGCCAACAACCAGAAAGCCGGTCTCATCCTCAACAAGATCGACGGCATGAAGCGCGAAACGCTTCTGCCGCTGATGGACAAGCTCAACAGCGAAGGCGTCTTCGAACAGGTGTTCCTCATCTCCGCGCTGAAAGGCGACGGCATCGAAGACGTGGGCAAATGGTGCGCGTCGAAAATGCCGGAAGGCCCGTTGCTCTATCCGGAAGATCAGGCCGCCGATATTCCCATGCGCCTGCTGGCCGCCGAGATCACGCGCGAGAAACTCTATCTGCGCCTGCACGACGAACTGCCTTACGCCACCACCGTCGAAAGCGAAGCGTGGGAAGAACGCAAGGATGGCTCGGTCAAGATCAACCAGGTGATCTATGTCCAGCGCGAGAGCCAAAAGTCCATCGTGCTCGGCAAGGGCGGCCAGACGATCAAGAAAATCGGCGAACTCGCCCGCACCGAAATGGAAACGCTGTTCGGCCGCCGCGTGCATCTCTTCCTGTTCGTGAAGCTCAAGGAAGGCTGGGCCGAAGACCGCGAGATCTACAGCGGCATGGGGCTGGAGTATCCTGAAGAATAATCGTTTGATGCTGCGCAATGGAATGGTCTGACGACGCCATCATCCTGTCCGCGCGCCCGCACGGCGAAACCAGCGCCATCGTGGAAGCGTTGACGCGCGAACACGGCCGTCATCTGGGCCTTGTGCGCGGCGGCGGTTCGCGCCGTTCCAAGCCGGTCCTGCAGCCGGGAAACAGTGTGAATCTGCATTGGCGCGCGCGCCTCACCGAACATCTCGGAAATTATGCGGTCGAACCGCTGCGCACACGCGCGGGCGAAATGCTCGAAAGCCGCGACCGCCTGATCGGTCTCAACGCTTTCACCAGCATCGCCAGCGCGGCCCTTCCCGAACGCGAGCAGCACGAACCGGTTTACGAGGCTGCCGAAATTCTGCTCGAAGCGATGCTCACCCAAGATTTCGAACATTGGGCGCCGCTGTTCGTGCGCTGGGAAGCAGGCCTCCTCGAAGCCCTCGGCTTCGGCCTCGATCTGTCCCAATGCGCCGCCACCGGCTCGCTCGACGATCTCGCCTATGTCTCCCCCCGTTCGGGCCGCGCCGTTTCATCGAAAGCAGGCGAGCCCTATCGCGACCGCATGTTCCGCCTGCCGGGTTTCCTGCTCGGCTCGCAGAATGCCGATCCTTCCACTGCCGACATCGCGGAGGGCCTGCGCATGACCGAACATTTCCTGCTAGACCGCGTGCTCCTGCCGCATGGCCGCGAGATCCCCGCCGCCCGCCACCGGCTCAATGAGCGCGCCCGCGAATCAGATTAAAGAAGCAAAATGGCCACCGATACCAAAGACATCAAAGACGACATCCGTCCCGAACCGCTGGGCAAGGCGCTTTCCGAGCGCTATCTCGCCTACGCGCTGTCCACCATCACCCAGCGTGCGCTCCCCGATGTGCGTGACGGCCTGAAGCCGGTTCACCGCCGCATCCTCTACGGCATGCAGCGCCTGCGGCTCGATCCGAATTCGGCGTTCAAGAAATCCGCGAAGGTCGTCGGCGACGTGATGGGTTCGTTCCATCCCCATGGCGATCAGGCGATCTACGATGCGCTCGTCCGCCTGGCACAGGATTTCGCCGTCCGCTATCCCCTGATCGATGGCCAAGGCAATTTCGGCAACATCGATGGCGATAACGCCGCCGCGATGCGCTACACCGAAAGCCGCCTCACCGCCATCGCGAAAGAATTGCTGGAAGGCCTCGACGAAAACACCGTCGATTTCCGCGCGACGTATGACGGCGCCGAAGAAGAGCCCGTCGTCCTTCCTGCCGCGTTCCCAAACCTTCTTGCCAATGGCTCCAGCGGCATCGCCGTCGGCATGGCGACCAACATTCCCCCGCACAATCTGGGCGAACTCTGCGGCGCGCTGATCGCGCTGATCGAAAATCCGGATCTGCAGGATCGTTCCCTGCTCAAATTCGTGAAGGGCCCGGATTTCCCCACCGGCGGCATCATCGTCGACGATCAGGCGACAATTGCGGAAGCTTATAAAACCGGACGCGGCGGCTTCCGCGTGCGTGCGCGCTGGAAAAAGGAAGATGGCCCGCGCGGCATGTACCAGATCGTGGTCGATCAAATCCCGTATCAGGTGCAGAAATCCAAACTGATCGAACGGGTGGCCGAACTGCTGGAGCAGAAAAAGCTCCCGCTGCTCGACGACATCCACGATGAATCCGCCGAAGACGTCCGCATCGTCCTCACGCCCAAAAGCCGCACGGTCGAACCGGCGATGCTGATGGAACAGCTGTTCCGCCAGACCGATCTGGAAAGCCGCATCTCGCTCAACATGAACGTGCTGGATGGCGGGCTGGTGCCGCGGGTGATGAGCCTGCGCGAAGTGCTGCAAGCCTTCATCGATCACCGCCGCGTCGTCCTTGAACGCCGCTCGGCCCATCGCCTCGAAAAGATCGCCGCCCGCCTCGAAGTTCTGGAAGGCTATCTTGCCGTCTATCTGAACCTCGACAAGGTCATCAAGATCATCCGCACCGAGGATGAGCCCAAGCCGAAGTTGATGAAGGCGTTCTCGCTGACGGATAACCAGGCCGAAGCCATCCTCAACATGCGCCTGCGGTCTTTGCGCAAGCTCGAAGAGATGGAAATCCGCCGCGAGCACGACAATCTTTCGAAAGAACAGAAAGAGCTGACAAAGCTTCTCGGCTCCGAGAAACTCAAATCGCAAAAGCTGATCGCCGAAATCGAAGCAATCGATGCCAAATTCGGCCTCAAGACCGAAATCGGCAAACGCCGCACCGAAATCGCCAAGGCCAAAGACGTCGAGCAGATCATGGCGGTCGCCGAAGAAGCCGCTGCCATCGAAACCGCCGTCGAAAAAGAACCGGTGACGGTGGTGTGTTCGCAAAAAGGCTGGTTGCGCGCGTTCAAAGGCCATCAGGAACCAAGCGATGCCGTGAAATACCGCGAAGGCGACCGCGAGCGTTTCTGGCTGCACGCCGAAACGACCGACAAACTGATGATCTTCGCCACCGATGGCCGCTTCTTCACACTCGATTGCGCCAAGCTCCCCAGCGGCCGCGGCAACGGCGAAGCCATCCGCACCTTCATCGATCTGCCGCCCGAAGCCGATCTGGTGGAGATGTTCGTCCACAAAGGCGGCCGCAAATTGCTCATCGCCGCCACCACCGGCCACGGCTTCGTTACCACTGAAGACGATGCGGTCGCGGTAAAGCGTTCCGGCAAACAGGTGCTCAACTTGCAGCCCGGCACCGAAGCAACGGCGATTGCCTTCGTCGATGGCGATTACGTCGCCGTCACCGGCGAAAACCGCAAGCTCCTGCTCTTCCCGATTGCCGATGTGCCGGAAATGGCGCGTGGGCGCGGCGTAATCCTGCAACGCTACAAGGATGGCGTCCTGATCGACCTCTGCACCTTCACCTGGAAAGAAGGCTTCAAGTATCAGAACAATCGCGCCTGGGCCCCATCCGATCTCAAGGATTGGAAAGGCGAGCGCGCCCAAGCGGGCCGCATCGTCCCGCGCGGTTTCGCCAGCAGCCTACGCTTCGCCGATTAGCGGACGATGCCGAGGCCAGAGAACACCTGGTCGATATTGCCCTGAACGGCGCGGGCCGATGCCATGTCGCGCTGCGCATCGGCCATATTGCCCAACCGCTGTTCGGCAAGGCCGCGCCCATATAGCGAGGTCGCAACGTTCGGCTGCAACGCCAGCGCGCGCGAATAGGCGTCGATGGTTCCCTGATTGTCGTTGCGGCGAAGCTGCAGCAAGCCGAGCGCGTTGTAGAACAGCCCGTTGTTGCCATCGATCTGAATGGCGCGGTTGCAATTGGCAAGCGCCTCCTCAAGTTCGATGTTCATTTCGGCCCGCATCAGGCACAGCCCTTTCCATCCGTTCGGATTTGCGGGGGCGAGACTAACGGCCCTCTGATAATCGGCAAGGGCGCCGCGCGGATTGTTCTGACGCGCTTCCAGATCGGCACGCAAACCGAATGCATTGGGATCTTGCGGATTGGCTGCGACTGCCGCGTTGTAATCGTTCATCGCCGCATCGAACTGGTTCATGTTGAAATACGCCGAACCGCGATTGACCAGCGCGTATTCGTAATGCGGCATGATATCCAGCGCGAGCGTATAGTCCGTCACCGCCGATCCGTATTCGCGCATCACCGAATAAGCGCGCCCGCGTCCGACATGGGCATGCGCGATTTCGCTCGGCGGCAGCGTATTCATGTTCAACACATCCGTGCAGATCGCCACCATCGTGTTGGCGGCGATCGAACCATCCAGACAGGTCTGAATTTTCTGCGCGTCGGTCATCTGCGCCGGATCGAGCGTTGGCGCCGCTTGCTGCGGCGGCGGAGCAGGCGGCATGTTCCCGGCCTGTTGCATCGGCGCGAGCCCCGGCCCTGGAATGGCGGGAGGCGTGGTCTTCGTCCCGTGCGACCCAAGGAAATAGGCAAGCGCCACAACTACCAAAACAGCCGCCGCCAAACCGCCCAACCCAGCCGGTGTCTTCAACGTGTCGGTAAGTTTCTCCGCCCACGTCTTGCGCGGAGGCGGTGGTAGCGCCTTTGGCTTGGCGGTGCCTTTTGCTTGCGCCAACGCCAGTGCCTGCAACCCCTCAACCACCAGAACGAATTCGGAATGATCGCGCCGTCCCGCCCGCCAGTCCGAAAGATCGGCCGTTTGTATTTGCCGAAACCCGTGCGGCGGCTGCACCGCGTCTTTCAACACCGGCACCAGCCGGTTCAGCACACGCGCTTCTTCGGCTTCATCGCGCACAAAGTCCGATTGAATGGAATCGGACGACCACACCACGATGGAGGCGAACGCCTGGTCCAGTTCCTTCTCGATGGTCTCGCGATAGCGCGATCCGGGCAGCAGATTTGGGTCCCACCACACCGAATAGCCTTCGGCTTCCAGATCCTGCGCGAGCCCGCGCACCCAGTTCCGGTCTTCCCGGGCATAAGAGATGAATATATCGGCCATGTGCCCCTCAACCGCGCAGACTCTATGAGAAAGCCCGCCCGCCGAAAAGCCGGTTTAGCTGCTCAAAGCCGCGGCATTGCCCGCTTGAGAATCGCCTCGCTGTCGATGGCCGCGTCCAGCGCGCCATAGGCGATGCCCGGCCGGTCCGCCAGCCGCGTGGCGCAGAACGCATCCGAAATTGCGGATGGTGCGCTTTTCACCAGCACCGCCCCCTGCAACGCCAGCGCCATGGATTCAACCACGCGCCGCGCCGTCATCTCGTTGGCGCGTGCCGGTGTCAGCCGGTCCTTCACATCGTCGATGGCGCGGTCGAGCGAGGCATTGGCCCCGCGCGCGCTTTCCAGTTCCGTCACCAATGCCATCACCGATTGCGGTTCGCGCGCCATCGCACGCAAAACGTCCAGGCAGATCACATTGCCCGAACCTTCCCAGATCGAATTGAGCGGCGACTGGCGATAGATGCGTGGCATCACGCCTTCCTCGACATATCCCGCGCCGCCATGCGCCTCCATCGCCTCATAGACGAAGTTCACCACGCGCTTGTTGATCCAGTATTTTCCGACCGGCGTGGCAATACGGGAGAAGAGGGCGGCCTGTTCGCTCTTGGGGCTCTCATCGAAACTGCGCGCGATGCGAAACGTCAGCGCCGTCGCCGCTTCGGATTCGATTGCCATATCGGCCAGCACCTGCCGCATCAACGGCTGGTCGATCAGCCGCTTCTGGAACGCCGAGCGGTGCGCCGCGTGCCACATCGCATTCGCCAGCGCCTGACGCATGTAAGCGGCAGGTGCGAGAATGCAGTCCAGCCGCGTGTGATGCACCATCTCGATGATCGTGCGAACGCCGCGCCCTTCCTCGCCGATCAGAACCGCATAAGCCCCATGATATTCGATCTCGGAAGAAGCATTCGCCTTGTCGCCCAGCTTGTCCTTCAACCGCATCAGATACATCGGATTGCGCATCCCATCCGGCTTCCAGCGCGGCACCAGAAAACAACTCATCCCACCCGGCGCATAAGCCAGCGTCAGAAACGCATCCGACATCGGCGCGGAGCAAAACCATTTGTGTCCCTCAAGCCGATACGCTTCACCGGGCCCGCCTTTGCCGAGCGGTGTCGCCTTGGTCGTATTGGCGCGCACATCCGATCCGCCCTGTTTCTCCGTCATCGCCATGCCCAGCGTGACACCCTGCTTGTTCTTGGCGGGCTGCGAAGACGGATCGTATTTCGATCCCACGATGCGCGGCTTCCATTCCGCCGCGATCTCCGGCTGATGCGAAAGCGCGGGCAGCACCGCATAGGTCATCGTCATCGGACAGCAAACGCTGGATTCGCCCTGCGTCATCAAAAATTCGAGCGCGGTGTGCAGAACGTGCCCGCCTTCCACACCCGTCCACGCCGCCGAAGACACGCCGCCCTCGATCCCGAATTGCATCAGCTTGTGATAGGCCGGATGGAATTCCACCTCGTCGATTCGCTGGCCATAACGGTCGAACGTCTTCAATTGCGGCGGATTGCGATTGGCCTGTTGGGCCCAATCCAGAATTTCCGCTGATCCACATCGCGCACCGAATTTCGCCAGCCTATCCGAATGGGCGCTCGCGCCTTCGCGCGCCACGGCCTCGCTTAACGCCACATCGGAGGTGAAGATATTCACGTCTTCAAAGGGCGGCGGCTGGTTCACAACCTCGTGTGTTTCGAGCTGCGTTTCCGGCCTGAGATAGATCATGTTTTCTCTCCTGTGCGCTGCATCATAGTCCATTTCGGGCTAGGCGGTACGCGACGTTCTGCTACGCTCGCCCGGAGGAAACGCCCAAGAGGCTCCAATGCCGAACGCAGCGCCTGCCGCCTCGCATGAGGCGGTGACGCCCGGGTACCGGACCTATGTGCTCGTCATCCTGACGCTGGTCTATGTGGTCAACTATCTGGACCGGCAGATCCTCGGAATCCTGATGCCGCAGATCCAGAAGGAATTCACGCTCACCGATGCCGATCTCGGTCTTCTGGGCGGCACGGCGTTCGCCGTTCTCTACGCCACGCTCGGCGTGCCCCTCGCGATCATCGCGGACCGCATCAACCGCCGGAATGTCGTGGCTGCCTCTCTCGCGGTTTTCAGCTTGATGACGTTCATCTCGGGCTACGCGATGAACTTCCTGCACCTGCTTCTTGCCCGTTTCGGCACCGGCATCGGCGAGGCGGGTACCGGCCCCTCCATCAACTCGATGATCTCCGATCTTTACCCGCCGGAAAAACGCGCCTCCGCGTTGTCGTTCTATTCCGCAGGCCTCAACGTTGGCCTGTTCGTCGGGTTCTTCGGCGGCGGCTGGATTGCGCAGCATTACGGTTGGCGCACCGCCCTGATCGCGGCTGGTATTCCCGGCCTCTTTCTCGCGGTCGTTCTCATGCTGACAGTCGCCGAACCCAAACGCGGCCTCGCCGACAAGATGACGGACGACAAGGAAACGCCGAATATATTTGCCGTCATGGGATATCTCTGGAATCTCAAATCCATCCGCTGGCTCGCCATTGGCACCTCGCTAAGTTCGTTCGGCGGCTATGCGGGCATCTTTCTGGTCCCGAAATTCCTCATCGTCTCGCACCACATGTCGCTTGTGCAGGTCAGCATCACGCTCGCGTTGCTCACCGGCATTCCGGGCGCAATCGGCACTTATCTCGCGGGCGTCTTCGCGGATCGCTACGGCAAGACAGACGTGCGTTGGTATCTTTACATACCGATCATCGCGACGTTTCTTTCGGTCGCTTTTGCGCCCTTTTTCTATCTCGCACAGTCCACTCAGATTGCGATATTGGCAGGTATTGTGCCGGTGATGATGGGGGCGACGTATGTCGGCCCCGGTTTCGCCATGACCCAAGGGCTAGTTCCCTTACGGATGCGGGCCCAATCGATCGCCATATTGCTCTTTGTACTGAACATGATCGGCCTGGGGCTGGGCCCGCTCACCATCGGCTATATCAGCGACCTGCTGAAACCGGCCTATGGTGAGGATTCCCTGCGCTACGCCCTGATGTTCAGCATCGTCACGGGGCTGATGGGAGCATTCTGCTACTGGCGCAGTTCGCGCTGGCTGCCTGCGGAATGGAAGCGCGTTCACGGCTGACTTGCGCCAGCGCTCGAGTCTCTCCAAGCTTCACGCCATGAGATGGCTGGGGATCGCGGCATTTGTGCTTTCAGTGGGGCAGGCCGGTGCAATGCCTCCCGCCGAAACCGTCTCGCTCACGCTGCCCAAGGATGTCTTCAAATCCGCAGCCGCTGGCGCCATGCCCACGAACGTGGCCGTCGAAGCCATCTCGCTGGAAATCGATTTTCCGAAGAACCATCCCGAACCGTTCAGCGCCAAACATCTGCGCCAGATGCTGACGCCGGAACTGGCAAAGAACTTCGATCTGTTCCTCTACGTCAGCAAAGCCGCACACGGCCCCTACGCACAGCACATGTATGTGCTGCGCAAGAATGCCAAAGGAAAATTCGATCTGCTCCACGATTGGCCCGTCTCGACGGGGCGCGAAAAGTCGGAGCGTAACGCGCTCGGCATCGAACGCTTCACCGCCACGTTATCCGGCTATTATGAACTCGATCCCGACCGCATGTTCACCGACTACCGTTCGGTGTCGTGGGATGAACCCATGCCGCACGCGATGTTCTTCGATGCCTGGTACAAAGGCGCGCGCGTCGGTCTCGCCATCCACGCCACGGATGCAAAAGAAGATCTGGGTTCCCGCGCCAGCGCCGGTTGCGTGCGCCTCTCGTCGTCAAACGCGCGAGACCTGTTCCAGCTCATTCACACCGAATATGGCGGCGATGTTCCGCGCATGGCCTATGACAGCAACACCGAAAGCACGCGCCGCGACGGCGCGTTGATGCGCGATGCGAGCGGCAAACTCGCCTTCCGCAAAGGCTACCGCGTCCTCGTCGTCATCGAAAATTTCGGCGGCGCCGAAATCGCCACGCAGTGATCTAACGGCGAAGCTCGTAAAGCGCGACAGCCGCCGCGTTGGAAACGTTCAGGCTTTCCATCGACGATTCAATCGGGATCGACGCGCTCGTATCGCACCGCTCGCGCACCAGCCGGCGAACCCCCGATCCTTCCGATCCCAGAACCAGCGCCACATCGCCCGTCGAAACCGCTTCGGGCAGCGATTGATCGCCGTCGCCCGCCAGCGCCACGCGCCAGAATTCCAGTTCGCCCAGTTGCTCCAGCGTGCGCGCGATATTCACCACCGTCGCAATCGGAACAGTGTCGAGGGCACCGGACGCCGCCTTTGCCAGCACGCCGGATTCCGGCGGCGCATGGCGATCCTGAACCACCACCGCGTCCACGCCGAACGCCGACGCCGACCGCAGAATGGCCCCCGCATTGTGCGGGTCGGTGATCTGGTCGAGCACCAGCACAATCCGCCGCCGTCCCTTCGCCGGACCCAGCACGTCGTCCAAAGCCCGGTCCGGAAGCTTCTCGCAGTTGAGCGCCACCCCCTGATGCACGGAACCCGGCGGCAGCATCTTGCTGATGGCATCCGGGGTGGCCACCTCGTGGCGGACCCGACCCAGCGCTTTCTTGCCAAGTTCCTCGACCGCCCGCTCGGTCGCCACCAGCCGGTGGACCTTCCGGCGGGGGTTCTCCAGCGCTGCCCGGACGGCATGAATTCCATAGAGCCAGAGACCCGGGGCGGGGGCCCCCTGACGGTGGTTCCAATGTGGCTTCGGCTTGCGTTTTTCGTGGGCCAAGGGGTAGCCTTTCAGGGTCTGATGGGCGAGGGCGATTTAAGGCGTCGGCCGCGCTTAGTCTTCTATTGACACTTTCTTCCTTTTGGCAGATACCCCGCCGTTCCGCAGCCACCCTCTGGAGGCATTTTCTGCGTCTTTTTCGCTTGGGAAAGGCGAGCTTTTGCACCGAATGGCGTGTGATTAGGTAAGTTGTTGAAAAGGTTGTGTAAATCCGGAGGGGGAATGTCCCGAGTGGCAAAGGGGGCGGACTGTAAATCCGCTGGCTACGCCTTCGTAGGTTCGAGTCCTACTTCCCCCACCACTTTGCGGCCGAGCCGCAAAGTGCCGCGGCGAAGCCCAGAGGGCGAAGCCGGGCCGGAGAAGCAAGACTGAGTGATGGTTGAGAAGGAGTACGGACGGACCTCGCGGGTGTAGCTCAATGGTAGAGCAACAGCCTTCCAAGCTGATGACGAGGGTTCGATTCCCTTCACCCGCTCCACCTTTCGCGGGATGCGAAAGGTGCCACGGCGAAGCCCAAAGGGCGAAGCCGGGCCGGTAGACGGAAGACGAGAAAAAGGAATTCCGCGGAAGCGGAGAGATGACGAAGGACAAAGGTTATGGCGAAGGCAAAATTTGAGCGGAACAAGCCGCACTGCAACATCGGGACGATCGGCCACGTCGATCATGGCAAGACGTCGCTGACGGCAGCGATCACGAAGGTGCTGGCTGAGACGGGCGGGGCGACGTTCACGGCCTATGACCAGATCGACAAGGCGCCGGAAGAAAAGGCGCGCGGCATCACCATCTCGACGGCCCACGTCGAATACGAAACCAAGGCCCGCCATTACGCCCACGTCGACTGCCCAGGCCACGCCGACTATGTGAAGAACATGATCACGGGTGCCGCCCAGATGGACGGCGCGATCCTGGTGGTGTCGGCGGCCGACGGCCCGATGCCGCAAACCCGCGAACACATCCTGCTTGCCCGCCAGGTCGGCGTGCCGGCGCTGGTCGTGTTCATGAACAAATGCGACATGGTCGATGACCCGGAATTGCTTGACCTCGTCGAGATGGAAGTGCGCGAACTTCTGAGCTCGTACCAGTTCCCCGGCGACGACATCCCGATCGTGCGCGGCTCGGCGCTGATGGCGCTGGAGAACAAGTCTCCGGAACTCGGCCACGACGCGATCCTGAAGCTGATGGAGCAGGTTGACAGCTACATCCCGCAGCCGGAACGCCCGATCGACCAGCCGTTCCTGATGCCGATCGAAGACGTGTTCTCGATCTCGGGCCGTGGCACCGTGGTCACCGGCCGTGTCGAACGCGGCATCGTGAAGGTCGGCGAAACGGTCGAGATCATCGGCATCAAGCCGACGTCCTCCACCACCGTCACCGGCGTTGAAATGTTCCGCAAGCTGCTCGATCAGGGCCAGGCCGGCGACAACATCGGCGCGCTGCTGCGCGGCGTTGATCGCGAAGGCGTGGAACGCGGCCAGGTGCTTGCGAAGCCGGGCTCGGTAACGCCGCACACGAACTTCATCGCGGAAGCCTACATCCTGACGAAGGAAGAGGGCGGCCGTCACACGCCGTTCTTCGGCAACTACCGTCCGCAGTTCTACTTCCGCACGACGGACGTGACGGGCATCGTGAAGCTTCCGGAAGGCACCGAAATGGTGATGCCGGGCGACAACGTGTCGGTCGAAGTGGAACTGATCGTGCCGATCGCGATGGAAGAAAAGCTGCGCTTCGCCATCCGCGAAGGCGGCCGTACCGTCGGCGCTGGCGTCGTTGCAAAGATACTGAAGTAAGTCGAAGCGGTTTCGAAGGAACAGCAAGATGCAGAGTCAAAACATCCGGATCAGGCTGAAAGCCTTCGATCACCGCATTCTCGACAATTCGACGCGGGAAATCGTGAACACGGCGAAGCGTACGGGCGCGCAAGTGCGTGGCCCCATTCCGTTGCCGACGGATATCGAGCGTTTCACCGTGAACCGTTCGCCCCACGTCGATAAGAAGAGCCGCGAACAGTTCGAAATCCGCACGCACAAACGTGTTCTCGACATCGTCGAACCCACCCCGCAAACGGTCGATGCTTTGATGAAGCTCGACCTGGCGGCTGGCGTCGACGTCGAGATCAAGCTGAATTAAGGAGCGCTTTCCTTGCGCACAGGTGTTCTCACACAGAAGGTCGGCATGACCCGCCTCTTTTTAGAGGATGGCCGGCACGTGCCCGTTACGGTCCTGAAGCTTGATGGCTGTCAGGTTGTCGGACGCCGCACCGAAGAAACCGATGGCTACACCGCCGTTCAGCTCGGTTCGGGCTTTGCCAAAGCAAAGCGCCTGACCAAAGCCGATCGCGGCAACTTCGCGAAAGCCGAAGTGGAGCCGAAGAAGAAGCTCATGGAATTCCGCGTCGATGCAGCGAACCTGCTCGATGTGGGTGATGTGCTTCAGGCCGATCATTTCGTTCCCGGCCAAAAGGTCGACGTCACGGGCGTCACCATCGGCCGTGGTTTCACCGGCGCGATGAAGCGCTGGAATTTCCGCGGTCTTGAAGCTTCGCACGGCGTGTCGATCTCTCACCGTTCGCTCGGTGGTACGGGCGGCCGTCAGGATCCGGGCAAGACCTTCAAGAACAAGAAGATGCACGGCCATTACGGCGTGGATCGCGTGACGACGCAGAACCTCGAAGTCGCCAAAGTCGATGTCGAGCGTGGCCTCATCATGATCCGCGGCGCAGTGCCGGGTTCGAAGGGCGGCTGGGTGATGGTGCGCGATGCCGTCAAGCACACGCTGCCGAAAGAAGCCCCGATGCCCGCATCGGTGAAGAAGTCTGAAAAGGCTGCAGCACCTGCCGCAACCGAACAAGCGGCTGAAGCTGGAGCGGGGGCATAAGATGAAAACCAAAGTCCTCACGCTCGGTTCCGACAAGACCGCCGACATCGAACTGAACGACACGGTGTTCGGTCTCGAACCACGCGCCGATCTCATTCAGCGCGTTGTCGTGTGGCAGCTCGCCAAGCGCCGCTCGGGTCAGCACAAGGTTCTGACGCGCGCCGAAGTCAACCGCACGAAGAAGAAGCTCTACAAGCAGAAGGGCACGGGCCAGGCCCGTCACGGTGCGCGTTCCGCTCCGTTGTTCGTCGGCGGCGCCAAAGCCATGGGCCCTGTCTCGCACAGCCACGAATTCGATCTGCCGAAGAAGGTCCGCGCGCTTGGCCTCAGGCACGCCCTTTCGTCGAAGGCGAAAGAAGGCGCCATCGTCGTGATCTCCAACGCGACAGCCGATGCGATCAAGACCAAGGCGCTCGCCGAAAACTTCGGCAAGCACGGCATCGCCAGCGCGCTGATCGTGGATGGCGAGTTCGACGACAATTTCCGTCTGTCGGCCCGCAACATTCCGCACATCGAACTGCTGCCGACCAAAGGTCTGAATGTCTACGACATCATGCGCCGCAAGCAGCTGGTGCTCACCGAGGCCGCGGTGAAAGCGATCGAGGAGCGCCTGGCATGACCACTCATCATCACGACGTGATCCTGTCGCCGGTCATCACCGAAAAGGCCACGCGCCTGACGGAAGTGAACCAGGTCGTCTTCCGCGTTGCGCTCGACGCAACCAAGCCTGCCATCGCCAAAGCGGTGGAAGCGCTGTTCAAGGTCAAGGTGACGGCGGTCAACACGGTTCGCATGAAGGGCAAGCCCAAGGCGTTCCGCGGCCAGCCGTTCCACAGAAGCGATTTCAAGAAAGCGATCGTGACGCTCCGCGAGGGCGACCAGATCGACATCACGACGGGATTGTAAGATGGCGCTCAAGAAATACCGCCCGACAACGCCCGGTCAGCGCCAGCTGGTGCTGATCGACCGTTCGGGCTTGCACAAGGGCGACCCGGTGAAGTCCCTCACCGAAGGTCAAACGAAAAACGGCGGCCGCAACAACACCGGCCGCGTGACGGTGCGCTGGCAAGGCGGCGGTCACAAGCAGCGCTATCGCCTGGTCGATTTCAAGCGCCGCAAGTTCGACATGGCCGCGAAGGTCGAACGCCTCGAATACGATCCCAACCGCACGTCCTTCATCGCGCTGATCAAATACAAGGACGGCGAACTCGCCTACATCCTGGCCCCGCAACGTCTCGCCGTCGGCGACACCGTGATCTCCGGTGACAAGGTCGACGTGAAGCCGGGCAACGCGATGCCGCTCTCCGCGATGCCGGTCGGCACCATCGTTCACAACATCGAACTGAAGCCGGGCAAGGGCGGTCAGATCGCACGTTCCGCCGGCACCTACGCGCAATATCTCGGCCGCGACCAGGGCTACGCCACGCTGCGCCTGAACTCGACCGAAGTGCGCCGTGTTGCACTCACCTGCATGGCCACGGTCGGCGCGGTGTCCAACCCGGATCACATGAACGAAGTCATCGGCAAAGCGGGCCGCAATGTGTGGAAGGGCAAGCGTCCTTCCGTGCGCGGCACCGCGATGAACCCGATCGACCATCCGCACGGCGGCGGCGAAGGCCGCACCAAGGGCGGCCGTCATCCGGTCACCCCGTGGGGCAAGGGCACGAAGGGTAACAAGACTCGTAAGAACAAGCGCACGACGAAATTCATCGTCCGTTCGCGCCGCGGCAAGACGCAAGGGTAACTGAATGACTCGCTCTGTTTGGAAAGGTCCGTTCGTCGATGGTTTTCTGCTCAAGAAAGCAGAAGCCACGCGTGGCAGCGGCCGCAAGGAAGTGATCAAGACCTGGTCGCGCCGCTCGACGATCCTGCCGCAATTCGTCGGCCTGACGTTCGGCGTCTACAACGGCAAGAAGCACATCCCCGTAATGGTCACCGAAGATATGGTCGGTCACAAGCTCGGCGAATTCTCGCCGACGCGCACGTTCACCGGCCACGGCGGCAGCGGCGACAAGAAGGCGAAGAGGGCATAACAATGAGCAAGCCTGCTCTTCAGCGCGTCCTCGCGGACAATCAGGCCCAGGCCATCGGGCGCAACATCCGCACCTCGCCGCGCAAGCTCAATCTGGTGGCGCAGTCGATCCGCGGCCAGAAAGCCGAAACCGCGCTCAACACGCTCACCTTCTCGCCCAAGCGCGTCGCGAAAGTGGTGAAGAAGGTGCTGCAGTCGGCCATCGCCAACGCCGAAAACAATCACGACCTGTCGGTCGACGATCTCATCGTCACCCAGGCCAGCGTCGGCAAGAACATGGTGCTCAAGCGCTTCCACGCCCGCGCTCGCGGCCGTGGTGCCAGCATTCACAAGCCGTTCGCGCAGATCACCATTGTGGTCACCGAAAAGGCCGAAGAAAAGAAAGCGAAGAAGAAGCCTGTGAAGAAATCCGGATCGAAGTCGGCCGCCAAGGCGCCGGCCAAGCGCACCAAGAAGGAAGCCGCCTGATGGGTCAGAAGGTCAATCCGAACGGGCTTCGTCTCGGCATCAACCGTACCTGGGACTCGCGTTGGTACGCGGGCAAGAAGGAATACGGAAAGCTGCTGCAGGAAGACATCAAGATCCGCGCTCACCTGAGCGACCGGCTGAAGGCGGCTGGCGTCAGCCGCGTGATCATCGAGCGCCCGCACAAGAAGTGCCGCGTCACCATCCACTCGGCGCGTCCGGGCGTGGTGATCGGCAAGAAGGGTGCGGACATCGAAAAGCTGAAGGCCGACGTTCAGCGCTTCACCAAAGACGAAGTGCACCTGAACATCGTCGAAATCCGCAAGCCGGAAATCGATGCCAAGCTGGTGGCCGAAAACATCGCGCAGCAGCTCGAACGCCGCGTCGCGTTCCGCCGCGTCATGAAGCGCGCCGTGCAATCGGCGATGCGTCTGGGCGCGCTCGGCATCCGTATCAATTGCGGCGGCCGTCTGGGCGGCGCCGAAATCGCGCGCATGGAATGGTATCGCGAAGGCCGCGTGCCGCTGCACACGCTGCGCGCCGACATCGACTACGGCGTTGCAACTGCCAAGACGACCTATGGCACTTGCGGCGTGAAGGTCTGGATCTTCAAGGGCGAAATCATGGAGCACGATCCGTTCGCCGTCGAAAAGCGTCAGGCCGAAAACACCGATCAGGGCAGCGGCAATCGTGAGCGCGGCGAACGCGGCGATCGCGAACGCCGTCCGCAGGCCCAGTAAGAGAACCAAGCCATGCTTCAACCCAAACGCACAAAGTTCAGAAAGCAGCACAAGGGCCGCATCCACGGCGCCGCCAAAGCCGGCACGCTGCTCAACTTCGGCGAATACGGCCTCAAGGCCACCGAGCCGGAACGTATCACCGCGCGCGAAATCGAAGCTGCGCGCCGTGCCATCACGCGTCACATGAAGCGTGCGGGCCGCGTGTGGATCCGCGTGTTCCCGGACGTGCCGGTGTCGAAGAAGCCCGCCGAAGTTCGCATGGGCTCCGGCAAGGGCGCGCCCGAATTCTGGGTGGCCAGGATCAAACCGGGCCGCATCCTCTTCGAAGTCGATGGCGTTGACATCGAAACGGCGAAGGAAGCGATGCGTCTGGGCGCCGCCAAACTTTCCATCGCAACGCGCTTCGTCGCGCGCATGCACGGGTGATCGCCATGGCCAAGAAAGACAAGCACAACGCCGAAGACCTGCGCACCAAGAGCGCCGATGAACTTTCCGATCAGCTCGTCAAGCTGAAGAAGGAACAGTTCAACCTGCGTTTCCAGCGCGCCAACGGCCAGCTTGAAAAGACCAACCGCATCGGCGCCGTCCGCAAGGACATCGCACGCATCGAGACCGTGATGTCGGAAAACCGCATCAAGTCCTCGCAACAGGACAGGAAGTAAGCCATGCCCAAACGCATCCTGCAGGGCGTCGTGGTCAGCGACAAGAACGCCAAGACCGTGGTGGTGAAAGTGGAACGCCGCTTCACCCACCCCGTGATGGGCAAGACCGTGCGCCGTTCGAAGAAGTACCACGCGCATGACGAGAACAAGGAATTCAAGGTGGGCGATACCGTCCGCATCCGTGAAACCAAGCCGATCTCCAAGCTGAAAAGTTGGGAAGTCCTCGGCCGCGACGCGAAGGAATAGGCGCAGCTAAAGCGTCTGGAGCAAGAACATGATTCAAATGTCCACCGAGCTTGAGGTTGCCGATAATTCCGGCGCCCGTCGCGTGATGTGCATCAAGGTGCTCGGCGGTTCGAAGCGCCGCTACGCCGACGTCGGCGACATCATTGTCGTCAGCGTGAAGGAAGCCATTCCGCGCGGTCGCGTGAAGAAGGGCGAAGTGCTGAAGGCCGTCGTCGTGCGCACCGCCAAAGGCGTGCGCCGTCCCGACGGAAGCCTGATCCGTTTCGACAACAACGCCGCCGTGCTGATCAACGCACAGGGCGAACCGGTCGGAACCCGCATCTTCGGACCGGTCACCCGCGAACTGCGCGCCAAGAACCAGATGAAGATCATTTCGCTCGCGCCGGAGGTGCTGTGATGGCTGCGAAAATCAAAAAAGGTGACCGCGTGATCGTCACCACAGGCCGCGATAAGGGCAAGAAGGGCGAAGTGCTCAAGGTTTTCCCGACGGAAAACCGCGTCCTCGTCAACGGCGTGAACATGGTCAAACGCCATCAGCGCCAAACGGCGAAGCTGCAGGGCGGTATCACCAACAAGGAATCGCCGATCCACGTTTCCAACGTCGCCCATGTCGACCCGTCGTCGGGCAAGGCAACGAAGGTCGGTTTCAAATCGGTGAGCGGCCAGAAGGTCCGTTTCGCCAGGAAGTCCGGTGAGGTCATCGATGTCTGAACAAGGCGCAAAAGCGGAAAAGAAGCCGCGCGCGAAAAAGGAAGCGCCCGCGGGCAAAGGCAACAAGGGCACGGAAGTGGCCGTTGGCGAGGACGCGCGCGATCCGAACTACATTCCGCGCTTCAAGAAGCGCTACAACGAGGTCATCAAGACCGAGTTGATGAAGGAATTCGGCTACACCAACGCGCTGCAGGTTCCCAAGATCAACAAGATCGTGCTGAACATCGGCGCGGGCGAAGGCGCGGCGGACGGCAAGAAGATCCAGCAGGCCCAGAACGATCTGACGGCCATCGCAGGTCAGAAGGCCATCGTGACCAAGGCCAAAAAGGCGATCGCGTCGTTCAAGATCACAGCGGGCCGCCCGATCGGCGTGAAGGTCACGCTGCGCAAGGACCGCATGTACGAATTCCTCGACCGCCTGGTGACGACGGCGCTGCCCCGCGTGCGCGACTTCCGCGGCGTGAAGGGCAATTCGTTCGACGGCAACGGCAACTACGCGATGGGTTTGAAGGAACACATCGTGTTCGTCGAAATCGATTACGACAAGACGGAAACCGTCTGG